>Ga0194118_10005806_pt1 | contig 12630 bp, 10 predicted proteins | sample TA2MahsurfametaG_2_FD_148662 | JGI IMG/M metagenome (GOLD analysis project Ga0194118, IMG submission 148662) | Freshwater microbial communities from Lake Tanganyika, Tanzania - TA2015013 Mahale N5 surface | ecosystem: Environmental > Aquatic > Freshwater > Lake | place: Tanzania: Lake...
ACAACAACTCCAGATTTATCATATTTGAATAAAATAGCGGATTATGCAATATTAAAAACACCGAAAGGTTTAAAGGAAATTAATTATTTATTGCATCATTTTAATTTAATTTATGATGATTTTAAAAAAGGATATAACAATAAAGATACGCTAGTACCATCTTTAGATAAAATAATAGAATGTGCTTATAAATTTCAGAAACATAAAAAACCTTGGAATTTTTCCAATTCATGTCATGAAAAACATTGGCAATCGCAAGTTGGAATGAAATTTGACCCAAAAAAATGTAAAAGTTTTAATCCAGAATCAGAAAAACTAATAGTAAAAAGTATATTACATTTTCCAAAGGAACAATATTTTGTAAAAATATATCAAAATGAAATTTATAATGAATTTCCACATTATAAAATACCAGATAAAATGAATTATAATAACATTTTAGGTACTGCAAATTATTTAATAAGAAATAAAATTAATATAGAAAAATTTATAAATGAAATAAAACGAGATAATTAGTATTATCAAATATTTATTTTTCTTCAAAAAATAAATATGGAAGTTTCTAGCTTATGGATTGGAGGTAACCTCCCAAAATTATCCATTTTATGTATAAAATCTTTTTTAAAAAATAATTACAAATACAATCTTTACACATATGAAAATATTGAAAATATTCCAGCTGGCGTTCAATTAAAAAATGCTGAAGAAATTCTCCCAAAATCTGAAATATTCACATACAGAAACGGCTCAGTCTCCGCGTTCTCCAATCTTTTTAGATTTACAATGATTAAAAAAACAGGTATTCCATGGGTAGATACAGATATGTATTGCAGAAAAAATTTCGATTTCAGCAAAACAGATATTGTTATTGTTTCTGAACCAGATGATGAATATCAAAATCAAAAACCAACATCAAATTTAATTAAATTGCCAAAAGACCATCCAGCACTTGATAAAGCAATAAGTATTTGTCAATCATATAGAGAAAAAATTTATTCTGGAGATTTTAAATGGGGTCTTGGTCCTCTGGCAATAAGAGAAATTGTAAAAGAATTTGAACTTGAAAAATTTGTAAAACCATGGTATTTTTCAAATAATTGTAATAACCATCATTATCAGATTTTGTATAGAAATAAGATGTTAAAAAAATATGCAAAATTTGTAAAACAAGACAAAGGTATTTTTACCCCTGACAAAGCCCCAGAAGATAATTACTTTATTCATCTCTGGAATGAACATTTTCGTTATAAAAAAACTCCAGTAACAGAAATGTTTGACGGAAAAAATATGCTTACTCAAATGTGGAATACAGTCTCAAAATATCCTATTCCAAGTCCAGATGCAAATATTTTAATTACTGGAGGAAGTGGTCTTGTTGGTTCAGCAGTTAAATTAGCTTTGCAAGAATTTCCAAATGTAAAAGCACCTCGTTCTTCTGAACTTAACATTTTGGATTATAATCAATTAGATACATATCTAAAGAAGAATAAAATTGAAGTTATTATCCACTTAGCTGCAAATGTAGGAGGTTTATTTAAAAATATGAGCAAAAAAGTTAATATGTTTGAAGATAATTTAATAATGAATTATAATGTTTTAAAAGCAGCTCATGCTAATAATGTAAAAAAGGTAATCAGTTGCATGAGCACATGTATTTTTCCAGATGATGTTAAGTACCCTATAAACGAAAAAGATTTACATCTTGGTCCTCCCCATTTTTCAAATGATGCTTATGCATACGCTAAAAGAATGGTTGATGTTCATTCCAGAGCATATAGAGAACAATATGGAGATAATTTTGTAACTATAATTCCAACAAATATTTATGGACCAAAAGATAATTATCATCTAGAAGATGCACATGTCATTCCAGCTTTAATACATAAATGTTATTTGGCAAAAAAGAATAAGACAAAATTTATTGTAAAAGGTACAGGAAGACCTCTAAGACAATTTATTTATAGTCAGGATATGGCAGAATTAATTAAATGGGTATATATATATTATGATGATGGAGAACCAATTATTTTATCAGTTTCTGAAAAGGAAGAAGTATCAATTGGAGATGTTGCGCGAATGATTGCAAGAGAATTTGATATGGAAAGAGAAATGGTTTTTGATTCTACTGGAGCTGATGGACAATATAAGAAAACAGCTGATAATACAAAACTAATAAAATTTTTACAAGAAAATAATATTAGATTTTCCTGGACTTCAATTGAAAAAGGAATAAAAGAATCTGTCAAATTTTTTACTGAAAATTATCAACATGTAAGAAGATAAACAATTTTTTTATTTAATAAATAAAAAATTAAATTATTGGGGACAATCAACATCAACCATAATTTTAACAAGGTCTTTAAATGTAGTTTCAGGCTTCCATCCTAATTCAGTTCTTGCTTTTGTTGAATCACCTAATAGTTCTTCTACTTCAGCAGGACGAAAATATTTTTCACTAACAAAAATTAATTCTCTTCCAGTTTTTGCATCATAACCAACTTCATTTAAGCCTTCTCCCTTCCATTTAATATCAAATCCTCTCAAACCAAAAGATAACTCAATAAATTCTCTCACAGAATGATATTCATTTGTACTCAATACATAATCATCAGGCTTATCTTGTTGTAACATTAACCACATTCCTTTTACAAAATCTTCAGCGGAACCCCAATCTCTCAATGAATCAAGATTTCCCATTACCAATCTATCTCTCTCACCTCTTAAAATCATACCAAGACCTCTCGTAATCTTTCTAGTTACAAAAGTCTCTCCACGTCTAGGTCCTTCATGATTAAACAAAATTCCATTGCAACAAAACATATTGTAACTTTCACGATAATTTTTGACAATCCAAAAACCATATAATTTTGCAACACCATATGGTGACCTAGGATAAAATGGAGTAGTCTCTTTTTGAGGAACTTCCTGAACTTTACCATATAACTCACTTGTAGAAGCTTGATAGAATCTAGTTTTATCTGTCAAACCAGCTGAACGAACAGCCTCTAATAATCTTAAAACACCTAATCCATCAATATTACCAGTATATTCTGGCATTTCAAAACTCACTTTTACATGACTCATTGCTCCAAGATTATAAACTTCTAAACGTTCCATTTCAGGGTAAGTGCTTTTAATTTCATACATAATGTGTAATAAATTTGCTGAATCACTTAAGTCTCCATATCTCAAAATTAAATTTTTATTTACATATAAATTGTCAATTCTTTGAGTATTAATATGAGAACTTCTACGGATAACGCCCCAAACAAAATAATTTTTTTCTAATAATAACTCAGCAAGATAAGAACCATCTTGCCCTGTAATTCCAGTTATTAACGCAACTTTTGACATAAAATTATTATTGTTTTAATTTTATAAAAAAAACTTATTTCAAAAATTTATCCAATATCTTTATAAATCTATTCGCATATTGTCTCATTGTATAATTTTTTGCGTATTCATATCCTTTCTTCCTTAATTCTTCCAATTTATCCTCATTTTCTAAATAATAATCCAACTTTTTCATTATCTCCTCATCGCTCATTTTCATATCTAACTCGATAACAAATTTTCTGAATTCATCTTGTTGTTCATCTGGAATATCCGCAGCAATAACACTTTGACACATTGGTATTTCTACATACTTTCCAAATCTACTTTTTGGCTTTCCAGAACAAGTAATACAAATTCTGGCCGAACTTATTTCCTCTGCAAATTCATTCAAATATCTATCAGTATAACTATCATCATGTACATATCCTGGATGTTTAATAACTCCAACTCTCCATTTTTTATTTTCCTTCAGTAAAGTGCTCATTCTATCCCTTAAAGGATAATGTAACTCTCCAATGCGATTTCTACTTCCATATCTACCACATAATAGCAAATCATATTTTACTGGAACATCTCTCTTGTAAAAAATAGTTTTTTCTGCACTATGTGGAATATTAAAAAACTTTACTTTCTTATTTTTATGTTCACAATAAAAATTGTAAAAACTTTTCCAAAATTTATAATCATTTTCATGATGACAAATTACTATATCTGCCATACTTTCATCTATTTCTTTTCTAGTTAAATCAAATTCATACATCTCATTAAACTGCAAAACTTTTAAACATTTTAACTCCTTTAACCCCAAATATTTCAAAGGTTTATAAATCATTACAACATCTGGATTTTCACCTATTTTATCCAAATTCTCTCCAACAGTTTTCTTATCATCAAATCCTTCCCAACCAATACCCCAATATTTAAATGCACTTTGCTTTGCAATACCATTAGCAATATGGAAACGTACTCTGGACATTTTTGTTAAATAATCACTCTTATCAATCAAATAAATAATTTTATAAACCATGATTATAAAATTAATTAAATTCTACAAAATTTACTAATTCTTATCATTTTATTCTTGTCAACATTTTTATCAATAATTTTCTGTAATTCCTCCTCCTTAAATTCTGCCTTTTCTTCACTTATTTTTTCATAATACTAATCAATCCCAATTCATCAACCTTCACTTTATTATACAAAATATTACTCAATTTTATTAATCCAAAAAAATTATGTCCATATTCATTTTTACCTATTTTTCTTAATTTTCCTCTTATTTGTGCCGGATTAAACTTTAAATTATCAAAATATATTTTACCATTCTTAGCAGCATATTCTATTCTCTCTTTAGTCCTTTCAATAGCAAATTTAATTAACTTATCCTTATCATTCAATATTTCTAACGTCAAACCAAAATACTTCAAATTACCCCACTTTTTATAATAAGCATTATACCATCTATATTGCTTATCATAAAACAAATCACTATTCATAAATGTACAATCATAATTAAATACTTTTATATCTCCTCCAGGATAAACCCATTCAGTAATTTTTCCCTGAACAATCAATTCATTAACATAATTTCGATTTCCAACAAAAAAAGCATCTTCATCTCCATTATGGTCTTTTAAAATTAACTTTTTATTTATACAATAAATACCTTTTGGATATACCATCCAATGATTTTTATCCAAATAATTATATTTTGGTAAGTAAATTTTATGATACTTATCAATATTTTTACTAAAAATTTTTTTTAATGTATCTTCACTTCTATACTTAAATATATAATCTATATCAAATTTTACACAAAAATCTCCTGTGCATTTTTTTAATCCAAAATCAAAATGATAAGTCATCACATCATATGACCAATCAATTGGCCATAAATTTGTCTGATATATTTTAACTTTATTACCTAGTTTTTTGATATCTTTATAACTTGATTTTTCTTCTCGTCCAAAAATAACTACAACTTCATCTGCGATTGGTAATATTGATTTTATAGATTCTATTATTGGATATTTATTTTTAAAAGGTTCTGTTGCAATACAAAAAAATGAAATTTTCATGTTATTATTTATTATTTTAAAAATTATGAAAATACTTTCAAATTAAATTCAATCATGTAAACAGGTATCAAATATAATAATGCTCTTTTAAATGCATAATCGACATCATAATCAGCCTTATTTAATCCAGAAATTGTTGACTTAAGTATAATTCCAGCAATTCCTACATCTGTAGAAATAACTGGAGTTTTACTTAATGCACATTCCAAAATAGCTCGTGGACCACCCTCAACTCTGGAGCATATCAAATACAAATCTAATGTATTATACAATTCATTTATATTATCAACATTTTCTTTATTACAATACATAAATCCATTTTTCTCTAATTCTTTAATCAAATATTTTCTGTTATATCCTGCTAAAACTACACATATCTTATCTTTGTCATAATTTTTCTTCAAATACTCAATAAAAATATCTGGACCTTTTTCCAATTTTGGTTTTCCATCTTTTTCTGAATCTCTCTGAAATGAACCTATTAAAAATTTATCCAGAGGCAATCCATATTTCTTTCTCAAACCTTTCTTATCTGGAATATAAAAATACTCATCTTCTACTGGTAGCACAGCCTCAACAATTTTCTTATTAGTGTACTTTCTTAGAACTTCAGTTGTTTTTGGTGAAATCGAATGAAAATATGTTGTCAATTTCTCAACTTCTTTAAAATTATTCATTTTACTTTCCTCCAAATGATGTATGGTTGTAACAACTGGCAAATTGCTATCTGGAACATTTTTATATAAATAATGATTAAAAAGCCAAATTATTTTTGCTTTTTTAATATCGTTAGTATATTTATCTGGATTAAATTTAATCCAATTTTTTATTATTTTATCACATACCCATTTATTCTCCCAAATTATATAAATCATACCTATTCAAAAGGAAAAAATAATCAAAAATAATCTTAACCTCAAATATGTCAGTATCTGGATTATGGATTGGAAAATCCCTATCTGAAATAGAACAATTCTCAATTAATTCCTTTCTTAAACATGGATATACTTATGACCTATACATATATGAACCTGTAGAAAATATCCCAGATAAAGTTAATATCAAAGATGCAAATGAAATATTAGATAAATCTGAAATTTTTACATACCAAAACAGTAGTTATTCAGCAGTTTCCAATATATTTAGATTCAGACTATTATACCTTAAACAAACTGTCTGGGTTGATCTTGATTTAATTTGCACAAAATTTTACGATTTCAATAAAGACAAATATATATTTGTTTCTGAACCAGATAAAGAATATAAAGTTGAGAAATTAGGTTCCTGTTTAATGAAAATTCCACAAAATGATATAATAGCTTTTGACGCAATTGAACGATGCAAAAGAGAAAAAGATAAAGTTCTTAAAGGTGAAATTGTCTGGGGAATTGGTCCAAGAACTGTAAAATATATAGTTGATAAATATGCACTTCATAAATATGTTAAAAACTGGCACTTTTCAAATTGTTGTTCCAATAAACATTTTGAATGTATTATAAATAATAATTTTTCAGAAAAAGGAAAATATTTTAACAAAGTAAAAGATATTCCAGAAGATAATTTTTTCATTCATGTCTGGCATGAATTCCTTAGAAGAAATAATATCGAAAAAATACCAGATAACTCCTTCCTCAATGAATTAAGAAAAAGCCAATCCCAAATTTAATCCCATTCCTAGTGCATTATTCATCATTGATAAAGCCATTGAAAAAACAGTAGTTGCATGAATACTACCAAATGCTCCAGCTGGAGTAATTTCTTTTCCAGCGTAAGTATCTTTTTTATTTGTATCTTTTGAATACTTAAATCCTCCGTCTGGCATTTGATATTCTAATATCAAATCATAAACTTTATATAACCTCTCCTTTATTTCTCCAACTCTATAGCCTCCATCCAAACACCTGACCAAATTATAAACATAATCATATACACCACATCCTCCAGAATATCCTTCAGCTTTTAATAATCTATCAACGATTCCATTATAATTATCTAGTTTTTTACCAATAACGTCATAAGCTGTAAAAACTTTCATAATACCATTTAATATTTGTTCTTCGGATGGGTTTCCATGATACCAACCATCGCCTTTAAAATATTTTTTATTAATTCTTTCAAAAACTTTTTCAATCTTTTCATAATCATTTTTCAAATAACAAAAGAATACATAATGAGATAAATGTGCACCTGCTCTCCAGGGATTTTCCCAATATGAATCTGTCATAAAATATAATGGCTCTGGAAAATATTTCTCTAAATTAACATTGTACTTTTCATTATTTGTAACACCATATCCCATATTTATTAAAGCACTATATGATTGCCTTGATTCAGAAATAATTCTATCAACTTCTTTATCTTGTTTAAACATTGAATCTTCTGCGTCTAAAAATTTTAAAATTTTATTTCTTATAGCGATTTTGTCAAATTCATGATATCCTCCATATATTTTTATTAATTTTGCAAATAATGAAGAAGAACTTAATTGGTATTTATCACTACCATGTAATGTCCATTGATGACCTATAATTTCAATTCTTGTCATCCAATCTAAAACTTTATTTAACCATTTTGGATTACCTGGATACCTAATTATAAAAAGGTTATACGATAAAGGAAGTACATGATATCTCTCCATGGAAACATTAATAATTTTCCGACAATATTTTTTTTCATACTCATCAATTTGTTTTCTTTTAATTATTTGTGGTAATTTTCTACTGTTGAGAATAAATTTAGTGTCACATTCCAGAGCTTTCACACAATGATATCTTTTATCTTCTTTCAAATATTTTAAATAAAGTTTAAAATTTTCATCTTCTATTTTTTTATCATCAAAATTTATCAATAATTTTTCAGCATTCACATTTTCCAGATTTGCACTTTTATAATTTTGATTTTTAAAAAATTTTGATGATGGATGCCATTGATGAAAATATCCAGGTACTTTATATCTAGCAACTAATTTCTTACTATTAAAAAATTCAAAAGCATCATCATCTTCTTTACCTAATGTTTCATACTCAGACCATTTAAAATTTAATTTTTCTAAAATATTTTTTTTGGCGAACATAATACCATATCCACTTTCTCTCCAATAACCAACTTGATGAGTTGGCTCAATTAAATCAAAACAAATTGGAAAAAATACTTTACCTTTTTCTAATTCAGTAAAAGCATTTTTAAAAACTGTATCATTTTGGAAGAACATATCCGCATCACAAAACATTATATTTTTTTTTGTAGAATGTTTCAAACCAATATTTAAACCTTTTCCTCTAGAAAAGAAAGATTCTTCGGTAATTATTTTAACATTTGGAAATTCAGCTCTCAATTTTTTTGGATTATAATCATCTGACTGAAAATCAACTAAAATTATTTCAAAATTATAACTTAATCCCGATAAAGATTTTAAATTATTAATTAATAATTCTAAAATGATATCTGTACCTCTTCTATTTATTTTATATTTTGGTAATCCAGATGATTCAATTGTATGATTTTCAAATATACTTAATCCAGGTGGTTCAAAATTTACGTTTAATTTTGTTCTGTTTTTAATTGGGATTATAATTGAGAATTCAGGTTTTGACATAAATAAATAAACGTTTTTTTCAATTGTAAAAAAACGGATAAATAATATTATGAAATTTTTTAATCATTTCAGATGTAATATTCCTAAAAAATTCCAACATCAAATTGAAAATTTAGAATCAGATACTTTCTATAAAAAATTTGATAATGTTGTTCTAAGTTGCTATTTTAATGGAAAAAGAGACCCAATTCATCACGACGAACTCAAGAATGAAAAACAGGAAAAAGATAATTACAATTACATTAAACCTTTATACGAAACATGTCTTAAACAAAAATTACATTTAATTATTTTTCATGATAATCTTTCAGAAAATTTCTTAAAAAAATATACAACTGATAAAATAATTTTTAGAAGAACTCAATTAGTTTCTGAATTATCAATTAATGATGAAAGATTTATAATTTATTATGAATATTTACATAAAAATCCTTATAGAAATGTTCTTAGTTCAGATGTAAGTGATGTATATATTAATAAAAATCCATTTTATTTGGTAGAAAATTATGATAAAAGGGAGCCAATCGATTTAAATTCACTAGGAAACCTGGATGAAAATTTAAAAAAGAAAATAAAATCTAGTAAAATAAATTTGGATTATACATCAACATATTTTACTGAGAAAGAAATGAAATTTATTTTAAATGGAATGTTACCTGTTCCAGGGAATCAAATATCAAAACATAAGGTATTTTTGGGAACTAATTCTATTAATAATAAATCATTTGAAAAGATTCCACAGTGGTTTGAGAGAAGAATGAAAAAGATTAAAAGTTTTAATTATGCACTCAAAAAACATGGTAAAAATTTTTCTCCATTTGTTCCAGAAGATTTCCAGATTTATAATCCTGGAACAATAATGGCAAAATATCATGATTATATGTGTTTTATAAGAATGATGTTAGAAGTTTTATTCATTTTAGCAAAATTTTCTGAAAAAGCTAACTGGAATATGGTAATCGCTTCTTATTTAGTGCGTAATTATTTATTTGAAAATATAAATCCAGAAACAGCATGTACAAAGTTTGTTTATACTGGATTTCCATTTAATAGTCTATATAAAAGACAAGAAATTCCTGGAAAATCTCCCAGCTATTTAATTCATAAATAATCTTTATAATATTATGGTAAATGTTATAATAAATAATAATATAACATCAAATACAACTTTCTCTAATAAAAATACTTATTTTATAAATAATGAAGTTCATGTTCTTGCTAACATAACTTTAACAATTGAAAATAAGACTAATATTTTTATAGTGAATGGTCTCATAAAAAGTCCCAGATTAAATTTTAATGCCTTAATTTTTGATACTGGTTCAAAATTAATTGCAAATCAATTTACTGTAAAAGCATGTAATAAAAATTTAGTAGAAGAAAAAAAAGCAGATAATGGAGGTTTATGGTTTTGTGGATCTTCTGCAAAAGCTGATAAAGATAATATTTATGTTACGTATAGTACAAATACTTCATCATTTACTGCTAATAAAATTTATGTATGGTATTTAGGTCATTTAGATAAGGATGATAAAAATGTAGATGATGTTGATGCTATATCAGTTTTAGGTGTAGGTTCAAATGAATGGAATATAAAAGCAGTTTATTCTTATTATTCTGGAGATGATGGATTTGATGTTGAGGAATCTTCTATAACATTGGAAACATTGGTTGTTATTTATCCGACAGAAGATGCATTAAATATTACAAGTAGTCGAGTTAATATTACGAAGTGTTTTGAAGCAAAAACATTTTTATATAATGATAGACATTTATTTGATTTGGAGGTTGACAAAGGACCTTCTTATGTTAGATTGGCAAAAGGATGTAAAGTATGTGTTAATGGAATTTTTGGTACTGAAGTAACATTAGTAACAGCTGATATGCCACCAGTCAAAGGAAATGTGAGGTATGTTTATAGTGGTATTTTAACTAATGGACAGAGTTATATTTATTCAACGATATTTGACGCACCGAAACTTCCACAAATAGCAGACATTTATAATTTTTTTCAAGATAAATTTGCGTTAAAGTTTTTTTAAAAATAAACAATAAAAACTATGAAAATATGTATGACTATGCAACCCCAAAAGATAGCTTTTGGGGGTGGAAATCAATTTGCTTTAAATTTAGTTGAATATTTTGAGAAAAATAAAATAAAAGTTGTTTATGATTTAAAAGAACAGGATATTAATGGTATTTTTATAATGGATCCAAGAATTCTTAAATTTAATAAAATAGATTTACAACAAATTCAGGAATATAAAAAAAAGAATCCAAAAGTCAAAATATTCCATAGAGTCAATGATTGTGATAAACCAAGAGGAGAAATTGACAACTTAGATAAAATTTTAAAAGAAACTTTTAAAATAGCAGACTTAATAATATTTGTTAGTAAATGGACAAAAAATTATTTTAATGTAAATTCATTGGTGATTAATAATGGATGTAATCGTAATTATTTTTATCCCAAATATCATAAAAAATTAAATAATCCAGTAAAAATAGTTACTCATCATTGGTCAGGAAATGCAAATAAAGGAAAAGATATTTATGAACAATTAGATAAATGGACAAAAAATACAAATTATGAATTTTTATTTATAGGTAGAGATTTTCCTTCTTTATCAAATGTTAAAGGTCCATATTTTGGTCTGGAATTAGGAAATAAATTACGTGAATGTGATATATATATTTCAGCTTCTCAATTTGAAAATTGTCCTATGCATGTTATTGAAGGACTGGCTTGTGGTTTACCACTTTTATATCATAAAAATATTGGAGGTGGAGTTGAAATTGGAGAAGCTCATGGAGGTGAGTCTTTTGACACTTTTGATGATTTAATTAACAAACTAAAATTAATAACAGAAAATTATCAAGAATATCAAAAGAAAATAAATCACAAATTACTTTCAAGTGATTTATGTTGTGAATTGTATTACAAAGCAATAAAATCTCATTTATGAACTATATAAGCTAAACTTTTTTCTGGAATTTCTTTTCTTTGATAAATACTGTTAAATGGAAATCCAGTAAAAATATATTTCGAATGATATGTTTTGTTATTGTATCCATCATTAAGAAAGTGGTGACAGATGTAATTAAAAATTACCATATTCCAGTTATTATTTTCTCGTATTTTGCAAGAAACTAATAAAAATTTTATAAATTTTTTAACAAAACATAAATAGGAATTATAATTTGCCATTATTGTTCCTGGGTTATATATTTGAAAATTTCCAGAAACAAATGGTTTATATTTTGGAATATATGTTTCAATAGCTTTATTGAAAGCTTCTATTTTTGGTTTTCTATGTTCAAACCATTCTGGAGTTTTTTTCTTGGAACCTGCACCGATTGAATTAGTTCCAATAAATATTATATTTTCAACATCAAAATTTTTTCTGGAATGACCTTTTAATCCCAGAAGATACCTTTCAATTTCAACATCTGTTAATCCATTATCTTTGACATGTAATTTTAAATCACTATTTTGTAATTCTTCTATTGTTTTGATATTATATTTATTTTTGTCAAATGTATCAAATAATTCAAATATATTTTTTGTTAAAAAAACATCACCTATATCCGAGGAATATACATTTTTGTAAGGATTTTTTA
>Ga0194118_10005808_pt1 | contig 12628 bp, 20 predicted proteins | sample TA2MahsurfametaG_2_FD_148662 | JGI IMG/M metagenome (GOLD analysis project Ga0194118, IMG submission 148662) | Freshwater microbial communities from Lake Tanganyika, Tanzania - TA2015013 Mahale N5 surface | ecosystem: Environmental > Aquatic > Freshwater > Lake | place: Tanzania: Lake...
CCTTCGAGCAAAGACCACTCTTTAACACTTCGGCCAAGACCGGCCACATGCCAGACCGCACACCCACCTGGGCTGCACAGAGGCAGAACCTGCAGCACATCACCGAACTGTTACAAGACCCAGCCACCAAATCGCACAATGCGTTCTTGCTTGTTGATGCCTATCGAGAGCTCGGCGCGTTCGATCAGGCCACAAAGGCGATGAATAAAGCAGACGCTTCTGGGGGCTGGTTCAAGTATCAGAAGATGCTTATCGAGAAGCGTATGTCGCACGTGGGTTTGTATCCGTGAGTTTAGGTTGACGTGCGCGGGGCAGCGTGCGCCTCGATAGCGATTTCAGGTGGGATCAACAGGCGGGCACGGTCGTCTTTCGAGCTCAAGAGCCATGGCAAGGGTGGATCCGCAATCACCACTGATCGCTTCTCGTCCTCAGGCTTATGGAACCGTTGCATAACCGGATGCTGGTCTGCGTTGACCGTGAGCATGGTAAATGAGGTGATGATCTCGCCCGTCTCAGGGTTGGTCCAGCTATCCCAGAGGCTGGCAATTGCCATGGGCTGGCGGTCTTGCCGCGCGATACGCCACCGTACAGCCCGGCCCGATTCGTAGCAGGGCTCGAAGATCGCGTCAGCGAGGGCAAGGCACACCTGGCCCTTGCGCCACGGCGTTCTGTAGCTCGGCTTCTCAGCCACGGTCTCAGATCGAGCGTTGTATGTTCTGCGGCCAAAGGTCTCGTCCTTGGCCCAGTGGGGAATGAGCCCAAATCGGGCAAGTAGGCACTCGGAAGCACCTTGGGCGTTTAGCCGTACGATAGGCGCCAGATAGCCCGGATAGGCCTCGGGTGGGAAGTCTGCCTCGGGCATTTCAATGCCGAAGGTGGTTTTCACCCAGGCGCGGTTGCGTGTACCTACATAGTTGGTGCACATGGGTTAGTCAGTGTCCAGAAGGGCGAGCGTCCCTTGGTCGAGCGAGCCTTGAAAATAGAGCTCGAGTGCTCTTTTGAAGCACTCTGCGGCAGGATCAGAGAGATGAAATAAAGTGATGCACGAGTGAAATTTCTGCGCATCCACAGAACCGAGCATCTGCGTAAATGCTTTATCCTTATGTGACAGAACAAGGTCTGTGCACTGCGTGAGGCGTGGTCCGAGGACGGGGTGTTGTAGATAGGCGCGGGCTTCGTCAATGCCTGAAAGACCGAACCGCTTGGCCCTTTCACTCCGACCCAGGCCAGTGAGCTGCGGAAACACAAACCATATCCAATGGGTCGTTTTCTGGCCTTGTGAGAGCTCCTCGACCACTTGGTCGTAGATAGCCTCTTGTGCAGCGAGGAATCTCTGGCTATCAAACGACATCACTTCTTCCTTCGCCACTCCCACGGGGGTGTTGGCGCTTCATCCACCCATAGGCCTCGCTTCTTCTGCCTAGCAATATCCTCGGCGGCGGAGTACTGCAGGGCCTGCGCCCGGGGAAGGTTGATCACATACTGTCGGTAGACCCAGGCATAGCCTAGTCGCACCATCTCTAGGTTCACGTCCGTTTCGCCCAGCATGATGATGCCCACGGTGCGCTTGTAGCGGTCGGTGTCTGTGACCTTGACCACGACTTCCTTGCCAAATATCAGTTTGGATAAGGCCTCCTTGCTGCGATTGCCAAAAGGCTGCGCTCGCTCCGGCGCGTCTATGGCTGCCAGTCTTACCCGAACTTGCCGGTTCCCAGCCACCAACACCGTGGCGGTATCCCCGTCGGCGATGGCCACCACCCGGCCTGAGATCTCTTTAGCCCAAGCCGTGCAGCTCATGAGGATCGCTAGAAAAACGATCGTGGTTTGAGAGAAAATCGGGCGGATGGCAGAGGTCATTTGCGTGTGTAACGGTGTCTGGGAGGAAGACTTGAGAGAGTACCGTCAAAGATACCCTGTGTCTTTGATAGATGAACTCAGGGCCATTGCAAACGATTCGGCAAGGCGGAAGTTAGATGACCTCTTCGGCGGGTGATGACCGCCACTTGCAAACGAGATGACTATGCGAAAAGAGTACGATTTATCAACCTTTAATCCACGACTCCAAGATCTCGATTTGCGCGTCCTGAACGCCAAACCTTGGGTCGCAGGCTACAAGCCGATGTTCATTCTCTGGGAATTCATACTGAGCGTCGTCGAGTGCGCGCCAGTCTTCAGAAACACCGTGCAGCGCAGCAAATTCCAGTATTTCCTGGTATCTCGCGTGTTTCCCAGTCGCGACAGGCCCTGTGGTTCCGACTAGATTGGGCGCCAGGATACCCATGTGAGCCTTGATCTCTCGCCAGCTGTAATGAAAACGCCAACTTGATGACACCACGATATGAACCGGGTTGCCTATGAACACACGATGGAGCATATGCAGCCGAGAGAACGGCGTAGAGTGCGCCTCGCTTAGGGTGTGCAGCACACCGTCAAAATCCAGGAACAGAGTCTTCATAGGGGGGCTCGCCTCAGTGGGGCAAATAGCCCATGCAGCTTTTGGCGGATCCGCGGAGAAATAGTTCCTGGAGTGAGGAAAACCTCAGGTCTGTGAGGGAGGGGCGTTCATTGGATTCCCTTAGGAAGAAATTGTTATTTTGATTCTAGCGTGGGGTGTAGATCACTAGATGATCCTGCTTCTCCACATGATCGCAAGGATGAACTCCCAAATACCCGGGGCCTCTGCAAAGGCATCCCCCCAAGTCAGTTCGCAGATACCTCTCACCCGTGAGGCCTGGCTGCTTTTCGCAGTAGACGCCGTAGCGCCAATATTTGCGGAGAAGGGCTACACCGTGCCACGGGTGCGCGTGTCGTGCGCCATTCCGAGTACCTCCGTGCGTGGCAGTGCAGTAGGTCAGTGCTGGAATCGCCAGATGTCAGCCGATAGCGTTAATGAGATCTTCATCAGCCCGGTGCATGAGAATCCCGTTGAGGTACTCGACACCTTAGTGCACGAACTTGTGCACGCTGTTGATGACTGCGCCCATCGCCACGGCAAAGAGTTTAAGAAGATTGCCCTTACGGTGGGGTTAGTGGGCAAAATGCGCGAGGCCTCGGCTGGGCCGCAGCTGCGGTTTCGGCTCAGCGAAATTGCTGTCCAACTCGTCAAGCAGTGGGGGCCTTACCCACATGCGGCCTTGCGGGTGCCTCGGGCACTCTTCTCGTCACCCAAGCCATCGCCCAAGGCGGCCTGTCCTGCCTGTGGGTTTCGCGTTTCTATGCTCATGAAGTACCTCGACCATGGCCCCCCAATCTGCCCCAAGGACAACATTCCGATGGAAAAGAAAGGCAAATGGGAATGATCGTTGTAAGTTCGGTACCTGTGGGCAATTAAGTGCATTTTGGTGGCGCACTGTAATTGAATTCTATTTTTTATTAGTATCGTAATTAGATAGTATCGTATCATGGCAATAGAATCGTTTCGCTGCAAAGATACGAGCGCGCTTTTTGAGGGGCACAGAGTCCCTCGATTTCGGACTATTGAACTGGTGGCTTTACGTAAGCTTGCAGTGCTCAACAGAGTGAATAGGATTGAGGAGTTGAGAGTGCCGCCGGGGAATCGACTCGAAGCTCTTGTAGGAAACCGGCGCGGCCAGTGGAGTATTCGTATTAACGATCAGTGGCGGATTTGTTTTCGATTTGCCGGCCAGCACGTGACTGACGTCGAGATCGTTGATTATCACTAAGGGGAATGTCATGAGAAAAGTGCCGTATCCAAGACCAGGCGAGATCTTGCTACATGAGTTTCTCGAACCCATGGGAATTAGCGCCTATCGATTGGCGAAAGATATTGGGGTATCCCAAATTCGAATAAGCCAGGTGATCTCGGGTAAGCGGTCCATCTCAGTCGATACGGGACTTCGACTCTCACGCTATTTCGGCTTAAACGACAACTTTTGGACAGGACTACAACTAGACTACGATGCCGCTGTCGCGAAAGATCAGTTAGCCAAAACCCTAAAAGAGATCATCCCACTTCAAGCCGCCTGAAGTAGGAGATAAGCAGCTGTGGCTGGGGGCAGGGCAGTGCTAGGCTTAATCCTATGACACGAATCTCTGGCTGCTTTATTCTCTGCTGCCCCCACTGCGGCGCCCTATACCGCACGCCTAATTACTTGTCCATGAACTTTATGGCCATGGAGGCATGGACAGACGGGCACCAGGTGCATTCACTCATGCCCCCTTCGGAGTGCATGCGGCTCTGTACCTCTTGTGACCAGATCTACGACCAGTCTGAGGCGTTGCGGATTAGTCAGCTCACCAATGAGCAGATGTACGACACGTTTGAAGAGCCAGTACCGCCCCCGCGTCACTGGCGTGCTGCAGTCTGGCGCAAACTAGCAGGTGGCCCAGTTCCCAAAAGTGTGCAAAGGCTTAAGGCGGGGATTCCGCCGCACGTCGAATGGCTTCCTATGGAGCAGACCCAACGGCGGCTAGAGGCTCTCCTAAATACCCCACTCGAAAGCAATCCTAAAGCGCTGTTATTTGAACTGGAGCTGCGGCTACGACTGTGGCAGCGCGGGAATGACTGGTACCGCGAGGGCTACTTAGACGCCAGGCGGTCTGGCGCTACTGAGCCACCCGAGTGGTCGATAAGCGACGCACAGAGGCAGAACCTGGAGCGCATCACCGAACTGTTACAAGACCCGGCCACCAAATCGCACAATGCGTTCTTGCTTGTTGATGCCTATCGAGAGCTCGGCGCGTTCGATCAGGCCACAAAGGCTATGAATAAAGCAGACGCTTCTGGGGGCTGGTTCAAGTATCAGAAGATGCTTATCGAGAAGCGTATGTCTCACGTGGGTTTGTATCCGTAATGTTCAACCTTACGCTCAGCGGGAGGCTCTCGGGCATTGTTTTATGGTTTCGGATTCGCCCCCAAACCGGCCCTAACTACGGCGACCGAACCGTCAGCGAGGCTATAACTGAAGTCCTCTAGGATGAACTTGTGCACGCTGTTGATGACTGCGCCCATCGCCATGGCAAAGAGTTTAAGAAGATTGCCCTTACGGTAGGGCTTGTGGGGAAAATGCGCGAGGCCTCGGCTGGGCCGCAGTTGCGGTTTCGGCTCAGCGAAATTGCCGTCCAACTCGTCAAGCAGTGGGGGCCGCCCAAGGCGGCCTGTCCCGCCTGCGGGTTTCGCGTTTCTATGCTCATGAAGTACCTCGGCCACAACCTCCAGCCGAAGACTAGCCGCAAAGGAAAGAAATCTTGTCGGGTAAGCATCGTGCCAATTTAGATGGACATAGTCGCTTAAGCAGCTAGCAATGGGCACTGCTTGATCTTCGCGAGCTCCTTTTGCAAGGTGCGTTTTGCTATTTCTGTATCAAAGCGAACCTGCCCACGCAGCCACCATCCCTCGCTTAACCCAAAGTACTTGCATAACCGCAGATCTGTGTCGGCCGTGATCGCACGACGACCAGCAACGATTTCGCTAATACGACCTGCCGGAACGCCAATCTCTTTTGCAAGCCGGTATTTGGTAATACCAAGCGGCTTTAAAAATTCTTCTTCCAGCATTTCACCGGGAGAAACAGGATCAATTCGTCTCATGTTTATTCCTCGCTTCAGTGGTAATCCGCAATTTCAACGTCATAAGCGCCCTCAGCGGCCCACCGGAAACACAAACGCCACTGATCATTTATCCGGATGCTGTACTGGCCCTTTCTCTTTCCTTTGAGCGCCTCTAATCGGTTACCCGGCGCTGCTCGATGGGTGGCTGGTGGGCGAGCAACCTAGACTTTCATCCTGACCTCTTGATGTCCCGATAGAAATTCTCATGGGGACCGACAGCCTCCAAGTAAACGAGCCGAACCCCCTGATCAATCGTGTAACCGATCAGGTAAAGCTGGTTCTGGCTGCGGAACTTATAAACGAACAGGTCCGCAAGGTCACCCTTTTTCTGCTCCCCAATGAATGGGTCCTTCGCGACGAGCCGCGAAACCTTATCGACATCTGCTGCAACGTTGTCGTGCAGCTTTTTATAGGCACGGGCAAAACGGCGGGTCTGCCTAACCGCATAGGCCATTACTTGCCGGTTCTTGGCTTAAACGGTGTGGCATCGTCACGGGGCTCGGCCATTGAAGCGAGCGACTCGGCAATAAAGCTGACCGGCAGATCGGGGTTATCTAAAGCCGCACGGCCCACCTTTGCCCAGTACTCGACTTGGCCAGCGATGGTTCGATGCTCAGCCGCCGCCTCGCTGCGCGCCTGCTCGTAGAGCTTTTGTTCGATCCGGATAGAGGTTGAGGATGTCATGGCGCTTCCTGCTGCGAATAAATTACCACAATTGTAGTAAGACACGTATAAAATGCAAGGAAGCCCTCAAAGTAGACGGCAAGGGCAGTGCGATGCTGGATTTGCCGGCCAGCACGCGACTGACGTTGAGATCGTTGATTATCACTAAGGGGAATGTCATGAGAAAAGTGCCGTATCCAAGACCAGGCCCTATTCGTAGTGATAGCGTCCTTGCAAGAACTCCACGCGATCTGCTTTGACGAGATACACACAACGATGCTCCTGCGTGATGCGACGAGACCAGATGTCCGCGCCTAGATACTTCAGGGGCTCTGGTTTTCCGATGCCCCTAAATGGGTCTTTCAAGATGGCGCCCACCAAATCAAGCAGTCGCTTGGCAGTTCGCCTGTTTGTTTCAACCCAATGCTGAAGATCCTCTAGAAACTCTGGGTGGCATACCGCAAGCCGGTTCACTTCAGGCATCAAGCCCAATTCGCTTTTGCAGGGCGGCCAGAGAGGTGGGCTTTACAGACTCGGACCGCGCACGGGCCAATGCCTTTAGCAAGCGCTCGGCATTCTTGCCCGAACGCAGCAAATGAGCGGTTTCTAAAAGGCTCTCGAGTTCATCTGCTGCCATCATGGCTACATCACCACCCGAGCGACGGCGCACAAGGACCACCTCGCGGTCATCGACGGCGCGGTCCATCAGCGCTTTAAGTTGCTCTCGTGCCTGGCTGTAGGTGGTTTCAATGGTCATGGAGGGAGCCCTGTTTCTGTACAGAAGAACTGTACATGTTTGTTTTGTGGCATTCAAGCCTCCGGCGCGACAAAGCCGCAACAATCTCACCAATGCGTCCAGTCGGTACGCCGATAGTGTTGCCAAACAAGGGAAGTCTGCGCAATAATCCTTGTATTCCTAAACACAGTCGTTAGTATTACAGGGATATGAACCTCCAGCGCACCGGTTACCTCGACACCCTTCACCTGCGACTGACCGAAAGTCCGGTGGTCGCACTCGTGGGGCCGCGCCAAGCGGGTAAGACCACGCTGGCCCGAATGCTGGCTGAATCCTGGCGCGGGCTGGTACACAGCTTTGATCTGGAATCGCCCGCCGACCTAGCACGGCTGGCCAACCCCGAGTTGGCGCTTCGTTCGCTCGAGGGACTCGTGATTCTCGACGAGGTGCAGCGGCGGCCGGATCTCTTTCCATTGCTGCGCGTGCTTGCCGACCGCCCCGGCTTACCGGCGCGCTTTCTTGTGCTGGGCAGTGCATCACCCGCGCTCGTGGAGTCAGGTAGCGAGAGCCTCGCCGGCCGGGTAGCGTTTATCGACGTGACCGGATTCTCGCTGGCCGAGCTGGGGTCGCAGGCGCTTGCGCCCCTCTGGTGGCGGGGCGGCTTTCCACGGGCTTACCTTGCCCCGGGCGACGACGCGGCCCGGCGCTGGATCGAGGACTTCAGACGTACCTTCCTCGAGCGCGACATTCCACAACTGGGGCTTCGGGTACCCGCGGCCACTCTCGGTCGATTCTGGATGATGCTCGCGCACTACCACGGGCAGGTGCTCAATCAGGCAGAGCTGGCGCGTGCGCTGGCCAGCTCCGAGCCCACGGCGCGTCGCTACCTCGACATCCTCTGCGGTACCTATGTGGTGCGGCAGCTGTTGCCTTGGTTCGAGAACCTGAAGAAGCGACAGGTGCGTTCGCCCAAGGTCTACATTCGCGACAGCGGCATTCTGCATGCCTTGCTTGGTGTACCCGATGCGGCGGCGCTGCAAGGGCACCCCAAGCTGGGTGCCTCATGGGAGGGCTTTTGCCTAGAGCAGATTCTGAGTGTCTGCGGCGAACGAAACGCCTATTTCTGGGGCACCCATAGCGGCGCCGAGCTCGATCTGCTGCTCACCCACGGGGGGCGCAGGCTCGGGTTCGAGTTTAAGTATGCCGACCAGCCAGCCACCACCAAGTCGATGCGCGTCGCACTCCAGGACCTGCAACTCGATCACCTCTATGTTGTTCACCCCGGCGAGCATCGCTTCCCACTTGACGAGGCGATTACTGCCATCACCCTGCCGGCGCTAATCACGGAGCTGCAGACAACGGAACGCACCGCCGTACCGCGCTGAGCACAGCGTGCCATAGCATGTCAAGGAGGGTAGCAATGCAATACGTCACTATCCGCTAAGCGCACACAGTAACCTGGCACCGCACTTGGTTCCCTCAACTGGGACGAAGTAACGGGATTATCTGCCTACCGTTGCGTCGGTAGTGCTCGAAATCATCGTCTAGCGTAAATAGGCGACAGTCTGGCAGCCGCTCGGTAAGCCGCACTAGGCAGGCTTTCAACCGGCCCTCTTTCCTAATCTGCGCACACGGCAATACTTACTTAAGGACGCCGCACAAATGGCTGTTTAGTGAACTTTTACCGCAATTAAAAGGCGGCGATTGCCTCCACTTCCACAAGAAATTCTGGCTTGGCCAGGGCTGCCACCACGAGAAGCGTAGACGTCGGTCTATGGTCTTGCAAGAACTGCCCGCGAATGGGGCCAAACTCCGGAAGAAATCGTTGATCGGTAACAAACGACATAAGCTTGACTATGTTGCTGGGCTTGAGGCCCTCATGCTTAAGAATTTCGGTAATGTTAAAGAACACCAGTTCTGTCTGCTCCTTGAACGTAGACGGGATGCTGCCATCGATACGCAATGCCACCTGACCAGCCACAAAGAGCAGATCTGATCCAGCCTGCAGACGTATGCCATGGACGTAAGGGCCATTAGGCTTAGAGACGGTATCAGGATTAAAAGACTTCATCATGTAAACGCTCCTGAAATGATAAGGGCCACAACAGCGACAAGAAAAGACCGCGACAGAGCCATGATAGCGCGCCTAGTTTTTTCCGCTAGATCAAAAGCCGCATGAGGAATTTGTATGATGAGCTCGTCGCCGAGTCACACTTTTTCCACTGTCCGGTAAATAGGGCCTTAGGAACCCTAAGACCCACGCCCGGCGCGGGTTAGAGGCTGAAATTGTTTGGTGCCGATTTGCGCATTAGGCACTCCGCGGTCTGAGCCCTTTGCGCTCGGTGAAGAACGCAAAAGGGAATTAAGTGAATTAAGTGAATTTAGTGAACTGTCACCGTAATTGCGCAGACGGCTGACGACTATGGTGCGATCGGAATCATGATCTCATTGCGCCGACGCCACGGCATGGTAAATGGATCGTTATAACGCGCTACCTGGGGCGGGCCAGCGGGTAAAAGATTCTGGGCAGCCATCCATTGCTGTAGCTTCTTTGTCTGCTCCTCAATCGACGACTGTGTCGTCCAACCCGAGAAGCGAACCACAGCCATCTGATGGGGATCCATGGCCCTAAGGCGCACAGCAGGGTTATTTGGTCGTGGCAGGGTGGAAAGCGTCTCTGAACTCGGCATGACAAAGTGCAGACGCCAGCCATCTTTTTGTGGCTCCACCGTAACAGGGGCCGTCATTGCGATCTTTCGGCTATCCCCCGACTGCGCGGCGTTATCCCCAAAAATAAATCCGGCAACGCGTCGAAAGCCATCGCGACTCGCAGAGTCGAAGTCCCCCGTGAGCGCAGTTTCGGCCACGACAAAGCCGTCATACGCCCGATGCGCAAAGGGCGGGTCATTCAGAATAACGCGGTACTTCGGCTCTTCAACGGCCATTGCGGCATAGGAAGCAAGTAAGAGAAGAAAGAAAATTGGCAGACGGTAGGCCATTAGCATTTGAGAATACTCCTCTGAACTCAAAGCTTACAGCCATCTGCCTTCCAAAGGTCCGCCTTGCAGCCGACATTTGGCCCGCTCTCTTGCTATGTGAAAACGCATGACCCCACGCTACCTGCCGAGGCGCTCGTGCAGGGGGAATAGCAAAAACCACCGCCAGCTAACCCCGTTGCGCTTGGTGAGAGGTGCAAAGGGTAATTAAGCGCATTTAGTGAACCGTCACCGTAACTCCGGGTGGGACAAGCTGCGCCAGGAGTATACCGGCCAGTCAGTGCGGGGCTGGCCTTGATCACCGCCAAACACAACACCACCACCTGCGCAGACATCGGGGTAATACTTAGAGAACGCCTTCAGCCCCTTAAAGTAATCGGAGTTCACCGTCTGGCCGGCCTTTATCTCTACAGCGTGCAATTGCCGGCCAATGGGTAATAAAAGGTCTACCTCATTGCCTTCTGCATCCCTATAGAAATACATCTGAGATGACTCGCCCCGATTGCGCTGGTCTTTCATGGCCTCCATCACCACGAAGTTCTCAAAGAGCGCCCCATACAGCGGATCTCGTTGCAGTTGATCGGCAGTTCTCAGCCCCAACAACCAACTAGCAAGCCCGACATCATAGAAGTAAAGCTTGGGCGTCTTTACCAGGCGCTTCGTTGTATTCGTAAACCAAGGGGGAAGGAGATATACAACATAGCTGGTCTGCAGAAGATCCATCCAGACCCTAGCGGTTACATGGGATATCCCTGCATCATTTCCTAGGCTTGAAAGGTTGAGCATCTGCCCGGTGCGGCCAGCACATAAACGAACAAAACGCTCAAATCGCTGCAGATCGTGCACCGCTGCAAGCTGCCGAAGATCACGCTCGATATAGGTTGCGAAGTAGTCGCCCAATGCCTGGGCGGGATCCAGTCCACGATTGTGAATGCGAGGATAAAAGCCTGCGAGTAAATTAGCCGGTAGGCTAACAATCGGGGCATGCCCGGGCTCGTTCCGGGCGCGCTGTGATTCCGCCAAGGTAAAGGGTAGAAGCCGCAAGACGGCAGTCCGCCCAGCCAGAGACTGCGATATCTGGGTGATCAACTCAAATTGCTGACTGCCGGTTAAGAGGAATCGCCCTGGCCTAGAGTCGTCATCCACTATGGCCTGCAAATAAGAAATCAGCTCAGGCGCGCGTTGGATCTCGTCTAAGATTACGCCCCCTTGCAGCGGCGCCAGAAAACCACGTGGGTCCTCTAGGGCGAACCTTCTGACATCTGGATCCTCCAGGGTAACGTAGGCTAGGTCAGGGAAACAGGCGCGCGCCAAAGTCGTCTTGCCACTCTGCCTAGGCCCGGTCATTGTAATCACTGGGTACTGAGCGGCGAGCCGACTTAAGAAGGGGGCGATGTTGCGTTCTATCATTTGTGAAGAATACCGCATATCTGCAAATTGAAGAAAATTTCTTCAATTTGCGGATTCGCTAGGGTGCCCAGTACAGATTGACTGCCTACCGGTCCGCCCTATGCGCAAAGGGCGGGTCAGGTTATAAGCAACGTCCGTTGGATTTGAGGCTTCCGAAACGGCCCCGACCCAGCGTAGCCTTACAGTGTTGCGCTCGAAGAAAACGCGACGCCACTTCCTCATGCTGCATGCTTACCTGCGCAGGCGCGCGTGCGCGAAGGGAGGTAGTATTAAACTCTGCAGTTAGCTAACCCTTTTGCGCTCGGTGGCGAGTCCAAAGGTCAATTTAGTGTAATTAGTTAACTATCACCGTAATGCACCGTAATGCCAGCATGAACATTCTCGACACGATTGCGGAAAACAAGATTCAACATGCAATAGAGCGTGGCGAACTCGACTTCCCAGAAATGTACGGCAAGCCACTCGAGATTACTGAAGATTTTTCGATTCCTGTTGAAGTGCGGATGATGCTCAGAAAGCTCTCCCAGACAAAGAGCTCGATCCGCGAGCAGTCACCGTTGCTGCGTTTCTGGAAGGCGCGGGCCTATCGTGACAGCCGCCAGCGCAGCATCAAACAGGGTGGGCATAAAACTTGACGAAAGAATGGTGGCGATTGATCAAGAACGTTAACCCTGTCGCGCTTAGTATGAAGTACAAGCACTATTAAGTGCATTTAGTGAGCTGTCACCGTAATTCTTTTCCTCACATTGAGGTTAATGCCCCAAAATTGCAGTTCAGTGACACTACGGTTTTTCGGCCGCTTCCTCTCCCCATTGGCGTTAAGCCGCGCGGCGCAAAACCCCCACAAAGCATTAGCGCCCATACCGCCAGCGGATTCCCACCTTCATGCCCTCTGCGGCCGCTTCGATTACCGCAGGCCTTGGGTAGACCGAAAAGTGATTCAGGAACCGCTGCACCATCACGCGAGGCAAAGGCGGCCAGTCCTCTAGATCTCCGAAGTCGACTAGGTGAATCGCTCCGTCTCGTGAGAGACAGCCACCGGCATTGGCTAGCGCCAGTTGCGGGTCTGGCATCATTGACAGCGAGTAAGGAAAGAGCACGGCATCCATTGACGTTGGTGGCCGGAAAGACTCTGCGTATCCATGGGCCAATGTAATCTGGTTCTCCAAGCCAGCCTTGCGGATCTTTTTTGCTGCCAACCCAAGCATGGCCTCGGAGGCGTCCACGCCAAGAATGTGTAAGTCCGACCGAC
>Ga0194118_10005823_pt1 | contig 12612 bp, 17 predicted proteins | sample TA2MahsurfametaG_2_FD_148662 | JGI IMG/M metagenome (GOLD analysis project Ga0194118, IMG submission 148662) | Freshwater microbial communities from Lake Tanganyika, Tanzania - TA2015013 Mahale N5 surface | ecosystem: Environmental > Aquatic > Freshwater > Lake | place: Tanzania: Lake...
GTGATGAATATAAACCCATCCGTGAGATTAGATTTAAGAATGCAAAATCTATTGCAATAATTATCGAAGGTGCTTAGGATTTTTTTCTCTTAATAATAAACCCATAAATTATTAAATTTATAATAATTAGTATAATTCCAAGACTAATCTGGATCTCTTTAGTTAAATTGATTGGATAAATTATTGCATAAAGATAGTTTTGAATAAAAGAAGTGGAATAGGATGCAAGATTTGCCTTAGTTAAGAAGTAATTTTCTAAATAAGTAAGCGGACAAATTCTTTGAGTAAATTCTACATAAACCCCATAGAAAAATGCTGGAACATGAAAATATAATGTCCAAGGTTTGATAAAAAATAATAAAGCTCCAAAAATCACATAAATGATAAATAGAAAATGAATGATAAGCGTGAGTGTTGCTAAGAATTCATACATTTTGATTAAATTTCTTTATTCTAAAACTATTTGATTTTACAAAAACCCTAAATAATCTTAAATAAATTTAGATACTTTTGAAACTAAAAGTGCAACAGAGTTTTCTGCTATTTCTCTAAATAAAATTAATGAACCTTTGACAAAAATTATTTGTGCAAATTTTTTATTAGATTTGCTTATTTTATTTTTTCTTTTCATTTATCCTCCTTTTAAATTTTATCCCATCGTTGCTCCCTTTTTATGATTAAATTATTTAAATACTAACTTGATATTTAATAACTACAAAACTTCTATACTTTCCTGAATCTAAGAAGCTTTTATCATAAACTACCACATATCTATTTAAAGATGTTTCAAATATTTGATTAGACTCATCTGAAGAATAATTTTTAATTAAACCATCTTTTGTTGTCTCATTTATTGTCTGTCTTTCGTTTTTTACAACGGTTGATGAAATTTTATCAGCAATATTTATTTTAGCATTTAAAATTGCCTTTGATTTTGCAAGTTCTAAATCTGAACTAAAGCCAGATCCACAAGAATAGAATTCTTTATCAGTTGATTTAAATTGATTACAAATATCGGAATTAACTTTTAATAATTCAGTATTACCATTGAGTGCCTGTTTATCCTCTAAATATGCAAGATTATTTGAAGAACATGCAGCTAGCAAAAAAAGCAAAAGAAAATGTATTTTTTTCATAAATATTTATTAGCTATTAAATTTTTCAATTTTAAAATTAGATAATTGAAAATGTAATTCTTTAATTATTAATATCATTAGTTCATGAACTGATTTTTCTATCTCAGACTCAAACAAAGTTTTTTTACACTCTTGATGACAATTATTTAATGTTGATGTTACAATTTTTTGATAATTTTCATTATCTCTAGCAAGGGCATGAGTAGTGAATATTAAACTATAAGTTATAATTAAAATTTTTATTAGATTCATAAATTTATTTAAATATTATAGAAAACTTTAACTTAAGATTATAGTGAAATAGAAATATTTTTTTTTCACTTAATATTATTTACTCAAAATATTTTTTTTTAAACGAACAATATTAGTTTCTAATTGAAAAATTAAATCGTAAATTCTATTGATATCTACTTTTTTTGCTTCACTTGAAATTTTTCCTGTATCTGCTGTTGTATATTTTTTAATTGTTTGCATCAAGACACTGGTTTTATGAATTATATCAATCATTTGATCTCTAATATTTTTATCGTCTGTTGATTGAACGCCAAGTTTTGATAACCTTTTGAACACATCATCAAATGACATTCGTGTGAAACAATCTAATAAGGAAATTCCTAAATTTTTATATATAGCTAATTGTTCAAGTTTTATTGCATCTTCAAGGAATAAATTATGATCTTTGTCATCTGGATCGGCACACTTATAAAAGTGCGAGATTGACTTTTCAGTATATTGCTTAACTTCATCAGCTTTAACACTTTTAAGTAAAAGATGCAGTGTATGTTCGATAGACAATGGCTCTCTAATTTTTGTCATTTTTGTAATTATAAGTTTTTGAAGATAGATTATATAGTGAATTATAAAAGTATTTTATTCACTTAAATATTATATTAATTAATTTATAAATAATTAAAAAAATGACAGATCAATCTTAAACTAATGAAGGGTAGGCAAGTTCAAAGGTATCGCTCAAGAAAAAACAACAGCTGATCGACATGAGCATTCACGGTCTAAGGAAATACAAATTCGGCATACAAAGATACGGTGGTGAGACCGTGGTGGGCACCATCACACCCTATCAGTATCACTACTGGAAGGCCAGAGAGACCGAACTCACAGACTATCTCATGGGGTTTGACAAACAAGAATACGAAAAAGAACACAACTTACCCCAAGAGGCACGTTTTGAGAGAGATTGGTTTGAGAACGACAACGTGGCACACATTAATGGCGCTAACATTGAGTCAGCCAACTTCCTACACATAGAGGAATTTAATCAGCACGGTGCAGCTATTAAGGATGCCAAAGGACAAAACGTGTACCGCGAACACATAGAACTCAAGTATGAAAACATTCACAAGTTGGGCATTGAGTGTGTGGAGTCCGAAGATTGTGTGGACGTGGATCATCCAAGTCTTGTAAACCAATATTATTTGTATGCATACACCACCAACAAGGGTGAATGGACTACAGAAAAAATGATAGAAGTAGATGGCGAACTTGATCTCAAAAAATTGAAGTTACACTATAGGCAAATCGAGGGATCGGACATCTGCCATGCCATCAGCTACGCGGATGGAGAGCCCATACATCTGGAAGAGGACAGCACTGGCAGCAGCCAAGAGTGCAGGGTGATGGAAGGCTACATGGATGAGAAGAGTATGAGCAAGAAGCTGAAAAAAGAGATCGCAAGGGCAGAAGCAGAAGCACCACAGCCAGACACGGATGAGGACACAGCTGATGACACAGAAGATGGCTGGTTGGGGGATGACATTGAACTACCGGAAAAATCACCACCCAAAAAGAAGAAAACCAAGGCCAAACAGAAAACCGATTGGAAAAATAAAAAGAGTGTTCTCGCTGCAGTTCAAGAAGATGGGTGGGAATTACAGTATGCAGATAAAAGTTTAAAAAAAGATAAATCCATTGTTCTCGCAGCGATTAAACAACGGGGAACAGCATTAGAGTATGTAGATAAAAGTTTAAAAAAAGATAAATCCATTGTCCTTGCAGCGGTTAAATCTAATGGACTTGCATTACTAATTGCAGATAAAAGTTTAAAAAAAGATAAGTCCATTGTCCTTGCAGCGGTTAAACAAAATGGAGTTGCATTACAGTATGCAGATAAAAGTTTAAAAAAAGATAAATCCGTTGTCCTTGCAGCGGTTCAACAATATGGATCGGTAATAAATTATGCAGATAAAAGCTTTAGAAAAGATAAATTTATTGTGCTTGAAGCGGTTAAATCAGATGGATCTGCATTACAATTTGCGGATAAAAGTTTAAAAAAAGATAAATCCATTGTTCTTGAGGCAGTAAAACAAGATGTTGAAGCATTTGAGTTTGTAGATGAAAGTTTAAAAAGTGATCCTGATGTAATTAAAGCTGTAAAAAAATGACTAAACAAAATAAATATTACAATTTAAATATTAAATTAAATAATATAACAAAAAAATCTTCTAAACCGGATTTATATGATGCAACTAAAAACCTTGAAAGGAAGAGGGCTCCAATCTTCTTTGGTCCATATAAACCTGAAGAATATATAAACGCTTATAAAGATAATCAGCCACAGAAATTAAAACTTACAAAAAGTCAACTTAAAGAAGCTTATAAATACATACAATTATATAAAGAAGATCCAGAAGCTAGACTTATCACTATCGACGAAAAAATTTGGATTTATAAAATTATAGGTCAAATCAAGTATGAATCAACGGATGAAACAATTCAAAAAAAGGATGACCAGATTTCAAAAATAGTTCCAAAATATTATGACGTAGAGATTATAGAAGAGCGTGAAACGGGAGACGCTCCCTACATTTTAGCATCAATGAAAGCAAACCAAGCATTTTGTAGAAATACTTTTAGAATGATTGATGAAAAGAAATATGGAGGTAATATTGCTGCTATAAAATATTTAATTGGTGAATTAAATGACTTTAAAATTGATCCATTAAAAACATTATCTAGTGTGCAGTTAGAATTTTTGGTTGTAAAAATTTTTGAAAAGAATGGGGCGTTTATACCAGCTTGGCGCGGAGGTACTCTTAAAGACATCGATATTATTGCCGAATTTGAGGGAAATATTCCAGATAATCTACTTATTAAAAAAATAGAGGAAAAAAATATTAAGATTCAAGTAAAATCACAATTATATGATGATAATAAAGTAAAAAATTTAAAAAAATCATTAGCTGAATCTAATAATTTTTTTTTAATAACTGCAGATGATGAGCCACATAAAGACCTTAAAGAATATTATGAAAAAAAATATTTAACTTCTAAATGGATAAAGAAACAAATTGATAATAACCCTGAAATAAAAAAATGGTACAAAAAATGTATTGAATGGCTTCCAACCGAAAACAGAAAAGAAACATCATTTAAATAAAAAAATTAATGATATTATGGCAAATGAAAAAATAGATTTTACTTTTTTACAGCTTTAATTACTTCGGTATCATTTTTTAAACTTTCATCTACAAACTCAAATGCTTCTGCAGAAATAATTAATAGACAATATACTAGCCCGAGAAATTCATGCATATACCAAAGCCAAGAAAAAACGAAGGATGGTATTATTATTGCAAGGGAAGAAGTTAAAAACTGTCATGAAGAAATATCCTTCGATAAAAAAAATATTTTTGTAGAAATATTAAAATCTCCCATAGTTGAAACGCTAATGGTACTTACTATGGCAACTTTAGCTCAAAGATTACAGTAATTTTAGATAATTATTTAATAACCTGTATCAGATAACTTAATCAGTTCTAAATCACCCTGAAGGCTTTTATCAGCATATTTAAAAGCTACTCCACCACCCCCTGCACGAGATTTAATTGCGGCAATCACAATAGATCTATCTTTTTTAAGACTAGCATCCGCATACTCTAAAGCTCCTCCATAATTTTTAATTGCTTCAAGGACAATAGATTTATCTTTTTTCAAACTTTCATCTGCATAGTCTAATGCATATCCATTTTGTTTAACCGCCTCAAGGACAATAAATTTATCTTTTCTAAAGCTTTTATCTGCAAATTGTAATGCGTATGCATTTGATTTTATCGCTTCAAGTACAGTAGATTTATCTTTCTTAAAACTATTATCCGCGTGCTCCAAAGCTCTTCCATCTTGTTTAATTGCCACAAGTACAATGGATGAATCTTTTTTGAAGCTTTTATCTGCGTACTCTAATGCACTTCCATTTTTTTTAACCGCCGCAAGGACAATGGATTTATCTTTTTTGAAGCTTTTATCTGCATACTGTAATGCACTTCCAGCATGTTTTACTGCCTCAAGAACAATGGATTTATCTTTTTTTAAGCTTTTATCTGCGTACTCTAATGCACTTCCATTTTTTTTAACCGCCGCAAGGACAAAAGATTTATTTTTTTTTAAGCTTTCATCTGCGTATGCCATTCCTTCTGCATTTGAGCCTATTGCCTGAAGAACAATTGACTTATCTTTTTTCAAGCTTTCATCTGCAAAATGTAATGCTAAATAATCGTCTTTAACAGCTTCCAGGACAATGGACTTGTCTTTTTTTAAGCTTTCATCTGCAAATTGTAATGATGCTCCATATGATTTAACCGCCTGAAGCACAATAGATTTATTTCCTTTAAGACTTTCATCTGCGTACTCTAATGCACTTCCATTTTTTTTAACCGCCGCAAGGACAAAGGATTTATCTTTATAAAAACTCTCTGGAACACTTTGAAAATCTTCATCAATAATACATTGTAAAGCTTTTTTTTTATTCATAATATTTTTGTTCTTGGAGCTTTAGTTTTTTTCAAAAACATCAACCTAGGCAAGATCTGTTCTTTCTTAATGGAAACGTAATCTGTCCTAAGAAATTCACCTAAATCTTCCTCAAGAAATTTTAGGTGTTTAACGGCTTTTGCGGGAACCTTACCTTCTTTCTCCCATTTTTCAATTTCAGCCATAGTAATGTTCAAATCACTGGCTAGATCTTCCATCGCCATCATTGTACGTCTTACTCTGGTTGCCCACTCGTCATAATTCATACAAGAAAAATAATATAAAAATAAAAATGTATCAATATCAAAATTTATATTAAAATAACGATATTAAATAAAATACTTATTATTCAATAAATATTAACTGTTACCTTTAGCAATACAAAACTCAGTGGAGTTGCCAACCGTACTAAGTTCATCACTTTCAAGCTTTTTATTATCATAAAAAACAGAAGATATAATTGTAATACCTTCCACATCCTTTATCTCAATTTTTAATTTTTTTGCCTCAAATTTTTTATCCTCAAATTCTGATTCAAAAAAAACTCCTTTTTCATTTGATATTCCCATAAATATGCAGGAATTAGAGGGTTGTTCACAAATGTAGATTTCACCAGTCATGTGAACAATAATTCCCTCTTTTTCTAAGGCTTCAGCATCTAATTTAAACTTTTTTATAATCTTTTGATCTTGTTCAATTATAATTAAACCATTCTTATTTTTATCAAGTCTAACATTATATAAATGAACTATATTATCACATTCAAACCATGCCTCGGCAGGAAAAGGTTGAAATTTTTTCGGTATTTTTTTTATTATATTTGACTGATTAATATAATCTTCAATTTCGATGTTGTTTTCTTTAAAATATTTATAAGCAGTATTGCTTATTTTTCCCATAACTAATTCTAGCCCTAATCCTGATAGAATTATTTTATACTTCATGGTTTAAGAGAACTTTTAAATGAGTAATATATTTTTATATTCCTTAAATTATTATTTTTTAACTATTAAATACAAATATTTTTTAAACTTTAAATTCTAAGGGTATTATGAGAAATTCTTTGTTAAAATAGATAAATATTTACTATAAATCGTCTTTTGATAATGAAACTTTATAATTCGACAACAAATTTTCATTTTCTGTGAACATATATTTTTTTATATCTTTGTTTGAAGGTTTTTTTAAAGTCCCGCTAGTCACATCTCCATATAAATATGAATATTTGCCTGAAGGGGAAGGAGCTATATAATGTATATTCATAAATCGTGCAAATATATTTTTTTGAACATCTTCTTCATGATGAGATTTAACGGGAAATTTAAACACACCATCTATAACAACTTCGACATCTTTTTCTTTTGGAGATATTGCAATTATTGCACCTTTAGTCTTTTGCTTAGGACCAAATTCATATTGTATACCTCTGAGCAAAGTTTTGCCTTTGTTAGGTCCACTTGTTAAAATATTTGATTCACTTTGTAAAGATATTTTAAAACTATCATATGGAAATTCTTTAAATCTATCAACGATAGGCTTTTTATATTGGGGAGATTCTTTTAAAAAATCTTTGTCTTTAATATCTGATAATAAAAATCTTTCTTTAATTTTTATAAAATATTGTGCCATATGATATTAAGTTTATTATATAATTTTATAATAACAAATTACGTTTAATGAGTATAGTGAAAAATTTATTCTTGCATTTCACTTTTTATATTTAATTAAAAAATATAAAATTAAATCATTGTGAAATTAATAGCTAATATTCTTTTTTTCTTTTTATTAAATTTAACTCAAACGCATGCTCAATCTATTGTAAGAACCTTTAATTCAGACGCATTTGTTACATCTTATATAAATGGACATGCCTATGGTTATGATGCAGAAATAGTTAATAGACAATATACTGCCCCAAGAAATTCATGCATATACCAAAGCCAAGAAAAAACGAAGGATGGTATTATTATTGCAAGGGAAGAAGTTAAAAACTGTCATGAAGAAATATCCTTCGATAAAAAAAATATTTTTGTAGAAATATTAAAATCTCCCATAGTTGAAACGCTAATGGTACTTACTATGGCAACTTTAGCTCAAAGATTACAGTAATTTTAGATAATTATTTAATAACCTGTATCAGATAACTTAATCAGTTCTAAATCACCCTGAAGGCTTTTATCAGCGTGTTTAAAGGCTACTCCACCGCCACCTGTACGAGATTTAATTGCGGCAATCACAATAGATCTATCTTTTTTAAAACTAGCATCCGCATACTCCAAAGCTCCTCCGTAATTCTTAATTGCTTCAAGGACAATAGATTTATCTTTTTTTAAAGAATTGTCTGCATATTCTAAGGAGCTACCACTTTCTTTGACTGCTGCAAGCACTACAGATTTATCTTTTTTCAAGGATTTATCAGCCTTAGATAACATTATACCTTGAACCTTAACTATTTCAGTCATAAAAGATTTGTCTTTTAAAAACTGTTTTGGAAGTTTTTCAATATCACCCCCATCCAACCAAAACTTTAAAGCTTCTTTTTTATCCATAAATTTTATCTTTAAAAGATTATATATTAAAATCAAGAAAGTTATTATTCAATAAATATAACTCTTAATTCTTATTAATTTAATTTATGATTTTTAATAAATAATTTTTAAATAGTAATATAGCGTCATCTTTTAAAGCAATTGAAAAGTTTTTTCTTTCATCTAAATCCGTTCCAACTTTTCTAAAATTTACCTCAATGTAAGGTTCAGTTTCTTGACTTTTCTGCAAATAACAAAATCCAGTATTAAATTTTTCATCATTCTTATAAGAGATATACCAATCAACATACATTTGACCACTAATCATATGACCTCCAGGTTTAACTCCATTCTTTACTTTATTTTTTGATAAATCAAAATTTTTAATCAAATTACTGTAAACCTCTTCTAATAAAACTTTAGCTTCTGAACTTTTGTTATTAAGAATTTTTCTGGGATTTTTTTTTGGAAATCGCTCTGCAATTATTTTTTCGCAAAGTTCGGTAAGAATTTCTTTTTCATAATCTGTTATTTTTTTATCATTTGATGCATTACTATAAAAGTTTTGCAAATCTTGAAGTTGCCAATCCTTTCTTTCTTTAATATAATTTATAACCTTTAATACTCTATCGGAAATTTTTTGTTCACTATTCATTAAATCGATTTAATATTATTTAGTTTTTAATGAAGTGAAAAATTTTTTATTTTTTTTCACTATTCTTTTTTTTTAAAGTATATTATTATTAACAATGATTGAAGTTGTTTTAGATACTGAAACCACAGGATTAATCTCTGGAAAAGATCGTATTGTTGAAATTGCTTGCATTGAATTAGTTAATCACTTTCCAACAAAAAGAGAATTTCATCAATATATAAATCCGGATGGAGTCAAAGTAACAAGCGGGGCCTTTGAAACCCATGGCTATACTGACGAATTCTTATCTACAAAACCAAAATTTAAAGATATTGCTGAAGACTTTTTAGATTTTATTAAAGATAAAAAATTAATAATTCATAACGCAGATTTTGATATTGGTATGATTAATTTTGAACTTAAAAAACTAAGTCTAACTCCTATTGATAAATCACAAATTGTTGACACACTCAAACTTGCTAAAGAAAAATTAGGCGGAGGTTCTTCTGTAAGCCTAGATGCATTATGTAAAAAATTTAAAATTGATTATTCATCAAGAGAAAAACATACGGCACTGCTTGATTGTAAACTGCTTGCGCAAGTTTATATTGAACTTATAGACAAAAGGGAATTGCTACTTGATCTAAATGAATCGATAACAAATAATACTATTTATAAAGAAAGTATAATTTCCCCAGGGATTATAATATCTGTGTCTAAAGAACAAAGAGAAGAATATATAAAATTTTTAAAAAAAAATGTTACTAACGCTTTTGCTTTAGAAAAAGAAAAAAATTAATGTTAAAAAAAAACCCAACTATCTAAATATATAATTTAGGCTAGATATTTACTTGGTACTTTATTACAACAAAACTTCTATACTTTCCTGCATTAATAACTAATGAAAAAATTACCGACTACTAATATTAAAAGAAGCGAAAAATATAATATAGACATACAACGAAATGGGGGTGAAGTAGTCATAGGGACTATTACTCCTTACCAATATTATTATTGGAAAAATAAAGAAAGCATGCTTCGAGACTACGTGATGGGGTCTAATAAAGAAACCTATGGTAATTATATTCTTATAAATCCTAAATTTTTAAATATATTTATAATACATTGATCAAAACTCTTACTAAAAGCCGTTTTAAACTTGCATTAGAATGCAATACTAAAGCCTACTACGACGCTAATCGTGACATATATGCAGATCAATCTTCAACTAATGAATTTTTAAATTTGTTAGCTCGTGGCGGTAATCAATTTGGTGAACTAGTAAAATATTCCTTCAAACAAAAAGATCCTCTTGCAAAAGAAATAGTTAATCAACAAGAAGACCAGCAAATTGAAGAAACTCAATTATTATTAAAAAAAGATCGAGTAACTTTATTTGAGGCTACTCTTAAATATAAAAATCTTTTACTACGAGCAGACGTTTTAGAAAAAATTGGCAATACAATTAATTTAATTGAAGTAAAATCAGCAGGATGGAACCCAGGCAAAGACTTACTAATTAGAAAGAGTTCGCTCAAAAATACTATTAATCCAGCCTTCGAAAGTTATGTTTATGATATTACATTTCAATCGTATGTGGCAAATTTAATTTATCCAAATTACGATATTAAACCTTATTTACTTTTTTTAGATACCAGTCAAATGATTGATTTTGATGGGTTAGCTCAATTATTTGTTTGTACTGATAAAGAGAAAAAAAAAGTAGAAATTAAAGATGAGTTAAAATTAAAACAACTTAAAAAATACCCCTTCGCTCTTATAGATGCAGGTGAGGCAGTCAAAATTGCTCAAAATAAATCAATAGAAAAAAAAGGTAGAGATCCAATCATATTTACCTCGATTATTAAAAATGTAAGTGAATTATTATCTCAAGGTATAAAACCAGCACCTCAAATCACAGCGAGTTGTAAGTCATGCACATACTACCAATCTAGCAGTACATTATCGAGTACTAAAAAAAGTGGATGGCATGAATGTATGAAGGATGTTTTTAATGATAACTCGAATATAGAGCGAAAAGACTCAATTTTTAGTTTTTATAAACAAGTTAATTATAAAGAATTGTTAACTCATAAAGTCCTAGCTATGAAATCCCTACCTTTAATAAACACTCAATTATCAAAACATAACCTAGGAAAGATACCTACAAAGCTAAGACAGGATTTGCAATTACTGGAGTCTAAAAATCAAATAAAAGAAATCTTTTTTGATCCAGAAGCAGTTAGTAAAATTTATAATAGCTGGAAATTTCCTCTTCATTTTATTGATTTTGAAACTTCGAGAAGTCCACTACCCTATTTTCGTAATCAACATCCCCATCAACAAATATTATTTCAATTCTCTCATCACATAATGCACAATGATGGAAAAATTGAGCATAAAACAGAAAAACTTATCGCAGAACCAAATATAAATCCAAGTCTTAAGGTTTTAATGGAATTAGAAAAGGCTTTGAAAAATGATCAGGGAACTGTATTTCATTGGTATCCTCATGAACGAAATGTTCTTAAAGATATTTTAAATGAAGCAAATCAAGAAAAAATTGAAAATCTAAAAAATATAACACTGTTCTTAGAGTCATTAGGTATTAATAAAGAACCTAATACTCGTTTATTTGATTTAGGCACATTTTTTGATCAGTATATTTTTGTGCCTGGAACCTTAGGTAGTAGCTCTATAAAAAAATTACTTCCCGCAATCTTAAAACACTCCTCTTTCCTAAAAGAAAAATATCAAAAACCAATTTACGGCTCGGACACTATGCAAAGCCATAATTTTAAAAATAAATCTTGGTACATAGAGGAAGATGGTTTGCCAAAAAATCCTTATGAATTGCTTGGAGATCGTTTTAACGACTCTTGGATAAATAATAATCTTAAACAAGCTGAAGCACTAGAGGGAGAGGTTCTTGATAAAGGAGTTACAGATGGAACGGCGGCAATGATCGCTTTTAGCAAGCTTCAAGAAAAAGATTTAGATGACAAAGATAGAGACAATTTACAACAACAATTAAAAAAATACTGTGAATTAGATACTTTGGCGATGGTAATGGCCTATGAAGCGATAAAATCTAATATAATATAATATGTGTATAAGACTAGGCATATTTAATTACTGAAAGTATAATTGCGTATATGTTTAACCGCCTCAAGAACAAAGGATTTATCTTTATAAAATTTCTTTGGAACAGATCTTGCTTCTCCATTACTGATAAGTTCTAAGGCTTTTTTTTATTCATAATATTATTGTGTTTAATATATCGTAATTTAATTTAATATTTAAATTCATCATCATACTTTAAAATTTCATAAATTAATTTTTTTTAACTCCATATTACTTAATCTTAAAATTAATTGATATTGTTTCTCGTTAATTCTTCCATCAAGAAAACCACGATAGGGAGTTCCGTTAGTTTGGAAAATTAATGGATCCTTACCATTTCCTGCTCCTAAAAGGACTAGGCTTTTTTTATCATCAAGTGTTTTTGCCATATCATATAAAAATTCATATGTTAATCCATCTACATGCT
>Ga0194118_10005824_pt1 | contig 12612 bp, 8 predicted proteins | sample TA2MahsurfametaG_2_FD_148662 | JGI IMG/M metagenome (GOLD analysis project Ga0194118, IMG submission 148662) | Freshwater microbial communities from Lake Tanganyika, Tanzania - TA2015013 Mahale N5 surface | ecosystem: Environmental > Aquatic > Freshwater > Lake | place: Tanzania: Lake Tanganyika...
TTGAACAAATATTTTTTTTAAAATTGCCAATAACAGGTTGCTTGTAGGCGAAGTTGCCTTGTATTACGCCTGCGGCAAGGCAACTTCGCCTACACGCTGTTATAGGGCGTTTTATTTGTAAGGATATCAATGAGTTTTAAGATTATTTCAGATTGATAATCTACGTTCGGTGCTGTAGGTTGATTTTGAGTATCTGCTGTATGAATGAATAAAACTAAACTTTTTTTACCAAGAAAATAAAGAGATTTATAATATAAATAATTACATAAATAAGAGCCTGCATCGTTGGAAATTGATACATGTTCGTTTTTGGAAACAAAATTATTTAGAATTTCAATTGAAACATTAGTGTTTAAATTTGATTCATTTTTAATGATTTCATGTCCATTAGGACTAATGTTTTCTATATCATTTCCAGTTTGGATGTTTTGTCCGCAAGTTTCAATTCGTATTTTGCTTTCATTTGAGGCAACTCCTAGATGAATAATAAAATCAAAAACCTCATTTTTTTTGGCTTCAATAAATTTTGACACACAACTCCAAGAAACTTCTATAGTTTCAAACGTAAAAAAACCTAATGGAGGAGAAGAAAGATTAACTCTTTCTTTGAGTCTAATCATAATTTGACTGCTTGGATTGGCGTTAAAATTATTAAACGGCCCAAAAGAAGTTACTAGTATTCTCATATTTTATATCCTTTTATAATTCTCATTTTATGTATATTATCCTTTATAATACCATTGAAAGTATTAGTTGACCAATCAACATTAAAATTTAATTTTAAATTATTACAATTACCAATAACAGTGTCAATCTCGCTTAAAGTTATTTTAGAACTTTCTTCATATTCTCCTTCGATATATGATATAATTAAAGAATTGTTGTCGGATATTATCAAATTTGCGTAGAGTAAACCTCGTAATTCTAAAATGTGCATTATACCAACGATTGATGTTTTGCCAATTATTTGTATTAACCATGACGATGTTAAATCTTTCCTGCGATTTAAATAAGTAGTTGGTATTATAGGGAGTAAATTTTCAGTATCAAAAATTCTAATTGGCAACAATGATTTAGTTCTAATCGCATTAAATGTGCCATTTAGTTCATTTATAGTCCATTCACCTTCAAAAACATGTCCCATTTCCATTAACACTCCAGCATACTGAATAGACCATGATCTTTCCAATAGATATTTTTTTGTATAAGAAAAAAGAATTTCTTCTTCTAAAGAGCCTTCGATCCATGCAAGTAAATGAGTGTCTTGATATCCCTTATTCTGCCATTGAGGGTTAACTGGTTCTATTGAGAGACCAATAAAATGATTATCTCGTTTAGCAATGAAGAAAAGATTGAAATAAGTTTTCGAAGAATATTGAAAATACCACCCTTGCCAACAACCTAAAATAGACAATAGAGGAATTTGTTCTGTATCAAGCGATCCCGTTATCTCATCAAAATAAAAAGACAGATATCTTTTAATTGAATCATCAATTGTTTTTTCATTTTGAAAAATTTTCAAAACCCAATCTGGTTTAGTAGCATGAGATTTATCAAATTTTAGAAATTCTTTTAAATCAGTGCTACTTAATATTTCACTAATATCATTAACATTAACCTGCAACAATTCATGGCATATTTTACGTTCTATATTAATTGCTACATTTAACTCAATTTTTAAATCATCTCTAGCTTTAAGTATTTCTTCAAATTCATCTAATTCTAACTTTTTATCTGACAATGCCGATCTTATTAAATGCTCATAGTTAATTGAAATAGAATTTTTACTCTCATTCAGATTATCATATAAATTATCCAAGGACAATTCAATTTGGAGGTATTCATTAAAAAACCAGTTACATATGTTACCTAAGCTATTTTCTGCTACTAAAGCTTCGGATATAGTCCTATCTGTTAAATATTCATCAATATGTGCAGTTTTATTACCAAGTCGCTGAATTGAATCAAATAGAGAAACAATATGATTGGGCAATACTCCTTTTTTAACAACCCCTTCTTTTAATTTTTCAAACGTAATTGATTGGGGTACTTGACCGTATTCTCGCTTGTATGTTAGTTTTAAAATTGCTTCGCAACTAATTCTAGATTCAATACAAATTTGATTTGGGTTATCGCGAAACTTAATCGCGGTTTTAATACGATCAATAAGTCTATTTACAATTAAATCATCTGTCATTTATTTTCTTTTTAAAATGCCGTATAACTTACTTATACGCCTACTAAAACCTCCCCAATACACCCCATGTGGATGGTTGCTTTGGGTAGTTTGTTTGCTCCTTATTTCGTTTCATGGGTTACAACGTTTAATAGCCCTTATGTGCTTAGCCATTAAGTTTGAATTTACGGTAATAACCTCCATATAGTCAAGGCCGGACTGAAATTGACATATAAAGTCAAAGCAACCCCAATTCCTTCCTTTTTGGGCCTGTGGGGATCTGTGGAAGCCTGTGGGGCCAGCCGCGCCGCAAATTAATAGCTTTGCTTACCGGGGATGACGCCGCGGACCCCGCCGCGGGGTTCCTTGACATAGCCTTGGTAGCGGGGGATGAGGTGAATGTGGGCATGGGGCACGGTTTGGCCGGCGGCGGCATGGATATTGATCCCCACATTGAAACCGTCGGGGTTAAACTGCCTTTGGAGGATGGCTTTGACCTCATTCAAGAGGACAAGGCAGTCCGTTTGCTCCTCGAGGGTCAAGTCAAAGTAATTGGCGCAATGCCTGGCGGGGATCACCAAGGCATGCCCCTCGCTCACCGGGAACTTATCAAAAATGGCATAAGCCATCGCGGATTTCGCGGTCATCGCCCTATCCGGTGGGAGGGTACCGAAGGGACAGGGGGTCGTTTGAATCACGCTGTATGGATCAACGCCTTCATGACGATTAGAGGATTGGAATTCCTGAAATTAGCAAAAAGTTCCAACTAAAGTTGATGTAAGTTCCAAAGATTAGTGCAATTTTTTCTTGCTTGCTTGCTTAGGTGTTTTGAATTTAAATTATCTTTCAGGTCTTTTGTTAAGGAATTCTTCAACTTGTCGGACACGGTGATGGGATATTTCACGAAGGTCGGTCTATTTGGGAAGAAATCGTCGGATTTGACCGATTCGATTTTCGACGGTTCCTTTGTCTTGGCTGGTATAGGGTTTGGTAAAGTAGGTTTCAAGACCCAGGGCGAGTCCTATCGCCTGGTGTTCCGCAAAGGCTTTGTCGTTATCGAAGGTTTGAGTACGCAAGGGATACATTGATTTGTGGAGAATACGACGAATAGATTGGCTAACGGCATTCTTACCCATCATAAAGTCACCTTCGATTTCCCCTATAAGCTTCCAGGATTTAACAATAGCGAGTCTGTACTTTATGGAAATTCGACCGGTGATGATCCCCCGAGATTTGTTTCTGAGACCTCTGTTACGCCTTCCAAGCACATGAAGAAGTTCTTGGTACAATCGTATGAAGGGGCGGTGAACGAGCTTGTTTCCATGCTTAATCGCCAATTTCCATTGATAGAGGCAATCGTAGCTAATGGGGGGATAGGCCAGGTTCTTATCCCCAAACGCTAATCAATTCAGGGCTCCATTTCTTGACCTAAAGACATTGAACTGTAACTTGCGTCATGCAATCGATGAATTAAAGGGCTTTGACTTTTGGGCATAGCGTTCTGTCGTCTTGCGTTGGGCATTTCCGGTGCTGTAACCACCTGCTGTAAGGCCTCTTCGAGCCATATTGCGCCGAAATTCCCTGCAGACGGTCGAAGGATGAACCCCAGTTTGCTGGGCGATTTGTTTTTGAAAACTTCAGTCCAATAGAAGGGCCTCAATTTAACCCTTTATTTAAAACTTAGCTGGATGCGGTTATTTTTCATCTGAAATGCAAAGATTGCATCCCTTGTTCAAACTGAAGAAAAGGCCCTTAGAGAACTTTTTGCCGTTTGTTTTCATAAATTTCACTTATTAGTTGAACTCAGCCAAATAAAAATGTAGTAAAAAGTAAATTTTCAAAGATTTTAGAATTTTAAATTATACTAACCCATTTAGAGGGCCTTTGAATAATAAATAGTATAATGGACCCAAAGGGGTTTTTGCCTTTTATATTTGTAATTACATTTATTTAAATTACTTTAACAAAAATAGTACTATAGAAGATTTTAGGGCGACACTTAATCAATAACAATAATGCAAACAGAAAAAATTAAATCAGAAATTATAGACCTATTTGTAGATAAGGATCCGGCAATATTTGATTTTGATTTATCAAAATGCTTAGACCTTTATTTCAAAATTATAAATTATAAATTAAAAGACCAAAGTACTGAAGATTTAAGAAATTTATATTCGAGCATGGCCAAATCACTCGAAGAAATATTCGAAAATTCTTCAATTACACAAGAACTAACAGATAAATTATGTAAAAATTATGAAGGATTTATAAAAAAAATATATTTTATACTTTTAGAAAATAACAAGATAAAAACTGATATACAGGTCGAAAAATCAAAACATGCTGTAATGGTGTATTTAGCATCACTTAATAAAATAAATAAACATTCTAATGACTCCAATAATGAAGATATAAATAACCCAAATTTAACTGTACGTGTAGAAAAAAAGCAAAATACTGAACTCTCAGAAACAACAAATGCTGAAAATCATAAAAGGCTCTATCCTAATAGTTTAAGTTTTGGAAAATATAAATATTTTCATGAAATTGAACCTAAATATATAAACACTAAATATGAATATTTAATAAAAGCATATATATTGAAAAATGAACAAAGCCATGAAAATCCATTGAAATCAATGAAAGACAGACTAATGTCAACTGAATTTACAATAGGTGCTTCACTAATTATTATTGATTTTTTAAATTTAGATCTCAGCGAAATACTAGAAGAAAATATTCGTTATACGAAGAATTTTATGCAATATATAGAAAATGAAAAAAAGAGATATGCAAATAATTCTGAAAAATTTGTCCCGCTAAGTTTTACTCAAATTGATTTACTTAAAGAAAAAATCGAAAGTGGCTTCGTTGAAGAGATAATTCTAAAAACAGATTGTCGCTTGCGGATACTCGGTGAAGGTGGCTCAGGTAAAACAACTACACTACAAAATCTTATTTATAAGGACTGTATTAATTGGATAGAAAACAGAGATTCCGCAAAAATCCCGGTATTGATTATATTATCCAATATTTCGGCTAATGAAACAATAATACATTACATTTCTAAAAAGCTAACAATTAATACAGAATACGTAGAGGAATTAATGGAATTAAATGAACTTACATTGTATATTGATGGATTAAACGAAATTGCAGGCAATAATTCTAGAAGTAATAAAATACTAGAAATAAAATCAATATTAAGTAGATTTCCGATTATTAACTTAATTATTACAGATCGATATGAATTTGATAGCTATCAAAACAATGTTTTTAATCTACCCACATTTATTGTAGAAAAACTAAACACTAATCAACAAATTGAATTTGTAAATAAATACTGCGCAACATCAGATATACATCACTCAAATGTATTACAAACTTTAAAAAATAAAACCAATATTCATGATTTGTTATTAAAACCTTTGATATTAGCAAGATCAATTGAAATAATTCGGGTAGAAAATGATTTACCAGAACTAGAGAGTGAAATTATAGAGCGTTTCATAGACATAATGTTACGCAGAGAAAAAGATGAAAAAAATGATACGCTTCTAAATATAAATAATTTCAAAAATTTATTATGCAAAACTGCAAATCAAATTTTCAAACAATATTCCTCAAATAGATCAATTAGAGAAACCGAATTCAATCAAATTTTAGTGGATTCATGCAATCAATTAGGAATTGAACAATATTATGCATCCCATACATTAAAATTAGGTTTTGAACTAGAAATTTTATTAAAAAATGGTGATATGGTTAATTTTTATCACGAAAGTTATTTTAATTTCTTTTGTTCTTTATACCTTGATAAGTTTATTTAGAAATGTACGAAAAACTTTTTTCAGAATACGATCCGAGATCAATATCATCCCATCCTATCATATTATTATATTTAGAAAGGCAGAATGAAGAAAATATATTAGTAATGATAGACGAACTATTTGCACTGCAAATATGGAATTTACCTTCTGAAATATATAAGAGAAAAAACAATCCCAGCATTTATGAAAGGGTAAAATTTCATTTTCACCAACAATTTTCAAATTGGATTCAAGAAAGAACTGATTATGCACAGAGAATCAATCAAAGAATTAAATATCCTAACGTACCTTTTAATTTACAATTAGAATTTAGAAACGGATTAATTACCCTAAAGAATTTAAAATTTTATGAAAATGGATTAGATTGTTTGTTACAATTTATTTCAAGCCCAAACGCAAGTTATATTGAATCATTTCTCAAAACAAATCTGTCTTATCTAATTGATAAATTTGAAGATGATGAGGTCGAATATATTTTAAAGAATATATTTTATTCATATTCTTTAAGATTTAGCTATTCGATAGAATTATTTATTTATTATATTTCCATAAACCTTTGTAATTCTTCAAAAATTCACAATCTATCACTAAATTTCAAACAATTGTTATCAGAGATACAACATTGTTTTGTTAATAATAACAATTTCAAAGACAGAAAAAAGTATTTATCGATACTTAGTTTAGAAATAATAATAAATAAAAAAATTGACTTTGAGTCGGAATTCATAAAAGAGATAACAAATAAAACTTTATGTAATCTGCCAAAAGGCACTATATATAATTATGATGTTTTTACCTTCCTAAATACACATAATTGTAATTTTGCAAATATAGATTTAAATGATGAACTAAGTTACTTTATTAGAAGACTAAATGCAACTTTAATAAAAGTAGAAGAATCAAATCTAAACGAAAAATTAACATTATTAAACCATTTAATACATAATTCCCATACATATATATATTATTTTTTCTTGCTATTAAAATATTCAGTTAAACCTTTGCCTTTAATTGAGGAATTCATAAGGATAATTGATAATTTAAGAAGTTCCTTTAATGAAGTAATATGGTATCACGAGTATCTCAATTTTACCCCGATTCAGGGCTATATTGATTCATGCAGTAAAGATGGTTTTAACGTCATGATTGATGAAAAATCAAAAAACGCAGCAATTTCCAGGAATAAAAATTATTTAGATTCACACTCAGAGTACATAAATAGACTTTATAACGGTTTTCTACCATATAATTTAGTAAAAGAGTTTATTTTTTTTCTGCCTAAAACTTTTTCTACTAATCATACGAGTAAACAATCATTTCGACCTTTATCTGAGGATGAACTAACTTACACATTTACCCTTAAGAATTTTCATTTAAACACGATTGATTATCGAAATAGAAAAAGTATTTTAAAATTTCAGTCTTTTAATAGCGATAATTTTGAAATTATTAGAGAATATTCAATAAAAAAACTATTCACATCTCTTGAGACAACACTTATTGATTTTTCTTATAATTTGCTTAATTTTCCATCACCAATTACAAGTTTAGAATACGAGTTTAAAAATTCTTCTACGATTGACTCATTAACGTGGTTTAAAAACAATGAGAATGAGTTTTGGGGGTTATTGAAAGAAAAAAGACCTGATCTGTACCTTAAGATATATATAAAAGAAAATCATTTAAAAGAAAGTTTTGATAGAATAATAAATTATCACAACTCTAAATCTGTTGTAGAAGGTCATGTTTTAAGGAGATGCAAAGGAGGGCTCATAGTAGAAATTGAAGAAATAGAAGCCTTCTTGCCCGGTTCCCAAATTGACGTCAAACCGGTCCGCGATTACGATCAGTACGTTGGCAAAACCATGGAGTTCAAGGTGGTGAAAATCAATCCTGTCCTACGGAATGCGGTGGTTTCTCACAAGATTTTGATTGAAAGCGATATCGAGGCCCAAAAGGTGGAGATCATGAGCCGCATGGAAAAGGGCCAGGTATTGGAGGGTACCATCAAAAACTTGACCGATTTCGGCGTATTCGTCGATTTGGGAGGTGTCGATGGTCTATTGCATATCACCGACATGAGTTGGGGACGCATCAGCCATCCATCTGAAATGGTCAAATTAAACGACAAAGTCCAGGTGGTGGTCATCGATTTTGACGATGAACGCAAGCGTATTAGCCTTGGCATGAAGCAGTTGACCGCTCACCCTTGGGAGGCCTCCACGGCCGGTCTCGAAGCGGGTTCTATTGTAGAAGGTAAGGTGGTCACGTTGGTCGATTACGGCGCTTTCTTGGAAATCGCTCCGGGTGTCGAAGGATTGGTGCACGTTTCCGAAATGAGCTGGTCCCAGCATCTTCGTAATCCCCAAGATTTCATCAAGCAGGGCGATGTGGTCAAGGCCGTCATCCTGTCAATCGACAAAGAAGAGCGCAAAATGTCTTTGGGCTTGAAGCAACTCTCCCCCGATCCTTGGTTGACCATCCGCGAGAAATTCCCCGCGGGCACCCGTCTTAGCGGTCGGGTTTACAATTTGACCAATTTTGGTTTATTTGTCGAACTTGGTGAAGGGGTTGACGGCTTGGTGCACGTTAGCGATCTTTCCTGGACCAAGAAAATCAACCATCCTTCTGAATTTGTCAAGAAGGACCAAATGTTGGATGTCATCGTTCTGGAAATTGACACCGAAGCCCGTCGTTTGAGTTTGGGCCACAAACAATTGGAAGAGAACCCCTGGGATACGTTCGCGACCATTTTCTTCGAAAATTCAGTCCACCAGGGTACCATTGTCAGCGTTGATAACAAAGGCGGTATGGTCCAGTTTTCCTACGGTGTGGAGGCCTTTGTTCCCAAAAAACAAATGCTTCAGGCCGATAATAAGTCCCTCAAAGTAGAGGACAAGGCGGACTTCAAGATTATTGAGTTCAACAAAGAAAACCGCCGTATTGTTGCATCGCATGCCCGCACTTGGAATATATTCGCAAAGAATACTATTCACGTGGGAACAGTTGTTGAAGCGTCTTTCTTAGGATGTACAGTAAAATTTGAAAGTCATAATGTCAGAGGAGAAGTCAATTATGCTAATATGAAAAAACCAAATAATGAAATTCTGAAAAAAGGTGAAAAAGCACAATTCCAGGTAATTGGAGTGGCCAAAGAAGGCCAATACATTTCTGTCAAATACTATCTAGAAATAAACTAAACAAATTAAATATTTACCAAATGCAAAACTTAAAAAGATTAAGTTTACAATGAATGAATTAGTATTATTTTCATCACAAAATATAATTTCAAAATCCTTTTGTAATAATCTTATTTGACCAAACGTCGAATTCCTTTTTCAAAGCGGGAAGTAGGACTTCGAAATCATTTGGATAAGCTTTAATTAAACTCGTCTGACCTAACAAATGACTTCCATCTAAAATATTAAAGACTACTTTCATATTTATATCTTCAAATAAAAGTTTAGTTCGTGCATACAAAAAAGCTCTCTCATTTTTATCCAAAATTTCATTTAAACTTTTCTTTTCAACATCCTGAATATTTTGTGAGGGATAAATCTCTTTAAGAATAAAAACAGCAATCATAAGATAGATATCATCTACGGTATTATCAAAAGTTGGTATAATTACGATGGGGTCACTGTTTTCTTGAAGACTTTGTAAAATAAGAGCAGATCTGTCATTCTCGGTAAATTGAATTATATGGGATGGGTTTATACCACTATTATTGCGGTGAGAATGTCCAACCAAGATTACTGCTGTTGTTGTTGCCATATCAAATAGAATTATAATAATAATTAATGACGAATATAAAAAACTAAAATAAAAGATAAATATTCAAAATTTTTCTTCTTTATCATCTAGGAAACTTTTTGACTAAAAAACTAAATGAAGATTGTTAAATAGCACGAAAACATTTTCTCTTTATTTTGGATTTATCATCTTCAAAATCGTATATCAATTTTAAGTCTTCAAAATTATCCATTCGAATAAGTTTGTAATACTGCTATTTAAGTGCTAAGTTTTGCTCATTATTTCGTTCCGTAGGTTCAGAGGGTAAATAGCCCATTACTGCTGAGTGAATAGGGTTGAATTTACGGCAATATACCCCATACAGTCAAGGCCGGACTGATATTGACATGTAAGGTCAAAGCAAGCCCCAAGTCGTCCTTTTGGGGCCTTTGGGGTCTTTCGGCCCAACCTAATAGCTTTGCTTGCCGGGGATGACGCCTCGGACGCCGCCGCGGGGTTGCTGGACATCGCCTTGGTAGCGGGGGATGAGGTGGATATGGGCATGGGGCACGGTTTGGCCGGCAGCGGCATGGATATTGATCCCCACATTGAATCCGTCGGGGTTGAACTGCTTTTGGAGGATGGCTTTGACCTCATTCAAGAGGACAAGGCAGTCCGTTTGCTCCTCGAGGGTCAAGTCAAAGTAATTGGCGCAATGCCTGGCGGGGATCACCAAGGCATGCCCCTTGCTCACCGGGAACTTATCAAAAATGGCATAAGCCATCACGGATTTCGCAATCATCGCCCTATTCGATGGGAGGGTGCAGAAGGGACAGGGGACCGTTTGGTTCATGCCGGAGGGTTGAACGGTTTGATGGTGCTTGGGCCCGCTTTAGATTTTCCACTCCCCAAACCCCCGATTCGCGATTAGGTAATCGCAGCTGCTTTGGAGTTGTTGGATGCCGCTAGCCCGCCACGAATCAAAAGGCCTGTTGCCCAGCAAGGCGATTTGAAATTCTTTTTGGAAGCGGCTCGGTTGGCTTTGGTACAAAATTTCCCAGTATTGGAGAATACTGTCTTTTTGTTTTTCGATCAAATCGGGAGAAGGGATTTTGTCTCGCTTTTGGTTGTTGATTTTGGAATCCGAAGGAAGCAAATTCCAAAGGTCATTATTTTTCCAAATCGAAAAGGGTATCACATGATCAATATCGTAGGAAGGCATTTTCTTTCCGGTCCAAACACAAAATACCTCGCCCTCCCGTTTGAGTATTTCCCGGTAAATCTTCTTGGATTCCGCGATTTCCCTTTCGGTAATTGGGCTTCGAAGGACTTCGTTAACCACCTTGGCCATGGACAAATTTTGCCTTGAAGCATTCACCGAAAATTCGGCCCATTTAAAAAGAATCGAATCCTGCCCATTCATAAAGCTACCCAAAATCTTGAAGGCCTCACCGTATTCCACCGGAAACGAGAAAGTCCCAAAATTTTGGATCAAAAATTCCCGGTCCATGACGGCCTTGCTCTTGCGCAAGGGTTTGTTCTCGTATCCAAAAATCGAATAGTATTCATCGCTTATCGATCGGCCTATGTATTTCATGGGCATTTGGGTAATCGTGTTGCGCAGAATTTTGGCCAAATCAAAGAAATCAGATTGTATCGCCGGTGGAATGCCCTTATTCCTGAGGTCGTTGTAAAAAGCCGAAAAGCCCCCTAGGTCCCGGTAGGCCGAAATAATCATTTCGAAGGCCCTTCCAAAAGCCAGTTGGGTATCCCCGTTGATTTGGGGTAGAATGGTTTTGGATTCCAGGATGGGGTAATAGTACAGGAGCCACTTTTCGATCAGCAAGCCGGTAGGGAAATGCACGCGCTCCTGATGGTAGGTAACATAAGGCGAATGGTCTTGAAGGATGTCAATAACACCACGCAGCAGGGCAAATTTGTAGGTCGTCGATTTGCTATCCTGCTCAATGATTTTGTGAATATTATAAAAAACTTCCTTATGCATGAGATATCGCGTTGTCTACCCCCCTACCCTTGCGCGGAAATGGGCCTGGGTTTCGGGGTCGGTACAATAGACATAACACCCTCGGATACCGCGGGTGAGGAGGGTTCGGTAGGTGTTTTGGATGATTTGGGTGAGGCGGCGGGCCCCTTCGATGGGCTGATCGCGCAGGACTTGCTTGTAGCCGTAGATGGAGCGGTCCATGCTCGACCTTTGGGAGGGGTCACCCTGAACCTTCCCGTCGCGCACCACTAAATCGGGGCCGATGATGACGCCGATATAGGAAGCTTCGAGCCCTTGGCAGGTATGGATGCAACCGATTTGGTCAATGGAATCCGGGCGGATGATCCAGGCGGGCCCGTCTTCGGAGAGGTTCCATTGCATCCCGAAGCCAAATTCGGGCAGGACGATGTCCATGGCCTTGGGATCTCTTTTGCTTTTCCAGTCCCAGCAATAGCCGGCCACCAGGCGGGATTTGTTGTCCTGCCGGTTGCGATCGCGGATCAGGCCCCGAAGTTCGTTGGGGCTGTCCACCACCCGAAAATCGTAATTCAAATCGTACAAATCTGTATGGGCTGTTGGACGAATCTGTAATATATCGTCTATGAGCGATAGGTATCCATCCGAGCCGTTGCAACGAAACTGCGAAGGGAGCGCGTATTCGTGGATTGAGGCCCCCGCTTGCTGGGCCCAATTCCGGATGTTTTGGGCGGATCCGATGTCTTTGAGGGTGACCTGTTGGTGGTCGTCCACAAAAAAGACCGAACAATCCGCGGTTTGGATGATTTCTTTGATTTGGTTTTCGCCTTGGTTGCTGTAAAGCCCGGATTTTTCGTTGAGGCGATGGGCTTCGGCCACAACCAACACGTCCA
>Ga0194118_10005827_pt1 | contig 12602 bp, 12 predicted proteins | sample TA2MahsurfametaG_2_FD_148662 | JGI IMG/M metagenome (GOLD analysis project Ga0194118, IMG submission 148662) | Freshwater microbial communities from Lake Tanganyika, Tanzania - TA2015013 Mahale N5 surface | ecosystem: Environmental > Aquatic > Freshwater > Lake | place: Tanzania: Lake...
CAACTTTTGGCGCGGGGCCTGTTGTTCGAACGCTCAGCAGCAAGGCCCCGAGCAGAACCAGCGCATTGATAAGAAACCAGGGCGTCTGGAATTCCCAGCCGAGGTTTTCGTATTGCCAGGGATTAAGCAGGAGCAGCCAGCCAGCCAGGGTGGTGATCAGTTGCAGATCCGGCCGCTGCAACAGGCGCTGACACAGCCAGAACCACAGACCAGCGCAGCCCAGGATCAGAGCCAGGTTTTGAAAGAGAGCGCTTTGGCCCGGTGGGATCTTCAAGAGTTCGGTCTCCACCAGGCTGGCGGCCTTGGCCCACACGATCCGGTGCTCGTTGTGTTGGGTCGTGAGCCAGCGCACCAGGTTGCTGCCGTCGCGGTCCACGAAGGCGAAGCTGTCGCCGAAGAGGTTGGGTTCGTGCCAGTGAGCCACGGCCAGGGCCAGGATTTCCCACAGGCCATGTAGGACCCCCGCCAGAAGTAAACCTGTGATCAGCAGTGATGCTGGCTGTTGCAGCAATACCCACGGAACTGACGAGCGAATGCGCTGCATGGGTTGAGATCAGGGCGCCGCGATTTCAACCATCCTCCCGGAGGACTTTGCCCACGCTGCGAACCATTCGGGCTTCTATGCAGCTCGTACAGATAGGAGCGGGGTTCCTCGCTCGGCTTGACGGAAGGCCTCTCCTACGCTCGCTCGAGCTGTGGAACCGCATCGGTGCAGGATCTTTTGCCGCAAGGCACCGCGCGGGTGCTGGTCACTGGAGGTGCCGGCTTCATCGGTAGTGCCGTGGTGCGGCGCCTGCTGGCCGATACCACCGCTCAGGTGTTCAACCTCGACAAGCTCGGCTACGCCAGCGACCTCAGCAGCATCGAGGCACTGCCTGAGGCCAGCGGCCGCCACCAGCTGCTGCGGGTGGACCTCACGGACGCTGAGGCCACCGCAGCAGCGGTGCGCCAGGCCGATCCCGATCTGGTGATGCACCTGGCGGCTGAGAGCCATGTGGACCGCTCGATCGATGGACCTGCCGCCTTCATCGACAGCAATGTGAGCGGCACCTTCAACCTGCTGCAGGCGGTTCGGGCCCACTGGGAGCAGCTGCCAGCGGAGCGGCGTGAGCGCTTCCGCTTCCACCACATCAGCACCGATGAGGTATTTGGCTCCCTGGGACCCACGGGCCGCTTTTCGGAAACCACCCCCTACGACCCCCGCAGCCCCTATTCGGCCAGTAAGGCGGCCAGTGATCACCTGGTGAGTGCCTGGCACCACACCTATGGGCTGCCGGTGGTGCTCACCAACTGCTCCAACAACTACGGCCCCTGGCAGTTCCCCGAGAAGTTGATCCCGGTGGTGATCCTCAAGGCTGTGGCCGGCGAGCCGATCCCCCTTTACGGCGATGGCGCCAATGTGCGCGACTGGCTCTACGTGGAAGACCACGTGGAGGCGCTGCTGCTGGCGGCCACCCGCGGCCGCCTGGGCGAGAGCTACTGCGTGGGCGGCGCCGGCGATCACGGCAGCCCCAGCGAGCGCACCAACCGCGATGTGGTGGAAACGATCTGCGCGCTGATGGATCAGCTGCGGCCTCAGGGCGCCCCCCACGCCCGCCTGATCACCCGCGTGAGCGACCGCCCTGGCCACGACCGCCGCTATGCGATCGATGCGGGCAAGATCACCGCCGAGCTGGGCTGGAAGCCTCGCCACAGTTTCGAGCAGGGGCTCGAGGCCACGGTGCGCTGGTATCTCGAGCATCTGGATTGGTGTCAGCAGGTGCGTGAGCGTGCTGGCTACAGCGGCGAGCGCATCGGCACGCAGGCACCGGCGGCTGCAGCGGGATGAAGCGGCAGCTGTTGCTGTTGCTGGTGAGTTATCGCACGTCGCAGCAGGAGGTGGAGCAGCTGCAGGCCTGCCTGTCGGCGCTGCGGCCGGAGGTGGGTTATGCGGTGGTGGCGAATGCGCACCAACCCGGTGAGCCTGTGGAGCAGCTGGCAGCGGGGGCTGATGGCTTTCTCACCAACGCAGACAACCCTGGTTACGGCCGCGCCGTGAACCGTCTGGCGGCACAGCTGGGTGAGTTGCCGCCTTACATCGGTGTGCTCAACACCGATCTTTCCTGGCAGCCGGGCACCTTCGAGCAGTTGCTGGCTTGGCTGCAGCAGCACCCGGATGTGAACCTGGCGGTGCCGCAGATCCTCGACCCCGCGGGCACACCCCAGAAGCTGTGTAAGCACAACCCCACGGTGTTGGGTTTGTTCAGCCGCCGCTTTCTGCCCGCTTGGCTCAAGCCCGGCTGGCTGAAGCGCTACGACCGCTGGTATGTGATGGCGGATCAGAACTATGAGGAGGTGTTCGAAGCGCCCTATCTGAGTGGTTGCTGCATGCTGATCCGCAGCGAGGCGTTTCGCCGCGTCGGTGGCTTCGATGAGCGCTATTTCCTCTATCTGGAGGATGCCGATCTCACCCGCAGCCTGGCCCGTGATGGCCGCTGTGTGCATTTGCCGGTGGCATCGGTGGTGCACAACTGGGGCCGTGGCAACTACCGCAACCTGGGGCTGATGGTTGTGAACCTGGCCAGCGCTTGGCACTACTTCCGCAAGTGGGGCTGGGCGTTGTGGTGAGTGTGGGGCCAGCGGATCCGGTAGGCGCTGCTGCGGCCGGCACCGATCGGTTCGAGTGCGTTCAGCTCCACCAGTTCGCTTAGATCCCGCCAGGCTGTGGCACGGCTGGTGCGGGTGAGGCTGATCGCTTTGCGCAGGGTGAGGCCGCCTTGGAAGCCTTCCGGTTCGGCATCCAGCAGCCGGTTGAGCAGCTTCTGTTGGCGTGGATTGAAGCTGTGGTGCCGATGGCTCCACCAGAACAGGGCTTTGGCGCCCACAGCGTTCACCACCGCCCGGTTGTGCTCAGCGGCGGCGCTGAGCTGCTCCAGGAACCACTGCAGCCAAGGGGTCACCTCCAGCGTTCCCTTCTGGCAGCGCTCCAGCTGCAGGTAGTACTGCTGGCGTTGCTGCTGGATCTGGGCCGAGAGACTGAGGGCGTGGTGCACGCGAGCGCCCTCGGGCGCCAGCTGGGCCAGGGCGCGGTCGCTGAGTGCCCGTGCCAGGCGGCCATTGCCATCGTCGTAGGGGTGCAGCGTCACGAACCAGAGATGGCTCAGGCCCGCCCGGATCAGGCCATCCAGGCCCTCTGGTGGCGCGTTGAACCAGTCGATCAGTTGCTGCACGGCTGCTGCAAGCCCTTGCCGGGGTGGTGCCTGGAAATGCAGCGTTTCCCGGCCGATCGGTCCGGACACCACCTGCATCGGCTCCTCGCCGCGCAGCTCGCCGATCCGGATGGTGCCCCACCCATCCGGACCTGCGGCAAACAGGGATCGGTGCCAGCTGTTCAGGCCGCTCATGCTCAGAGGCGTGCTCAACTCCGATGTGGCCGTGAGCAGCGTTTGCACCAGACCATCCACCTTCGCGCTTGGGTGCGGTTGCTGTGCGGCCAGAGGTAGCTGCAGACGGCGTGCTACCGAAGAGCGCACCTCGGCCGGATCCAGCTGCTCGCCTTCGATGCCTGCGGTGCTCAGACTCTCGCGGCTGAGTAGTGCTGCGGCGGCCTCGCCGTGCAGGCTGGCGTCCAGTTGGTTGAGCTGCTGTTGAAGCTCGAGGCGCTGGACGTGAGCTCGGCGCAGGGCTGGCCGAAGCTGTTCGGCATCCCAGCGAAACTGGGGCCAGTCCGGCTGTTCCCAGATCCAGTGCCTCTCCATGCCGGCAGCCTAATCGCTTCATTCAATGAAGCGATTAGCGGCGCGCAATCGCTTCATCAGCGTCGCCTCTCTCGAGGCTCAGCTGTCTTCGATTCATGGCTCTCACTAGCTGGCGAGATCCACGAGCCGAGAGAGATGGATCTTGATCTGATGCGCACTAAGATGCGCATATCCTGAATCAGCGCTGATGCGCACCACGCTCGAGCTTCCCGATCCGTTGTTCGCGCGTCTGAAGGCCCGGGCGGCTTGTGAGCAGGTCACCCTCAAGCAGTTACTGCGCAGCTACGTGGAACAAGGGCTTGAAGCCTCCGCTTCTTCCAGCTCTGGGAAGCGCTCCGCTGCTTCCTTGCCGCGGTTGGATGGTCCCTTGGCGATCGACGCCGATTCGCTCAGTAACGCGACCTTGTTTGAACTGCTCGAAGCGTGAGCAGCGCAGCCGATTTGCCTGACTTGAACGTCTGGCTGGCGTTGGTCTGGCCAGACCACAGCCATCATCTTGTGGCCTTGAAGTATTGGGAGCACCAGGCCAGCGCGCAGGTGCTGTTCAGCACGGTCACGGCGCTTGGCCTGGTGCGGTTGGTGTGTCAGCCGAAGCTGATGGGTGCGGCGGTGAAGACTCCCCAGGAAGCTTCGGCTCTGTTGGAGGCTCTCTGCCAGCAACCCGGCGTGAGCCTGGCCGCTGCGGAGCAGGGAGGTTGGGAGATGTTTCATCACTTGCTGCGCCAGGGAAACCTGCCGGCGCGGTTGTGCACCGATGCCCATCTGGCGGCTCTGGCGATGGCGAATGGCTGGCGGCTGGTGAGTTTTGATCGGGACTTTGAACGGTTTGTTGGGTTGGAGCGCCTCTTGCTCCCATAACCACGACGCCACCTGCTGTGCTCAGGCTCTCGCGGCTCAGTGGCACTGCGTAGCGTGGAATGGGCTTGTTCAGGATTCCAGCGAACCTGGGGCCAGTCCAGCTGTATCCAGATCCAGTGCCCTCCATGCCGGCAGTCTCATCGCGTCAGCCGCGGTCGGCGCTGATCGAGGTGGTGCTCCCCACCTACAACGGCGCTTTCTATCTCGAGGCCCAGCTGGCTTCGATCCATGCCCAGACCCTGCGGCCCACGCGGGTGCTGTTGCGCGACGACGGCTCCAGTGATGGCACCCTGCATCTCATTGCACAGCTGCAAGAGCGTTACGGCTCATGGCTTCAGGTGTTGCCGGCAGACGGCAACCTCGGCTGCACCGCCAATGTGAATCGCCTGCTCGAGGCCACCAGCGCCCCTTATGTGGCTCTGGCCGATCAGGACGATCTCTGGTTGCCCCAGAAGCTGGAGCAGGCGCTGGCGTTACTGCAGCAGCTGGAGGCGCTCCACGGGCCTGAAACGCCGCTGATGGTGCATAGCGACTTGGAGTTGGTGGATGCCCAGGCGCAGCCGCTGGGCTGCCGCTATCTGCAACGTCAACGTCTTAATCCGCAGCGCACCGATCTCAGGGATCTGGCCCTCACCAATGTGGTGACGGGCTGCACGGCACTCTGCAACCGAGCCCTGTTGCAGATGGCCCTGCCGATTCCAGCGGAGGCGCTGATGCACGACTGGTGGCTGGCGCTGGTGGCCAGTGCCTTGGGGCAGATCGCTCTGGTGGAGCCTCCTGGTGTGCTCTACCGGCAGCATGGCGCCAATGTGCTCGGTGCGCAGGGGCTGGGGTGGCCTTACTGGCGGCAGCGGCTCAAGCAGTGGCTGGGAGACCCTGCCGCTGGTGGCTCCATGCGGGCGGCGATCCAGCAGGCGGCGCAGTTTGAGCGGCGCTACGGCCAGCCCATTTCGCCGCTCCCTGCTCTGATGCGGCTGCCGCGGCGGCGGCGCTGGCTGGCTGTGTTGCAGCTACCGCCAGCCCAGCGGCCTGCCAAACATGGGCCCCTGCGCACGCTTGGGCTTTACGGTGTGCTGGCTTGCTTGCCCCGATGAAATTCCGCACCTTGCTGCGCCGGCTGCGCACCTCGGCTCAGGTGGTGCTTGCGCATCCGGGTGCTTTGGCCCGTGCGCCGCGGTTTGTTTGGCGGGCGATGCGTGAGGGCCCGCAGCTGAGCTTGGCGCGTTTGCGGGCCTTGAGTGATCCCTCGCGGTTCACGCCTACCACCTACCGATCCTGGTTGGCTCAGTTTCACGAACCTTCTGAGCAGGAGCGTAAGGCGATGCGTGCGTGGGCTGCGGGGTTGCCTGATCCACCCAGGATTGCGGTGCTGATGCCGGTGTTCAATCCCAATCCGGAGTGGCTAAAGGAGGCGATCGATTCGGTTTGCGAGCAGCTTTATCCGCATTGGCAGCTCTGCATTGCCGATGATTGCTCCACCGATCCCCGGGTGCGTGAGGTTCTGGAGCGAGCTGCTGCTGGCGACCAGCGGATTCGGGTGGCGTTTCGTGAGCAGAACGGGCATATTTCAGCGGCTTCCAATACAGCTCTGGAGCTAGTGGAGGCTCCTTGGGTTGCCTTGCTCGACCACGATGATCGGCTGAGTGAGGATGCTTTGGCCTGGGTGGCTCGCTCCATCGTTGAACATCCACAGTTGCGGATGATCTTTAGTGATGAAGATAAGATCGATGCGAATGGTTCGCGACGTGATCCGTATTTCAAGTGTGATTGGAATCCGATTCTGATGGAAGGCCAGAATGCGGTGTGTCACTTAGGTGTGTATGCAACCGACTTGGTGAGGCAAGTTGGTGGTTTCCGTGTGGGTTATGAAGGTGCTCAAGATCATGATTTAACCCTGCGCTGTTCACGGCAGCTCAGGCGTGATCAAATCCTGCATCTGCCGCGCATTCTGTATCACTGGCGCGTGCACGCTGGAAGTACAGCCACAGGCGCCGAGGCGAAGCCCTACAGCTGCGGTGCAGCACAGCGTGTGGTGGAGGATCACCTGCACAGCCTGAATCAGCCTGCGACAGCCGTGGAATGCACTCCTGTAGGTCTGCAACCGCGTTTTCACCCGCCCGTTGATCCGCACCGCGTGAGTGTGATCATCCCCACGCGCAATGGGCTTGCGGTGTTGGAGCCCTGTTTGCGCAGTTTTCTGGAGCACACCCACTATCCCAATCTCGAGGTGCTGGTGGTGGACAACGGATCAGATGATCCCGCCACCCTGGCCTTTCTCGCTGAGCTGGAAGCCGCTGGCTCGATTCGGGTATTGCCGGATCCCAGCCCATTCAATTATTCGGCGTTGAACAACCGTGCCGTTCAGCAGGCGACTGGGGAGTTCATCTGCTTGATGAACAACGATATTGAAGTGATTCAGCCGGATTGGCTAATTCAGATGTTGGCCTATGGCCAGCGGCCTGGGGTGGGGGCTGTGGGTGCGCGCTTGCTCTATCCCGATCGCAGCATCCAGCATGGCGGCGTGCTATTGGGGATTGGGGGTGTGGCCGGGCATGCCCACCATGGCCTGGCGCAGGATGCGTTTGGCTATTACTGCCGGGCACAATTGGCGCAGGAAATGTCTGCCGTTACGGCTGCTTGCCTGCTGGTGCGCAAGAGCCACTATCAGGCGGTGGGTGGCCTCAATGCCATGGATCTGCGAGTGGCGTTTAACGATGTGGATTTCTGCCTCAAGCTGGTGGAGCACGGGCTCCACAACGTGTATGCCGCCACAGCCGTGCTGGTGCATCACGAATCGGTGAGCCGCGGCTATGAAGACACCCCTGAGAAGCAGGCCCGCTTTGCAGCCGAGGTGGCCTGGATGCAGCAGCGTTGGGGGGAGCGGCTGGTCACCGACCCTGCCTACAACCCCAACCTGAGCCTGGATGGTGCCCCGTTCAGCCTGGCTTCGCCGCCGAGGCTGCAGCGTTGGCCATCAGGCTGACGGCCACACGGCATGGTTCTGGGCCTGGCGCAGCTCAAGCCAGGGGTGGCGAGCCTGGAGCAGCCGGCTGAGGCGGTAGGTGTGCTGATTGGTGTTGCTGTTGCGCATGGAATCGCCGTGGCTGGTGTAGGTGGCGAGCACCTGGGGGCAGAGCACCCCGTGCCAACCGGCATCGATCAGGCAACACCAGAAGTCGAAGTCTTCCCAGCCGCCGGGGATGTGGGTGTAGCCGCCTACGGCTTGCCAGGCGCTGCGACGCACCAGGGCCATGGCATCGATGTAATTCCCTGGCTTGAACAGCTCTTGCTGCCAGGGCCGATCACTCACCAGCTGGCGAGGGTCGTGGCAACCGGGCTCCGGTTGCACGCGGATCAGGCTGTGGACGACGGCGCAGCGGGGATCTGAGCCCTCCGCAAGCTTGCCGCAGTGGGCGAGAGCGAGCGGGGATAGCTGGTTATCGGCATCGAGCACGAAACACCAGGGGCTTTCCGCTGCAGCAAAGGCGGTGTTGCGGGCAGAAGCTAAACCACCATTGCTGTTGTGTTGCAGCAGCAGGCAGCGTGCAAAGCGCTGGTGATGTTGGGCCATCCAGCTTTCCACCACAGCGGCGCCGTTGTCGGTGGAGGCGTCGTCGACCACGATCAGCTCAAGCCCGTGGATGCCCTCCTGCGCGGCCACGCTCGCTAAGGCCTGATGGATGCGCGGGCCGTAGTTGTACAGGCTGATGCACACCGCCAGGGTGCAGGTGGCGTTGTGGCGGTGTTCAGCCACCACCTGAGAGTTGGGTGATAGTGTGCTGCAGGGGATTGGTGCTGGGCACCCCTGGCGATACCAGGCCAGTTCATCAAGGAGTTCACGCGGCCCGTTGGGATCGTCTGCGTCGAGCAGCAGGATTGGTGCACGGCCTGGCTGGTTGGGCTGTACCAAATCACCCCAGCTTTGTTGGTCTGCTGCGGATGGAGCGCGTTGGAACACCACCAGTTCGAGGCCAGCCTGCAGGCATCCCTGGAGCCAAAGGGCCTGCAGGTGTGCCTGTTCGCGCGTTTTGATCGACAGGTTGGCGAATCCTGGAATCCCCAGCAGCGGTGGCTCCAGTTGGCCATCCAGCTGAGGGCTGTTGCTGCCCAGGCAGAGGCTGCTGCCCAGCTGTGCCAGCTCGGATGGGGTTGCTAGCCCGAGCTGCTGAGAGCAAAGGGCCCAGGTGGCGGCGCTTGGTGTGAGGTAGCCGTTGGTGCTGGTTTGAGGGTGCAGCCAGGAGGCTTGGATACCCAGCTGGCGCAGCAGCGCAACGCGCTCGGGGTCGGGGTCCCACACTCGCTCGCATTCAGACCAGAGCTGTAGTTCGGCTTGAAAGGTGGAAGCTGGGGTGCACTCCAGAGCAGCCAGGTTGAGCAGCACAGGGGAGGCATCGGCTGACCCGCAGGGCACGGCTGTGATGGAGCTGTGGCCGTGGATGGGGCAGTGCTGCACCAAGGCATGCGTGGGCCAGCTGTTGAGATCCCCTCCGCGCACCTGGATGTGAACAACCGGGTGCTGGGCTTGCCACGGCTCGGCTTGTGGCGTGGTCTGCGGGGTCTCGTTGCTGGGGTTGAGCCACGAGGCGTTCACGCCGAACTGGCGCAGGATGCGCACGCGTTCTGGATCGGTGTCCCAAACCCGTTCAAACTGCGTCCAGTTCAGGAGTTCTTTGGCAGCAGCCGGCCCTTCTTGCAGATTCAGAGCTGCCAGGTTGAGCAGAACGGGTGAAGCTTCAGCACTGCCGCAGGCCACGGCCCTGATTGTGGTTCTGTTTTCCACAGGGCAGCGCTGCACAAGGGCATGAGTGGGCCAGCTGTTGAGATCACCGCCGCGCACCTGGATCGTGGCGGTGGCGCTGCTGGCCAACCAGGGTTCGGCCTGGGGTGCCGGGCCAGGCAGAGCAGAAAAGCGCGCCAGCTCAAAATCTCGAAAGCTATGTTCCAGCCACGAGGCGAGCAGGTGCTCGGCCACGGGGCCCTGGCTGCCGCACACCATCTCCACCAAGTAACCCCAGGGATGGGTGGCCACGTGGTTCGTGGGCGGACGACCCCGCCACGTGTTCACATGGCGCTTCACGCGGCTGCGAAGCCGTGGCAGGGGGGCCACTGCCGGCAGCTCCGGTTGTTGCTCCAGCCACCCCAACACGCTGTCGCGTTGGCAGGACTCCAAGGCCAGCGCCTCGAGGCGCCGGTGCAGATCTTTCACCTGCGGTGCCAGGCCTGAGGGCAAAGCCTGCTGGTGGCTGCGCCGGTGGCTCGGCTTCACGGTGCTGGCGAGGATTGCCCGAAGCTCTGATGGCGCCATCTCTGGCGCCAGACTTTTCAGCTGCTGCAGGGCTTTCTGGGGATCAAACCACTGGCCGTAGCTCAACACCTGCAGCGGCAGATCGCGTCCGTCGCGCAACACCTGGGCGTTGTGATGCCACCAGAGGCGCTGGGCCCGCCATCCATCCATCCCCGTGGCGGCCTGATCGCGCCGCACTAGCGACACCATCACCTCGGCAGGATCTCGCGAGGCCAACAACAACCGCAGCGGAATCTCAAGCTCCTGGCAAGCCGCTTTCCACAGGGGCAGCAGCAGGCTGCTGCGGGGATCTGTGATCGCCCAAGGGCCTTGCTGCCGATCGCGTTCAACGCGCAGCAACGCGATCAGCTCCGCCAACGCTGTCTGACCACGCGGCGAGGAAAGCCATCCCTCGGGCAGGGGCTGCATGCCGCGGGGTGCGGGCCACCAGCGCTCCAGATCGATCAGCAGTTGCTCCTGGAGGTTGGTGATTTCGCCGGCGTTCAAGGTGGTAGGCATGGCGATGCCACAGGCCGTGAGCAGCGAGCCCACCAGCGAGCAGCCGCTTCGATGCATCCCCACGATCAGCAGCAGAGGAGCGGGCAGGGCCATCACCGTTCAAACCGAAGCAGCCATGCCATGAATTGTGCTTGGTGAGGCATTATCTCTCGCTAAGCGAGAACAGCGTTGCTCAGGCCGCCATCCAGCGGAGCCGCTCGGCGTATTGGCCCCCTGGCCTTGCTGCCCTGTACGGCTAGCTGCCGTACGACTGGTTCGAACGCTTTGGTGTCTGATGTCTACGACTCCAGCGAGCCAGCCTGCCGATCTAAATGCCATTCCAGAGCCGCGCTCGGCTCGGATAGATCAGCGCACCAAGTCTTCCGAGAAGGCCAGTATTGAAGCCGCTGCGGATCTGATGGGCATTGAGGCCTCAGCTTTCGTGGTGATGGCGGCCTACGCCCGTGCCCAGGAGCTGCTCAGCAGCAAGCAGCAAACCCTGCTGAGTTGCAGCGAGCATCAGCAGCTGCTCGCTGCTTTGGATGAGCACCAGGAACCCAGTCCAGCTCTGGTGGAGGCCTGGCGCTTGCATCAACAGCAGGTTGTGCGGCCTGCCTGAGCTGTGCTCTACCGGATTGGGGCCTTTGACCCAACGCTGCACGTCACCAAGCACTTTCACTCCGGCAGTGCCAGCCAAGACAACTTTCTCCGTCGCACGGCTTGCCGCCAACAGCGTGATGGCTACACCCGGCTCTATGTGGCCACCGACGACTCGTTGCTGGCTGAACCTCGGCCCTGTCTGGGCTTTTATGCCATCAATGCGCACACCATCGGACTGTCTGATCTGCCTCCAGATGCCGCGGCACGGGCGCCGCGTACGCAACTGATCCCGGCCGTTTTCCTGAGTCACCTGGCTGTGGATCAACAGCATCAGGGCCGTGGTTTGGGCCGCATCCTGTTGATCGATGCTCTGCAGTGATGTCAATCCATTCAACAAATCCTGGGCGTGCGATTGCTGCTTCTGGATGTTTCGCATCAGGCCGGTGAGGCAGCACGCAATCGGCTGCACCGTTTCTATGCCTCCATGGGGTTCAGAGCGTTGCCCGGCCGGCCGGATCGGCTGTTTCTGCCGATCCGTGCTCTCCCGGGGTGATCACACTGGCGCTCGTTACGCCGCCATCCAGCGGATCGGGCCGGGGTACTGGGCCAACTGCTGATCAGCGGTGATCAGCAGGAGAGATTCCGCATTCGCCTGGGCCAGGAGCAGGCGGTCGAACGGATCGCGATGCAGGTGCGGAAGATCAGCTACGGCCAGCACATGCTCCGCCTGGACGGGGAGTTCCAGCCAGCCCGCTTCGAGGAGAGCCCGGCGCAGCAAGCCAGGCTGCACGTTGAAATCGGGCCGGTTCAGGGCGGCTTTGATCACCAGCTCCCAGAGGCTGGCCACGCTGAACATCGGGGTGTGATCAGGGTCTTCCAGCATGGTGCGCAGGCCGGTGGGTAGCCGATCCGGCGAGCCCATCGCCCAAACGAGCAGATGGGTGTCCAGCAGCAGATGCATGGCTCGTCAGGCGCCTTCGAACAGGCCTGCGATCGCGTCGGAATCGATGCGATCAAAATCATCGGGTACGGAGCATTCCCCCAGGAGCAGTCCGAGGCGCCGTTTTGCCGGGGGAGAGGCCTGGGCGCCGGTGAGAGGCGTTACCCGCACCATGGGTTTACCGGCTTTGCAGATCACAAAACCGTCTCCTGCTGCGGCCTCGTCCACCAGGCGCGAGAGATGGGTTTTCGCCTCGTGCATGTTCACATGGCGCATCATGACTTTGGCCGCAGTAATCCACCTTAGTCGACTAATTGACGATCTGCAGCGAGATCCGGCTTAGGGCTCAATCGCTGTTGTCCAGGGTTCCGTACAGAATGTACTGAAGCATGGGTGCGTGCTGTAGTCATTCGAGTGTGTGCAGGCCGCATGCGCGATCAGCTGCTCGCTGAGGTTTACGCACGCTTGGAGGAATGTCCCTCGCCTGATACGGAGTGGAAGAGCGTGCGTGAGGTGCTCGATGACGACCTGTTGGCTGGGCTGCTCGCCATCAGCCAGGTGTCGTTGCGCCGCTACGCCAAAGGAGACCGCGTCTGTCCAGATCTCATTGCCGCCCGGCTCCACTGGTTGGCTTTGGTGATCGAACAGCTTGAGGGCACCTACAACGCCTTTGGCATGCGTCGTT
>Ga0194118_10005832_pt1 | contig 12590 bp, 6 predicted proteins | sample TA2MahsurfametaG_2_FD_148662 | JGI IMG/M metagenome (GOLD analysis project Ga0194118, IMG submission 148662) | Freshwater microbial communities from Lake Tanganyika, Tanzania - TA2015013 Mahale N5 surface | ecosystem: Environmental > Aquatic > Freshwater > Lake | place: Tanzania: Lake Tanganyika...
GGGGCACCGGGAAGTTGGCCAGGTGGCGGAGGTGGTGGTTCAGATGATTGGGCTTCAAGATCTGGAGGGACAGGTGGAAATGGAAAAGTTGTGATTACATACTTTATCAATTGTTCGGGTACACCAAATACAGGCGCTGTTAGTATGAGCAGTTCAAATGGCTGTGAAGGATCAAGTTTAACACTGACAGCAGCAAACTTAACAACTGAACAAGGAATAAATTATCAGTGGCAAATATCTAGTGATAATGTAATTTGGAATGATATTTCTGGTGAAACCTCCTCCTCATATACTACAACCCCAACTTCAAGCAGTTATTATCGAATAAAATCTGTTTGTTCATTTAGTGGGTTAGAAAACTATTCTCAATCTGTTCAATACACAGTATTCCAATTACCTACTACTCCTGTAATTTCTGCTTCTGGAAATACCACTTTTTGCCAAGGGAATTCTGTTATCTTAAGTTCAAATGTTGTTTCTGGACTGATTTATCAATGGCAAAATAATGGGGTGAATATAACCAGTGCAAATAGTTTCAATTATATTGCAAGTTCTTCTGGCACCTATTCTCTTGTTGTTACAACTGCAAATGGATGTTCCGCTTCATCTTCATCAACTACGGTCACAGTTAACCCAGTTCCAAATGCAACTGTAAATGTTTCAGGTCCAACAACCTTTTGCCAAGGAGGAAATGTAGTATTTAGTGTGGCTTCAAGCACAGGTCAAACATATCAATGGCAGAATAATGGAACAAATATAAGTGGAGCCACAACTTCGAGTTACACAGCTAATTCCTCTGGTTCTTATTCAATAACCATAAATAATACTTTTGGATGTACTTCATCTTCAAATCCAATAAATGTAACAGTTTCAAGTTTTCCAAGCGCAACAATAGATAACCAGGGTATTTCTTTAATTTGTCAAGGAGGAACTGTTTTACTTTCTGCAAATACAGGAACTGGTCTAACCTATCAATGGGCAAACAATGGAACAAACATTTCAGGTGCAACTTCTTCCAGTTATTCATCAAACACAGCGGGTTCTTATACAGTAATTGTAACAAACTCGATTGGTTGTTCAACCACTTCAAATGCTACGGTTCTTACACTGAATCAATTAACCACAACTATATATCCAATTAATTCTACAATGAATACAGGTTATGTTACATCTACTGGAACGAAAATATCAGGTGACATTTTAGTCCCTAGTGGAAGAGGTTGGGCAAAATTCCCTCTAACTTCAATACCATCGGGTTCGGTTATAACGGGAGTTACAATTAAATTTTATACGTACGGTGGAACTACCTCCAATTTCAATCAAATAAAAAGTTTGGGGGGGGATCCTGTTACAATGACCGGAACTTCACTTTATGGGGCTTTTATGGTTGGAAATGGAACAATTTACAATACTTCAACATGGACAGTTGGAACATCTACAACTCCATCTTTGAATACTATTGTTTTGCCATCAGCTATTTCCCATGTCCAATTTGCATTAGCGTCTGGATGGGTGAACTTCGGGTTTATAAATGCCAATACGAATCTTTATGGTTCTAATAACACAACGTATAGTGTTCGCCTAGAAATAAGTTATAATCCACCAGCTCCTTCCGCACCAATTACAGCTTCGAGTGCAACAACTTTCTGCCAAGGTGGTTCTGTAACACTGTATACTAGTAATGGAAATGGGAATACATTTAATTGGAAAAACAATGGAACAAATATTTTAGGGGCATTATCATCTTATGTTGCCTCAAATTCCGGAATTTATACGGTTCAGGTAACGAACAGTAGTGGCTGTTCCACTATTTCAAGTCCAATAACTGTTTCGGTTAATCCATTACCTGTGGCAACACTGTCTAATACGGGTTCTTTAACTTTTTGTCAAGGTAGTTCCGTTACGCTAAATGCCAATATTGGTGGTTTTTCCTATCAATGGAAAAAAGATGGTGTTATTTTGAGCGGAGCTAATGCCACATCTTACTCTGCCACAACAACTGGTTCATATTCTGTACTTATTACTGATATAAATGGTTGCTTTGCAAATTCAAATTCACTTAACGTTACGGTAAATCCTGTTCCAAACCCAATAATTTCAGGAATTACAAGTATTTGTGATGGTGATTCTTCAGTTTTATCAATAAATCCTAGCACAGGGGCAATTTATCAATGGAGAGTTAATGGAATAAATATTAATGGTGCGACAAATAACAGTTATGTTTTGACTACACCTGGATCCTACTCTGTCAATGTCACAAATTCATTTGGATGTTCGGCTATCTCTCCATCGGTGAACATAATAGTTAATCCTTTACCAACAACTTCTGTCTCTTCTTCAAATACAACCTCTTTTTGTCAAGGAGGAAGCACCGTGCTCTCATCCAGTAATAATGTAGGTTTAACCTATCAATGGTTTAAAAATGGAATCCAAATTAACGGAGCCAACTCTTCTAATTATAATGCTTCAACTTCTGGTAATTATAACGTATTCATAACAGATAATAATGGTTGTTCGAATTTTTCATCCAATTTAATTTCCGTTACAGTTCTTTCATTACCAAGCTTATCAATTTCAGGAGATACTTCAATTTGTCAAGGAGAAACAACCACTTTAACAGCTTCAAGTAATGGAAATGTAACTTGGGGGAATCAAAATCAAAACAGTATTCAAGTCTCCCCTAGTAATACATCAACTTATTCGGTAACTTCAACAGGTGCAAATGGATGCTCAGTTCAAGATCAAATAACTGTTCAAGTTCATTACCCTAGTGATACTGCCATCTACACATCGAGTTTTGGGCCATACATTCTAAATGGAGTAGTATATAATGAAAGTGGAGTTTTTACTCAAAACTTACAAACCATATTTGGTTGCGATAGCACCATTACTTTGAATTTAAATTACATCACAAATTCAATTGAAGATTTGACTAAACTTGGGGTTACTATTTATCCAAATCCTTCTAAAGTTAATGTAATATATTTAATGAAACCAGATAAATACGAAATTGAAATAGAAGGCATTCAAGATATGTATGGACGTCAAATAGCTTTTATACAAAATGAAAATAAGGTTCAACTAATGACAGAAGCAAAAGGAGTGTATTATTTGATGTATAAATTTGAAAACAATAATATTCACCGAAAAAACTTGAAGTTTATTTTGGAGTAATTCTAACTTGAAATGAATTTAATGGAAGTAAAAAAAATAGAATTTATTAACTAGTTTTTAGAATGAGAAAATTTAATTACATTCCGAAAATTTTAATCATTCTATTATATTTCTTAAATGCCCAATTATTTGGACAAACTAATATCACGATTGGAACTGGGTTAGGGAGTAGTGATTTACCACTAATTTCTTGGGTGCCATATTCATACACACAAACAATCTATCCATCTAGTCTTTTAACTTCCAGTGGTTTGCAACCTGGAATGGTTATTAAAAGTATATCTTGGTATGTTTCTTCAGCTGATCCGTCTAATGTTAGTGGTGGATGGAATGTATACTTAGGAAATACAATTCAGTCAGGTTTTTCTTCAACTACAAATTGGATTCCAATCACTTCTCTCACTCAAGTTTTTTCAGGTACAGTTATTCCTTATCCTATTGGTTGGAAAACAATTAATTTAACCACACCCTTTACATATAATGGTGATAATTTGGTCATTACAGTTGATGACAATACTCCCTCTTTCTACGGAAATAATCCTACTGTTTCTTTTCAAGGAACAACAAGTAATCCTGCCATTTCAAATTCAATTCTAAAAAGCAGTAATTTTGATATAGATCCTTCACTTCCTGGCACTGCTAATGTAACACAATTCTATTATCCAAATATTCAATTAGGAATTGGTTGTTGGGGTAATCCTAACAATGCTTCAATTTCACTAAATCCAACAACAGGTTGCCCTGGGAACCTAATAAACATTAATGCGAACGGAGCTTCAAATAATCTCGGAATTTCTTATCAATGGCAAAGTTCTCCTGATGCAATAAATTGGACAAATGTTGGCACGAATGCTTCAAGTTATTCTGCACTCCCAACTTCTTCACTTTATTATCAAATGATAACTACTTGCTCGTATAGTGGTAGCTCTGTAGCGTCTAATCAAGTTTTATATACTGCGAATCCTGTACCCGCTGCCAGCATTACAGCTAGTGGGCCGACCTCTTTTTGCATTGGATCTTCTGTTAATTTAACTGCAGAATCAGGAATTGGTTTAACCTACCAATGGAAAAATAACGGTGCAAATATTTCTGGAGCAACATCACAAACATATAATACAATAAGCTCAGGAAATTATACAGTTGTTGTAACAAATAGCAATGGTTGTTCTTCAACATCAAACACTATCGATGTAACCGTGAACGCATCGGTGGCAGGATCGGTAAGTGGTAATCAGACATTATGTTCAGGAATCTCGCCTGCGAATATCACTTTAACTGGCAATACAGGATCAATACAATGGCAGGTTTCAATGGATAATATCACGTTTAATAACATCACCGGAGCAACAGCCTCTCCATTGACCTCAGCTCAAATGGGAAGTTTAACAGCAACGCGCTATTACAGAGCTGTTGTAACTAGTGGAGTTTGTCCTTCAGTAAATTCAAGTGTAGTAACAGTAACAGTTAGTCCAACCTCCCAAGCCGGAACGGTGAGTGGAAACCAGACAATTTGTTCAGGAACCTCACCTGCGAATATTACCTTAACAGGCAATACGGGAACAATACAATGGCAAGTATCAACAGATAATATCACGTTTAATAACATCACCGGAGCAACAGCTTCTCCATTGACCTCAGCTCAAATGGGAAGTTTAACAGCAACACGCTATTACCGAGCTGTTGTTAAAAGTGGAGTTTGTAACTCTGTTAATTCAAGTGTAGTAACTGTAACAGTAAATCCAAGCTCTGTAGCAGGAACGGTGAGTGGAAACCAGACTATTTGCACAGGAACCTCACCTGCGAATATTACCTTAACAGGAAATACGGGAACAATACAATGGCAGGTTTCAACGGATAATATCACGTTTAATAACATCACCGGAGCAACAGCTTCTCCATTGACCTTCGCTCAAATGGGAAGTTTAACAGCAACGCGCTATTACAGAGCTGTTGTTACGAGTGGAGTTTGTCCTTCAGTAAATTCAAGTGTAGTAACAGTAACAGTAAATCCCTTTCCCGCTATGACTAGCTCAAATATTAGTTCATCGTGTTCAGGTGTTGCTGTTAACTTTCCATTAACATCAAATGTTATTGGATCTACATTTTCATGGATTGCCACGGATAATTCCCAAATTAGCGGCGAATCTTTAAGCGCAGCTTTATCTTCAACGATTACAGATGTTCTATTTAATAACACTTCAGGTCCTTTAACAGTTCTTTACACGGTAACCCCAAGTTATACAGCTGGAGGAGTTACATGTACTGGTGCTAGTCAAACTGTAACTATTACGGTTAATATTCTACCAACTGCTTCAATAACAGTTTCTGGTCCAACTACTTTTTGTATCGGATCCTCCGTCACATTAACAGCAAATTCTGGAACTGGTTTTACTTACCAATGGAAAAATAATGGTGTCAATATATCTGGAGCAACTTTACAATCATACAGTGCAACTAGTTCAGGTAACTATACTGTTGTGGTAACAAATAGTAATGGTTGTTCTGCAACTTCTTCTGCCACAGTTGTAACTGTAAATTCAAATACAATAGCTTTAAGCTCAGCAGTAGGAACAAACAACCAAACGCGTTGCATCAATACAGCCATCACAAACATTACTTATTCCACAACAGGAGCAACAGGCGCAACGGTAACTGGTTTGCCAACGGGAGTTACAGGGTCGTGGGCAACGAATGTGTTTACTATAAGTGGTACGCCATCAGCGACAGGAACATTCAACTACACCATAACAATGACTGGTGGTTGCACAGGTGGAACCAATACAGCTACAGGAACCATTATTGTTACTCCACCGCCTACAATTACTGATATGACTAACACATCATGTAGTGGAGATACTTTTAGTTTAATTCCTGTCAATTCAACTAATGGTGTTGTTCCGGCAGGAACGATATACAGTTGGTCGGCACCAGTTGTCACTGGAGGTATTACAGGTTTTACAACAGGTACAGGTGTCACGAGTATAATGGGAACATTAACCCATTCCATCAATACTGCTCAAACGGCAATATATACTGTAACACCAGCATTGGGAACATGCATAGGAACGACATTTACAGTAACCTTAACGGTTAACCCAAAGCCTTCAATTACAACTATGACATATACAGTTTGTAGTGGAGAAACTTTTAGTTCAATTCCTATCAATTTAACAAATGGAGTTGTTCCAGCAGGTACGACATATAGTTGGTTGGCTCCGTTAGTCAATGGAGGCATCAATGGAGGCACATCAGGATCAGGGGCCACGAGTATAATGGGAACTTTAACCAATTCAACAAATAATGTACAAACTGCAACTTACACTATTACTCCTTCCACCAATACTTGTTTAGGAGCAAATTTTATCCTTACTGTTAAGGTAAATGCCAATACAACTATTTTTGCATCTGATACTTCTATATGTTTGGGTGAAAGTGTTACATTAAGTTTAGGAGGTAATTTAAGTGATACATTAATTTTTCCAGGTAATTCCTCAATACCAATTATTGGTTCATCTTTTGAATATTCAAATAGTGCTTATGCGGGCTGGGCAATAAATTCTGGTGGATGGAATATTGGACATTTACCATTTATAGGTACAGGTACAGGTGCTGTTTCAAATTCAACTTTTTGGCCACTAGGGACAACATATTATTTAAGAAAACAAATAGATTTGACATTTTATAATTTGAATACAATAAATTGGAAAATTGCAGTTGATAATGGTTTTACATTATATGTAAACGGACAACAAATTGCAAGTGCAAATGAAGGAGGTCCAGCAATTGAGTGGGAATATTCTGGAATAATACCAATTAATTATTTAATTCAAGGAATTAATAATATCGCAATTGCTATTTCAGATGATGGGGCAGGGGCTGCAGCATTTAATATGCTGTTAAAAGGTATTCCAATAAATCCAATAATTCAGTGGTCAACAAATGAAAGTAATAACTCCATAAATGTTTCACCTTTACAAACCTCAACTTATTCTGTTACAATCACAAATTCTTTAGGTATGTGTAATGACAGTCTTGAAATAGAGGTTCTACCTAATAATTCTATCAGTTTAGCATCTCCACCCTTTACAACCAACCAACATATTTGTATCAACACACCGATTGACACTATTAAATATTCAACATTCGGAGCAACAGGAGCCACTGCTACTGGATTACCACCAGGTGTTTTGGGATCATGGACGTCAAATGAATTTACAATCAGTGGCACACCATCTGCAGCGGGAACATTCAACTACACCGTCACAATGACTGGAGGATGTGCTGGCGGCGTAAATTCAGTTAATGATACTATTATTGTTAACAGTCCTATTGTCTCAAATACAGCTGGTTCTCCAACTACTTTTTGTGAAGGATCATCTGTTTTATTGATTGCCAACACTGGAACTGGATTTACTTATCAATGGCTGCTCAATAATTCTCCTATTTCAGGGCAAAATAATTCAACCTACGTTGCTAGCTCAAGTGGAAATTATGCTGTTTCGATAACAAATTCTTTAAATTGTACTAACACTTCAAACATAATTCAAGTAACAGTTAATACAAATCCTGCCTTACCTATAATTTCATTTGCTACTCCAACAACCTTCTGCCAAGGAGATTCAGTAGTGTTGAATGTTGCAAATAATCCTTTACTAAACTATCAATGGCAGAACAATGGTATAAACCTTTTAAATGCAACATCTAATCAACTCACTGTTTACAATTCAGGTAATTATACCGTTGTTGCAACGAATTCAAATAACTGTTCAACCGGTTCTTCTATTGAGACTGTTAACGTAAATCCATTACCCAGCTCAGATATCAGCGCATTAAGTACCACAACATTCTGTGAAGGTGATTCAGTTGTGCTTCAAGGAGATTATATTGTAAATGGCATCTACAATTGGTCAAATCAAAATGGAATAATTGCTAATTCTGATTCTTCATCATTAACTGTGTTTAATTCAGGTTCTTATGCGTATCAGATTATAGATTCAAATACTTGCACAAATCAATCTGATACAATTGAGGTTATAGTTAATACACATAATCCATCTGAAATTTATACAACTAGTTTGGGTCCTTTTAGTTTGAATGGATCAACCTACTCAGAAAGTGGAATTTACATACAGAACTTACAAACAGTAAACGGATGTGATAGTGTTCTTACGCTTCATTTGGAAATTGAAAACGTTTCATTAGAAGACCTAAATGATGAATGCAGTTTTTTAATATACCCAAACCCTTCAAAAGATAATCTAGTATATTTCAAAAAAGCTGAAGAATGCGAAATTGAAATTGAGAGCATTTATGACATGTATGGACGTCAAATCGCATTCATACAAGATGAATACAAAGTTCAATTATTCACGGAGGCAAGAGGAGTGTATTATTTGATTTACTATATTGATAAAACGAATTTCCTTCAAAATTTATTTAAGTTTACAATCGAATGATTTGTTTCATATTATCTATAAATGAAAAATTTGAATACAATAGTATAATTCCCCCCATTTTTAAGACAGCTAGTTAAAGTGTAATTTTAACAGTTGTAATATGAAAAAAGAAAGACGCAAATTTAGTGCTGCCTTTAAAGCGAAAGTGGCACTCGAAGCAATCAAGGAAAAAGAAACGCTTCAACAATTGGCTTCAAAGTTTGAAGTTCATCCAAATCAGATAACTCTATGGAAAAAGGAGTTTTTAGAGGGTGCAGAACAAATTTTCAGTAAGAATAAAGCTGAAGAGAAGATTAATAACGAACAAGAAAAGGAAGATCTTTACAATAAGATCGGCCATATGCAGGTCCAAATCGATTTTTTAAAAAAAGTCTTGGGGAAATGAGTTTGGATAAAAAACGGCATTTGGTTCATAGAGAAAACAGTCCGTTAAGTATTGTCAAGCAGTGCGAGCTGTTAGAAATTCATCGTTCTGGGATTTATTTCAAACCAAAGTTAGAGAGTTTGTTGAACCTCCGTTTGATGAGATTGATAGATGAAAAGTTCATCGATTGTCCATTTTATGGAGTTCCACGTATGACCACATGGCTCAACGAAGATATGGGATATGCTGTTAATCATAAACGCATAGAACGACTTTACAAAGTCATGGGTCTTCAAACCATTTTCCCTAAAAAGAACCTCAGCAAACGGAATCAGAAACACAAAATCTATCCTTATTTACTCAAAAACCTGATAATTAACCGTCCAAATCAAGTATGGCAGGCAGACATAACCTATATTCCACTTGAGCGAGGGTTTATGTATATGGTAGCAATTATTGATGTATACAGTAGAAAGGTGCTGAACTGGAGCATTTCAAACACAATGAACGTAGAATGGTGTCTTCAAGTTTATGAGGATGCCATTAAGCAGTTTGGCTGTCCGGAAATACTAAATACAGACCAGGGAAGTCAATTTACCAGCCCGATTTTTACCAAAGCATCAATAGATCGAGATATCAAAATCTCTATGGATGGAAAAGGAAGAGCATTGGACAATATTTTTATCGAGCGGTTTTGGAGAGCATTAAAGTATGAACATATCTATTTAAATCCCGCCAATGGAGGACTTGAACTATATGAAGGTGTTAGAAAATATATTGGGTTTTATAATACTGAAAGGCGCCATACAAGCATAAACAATAACACCCCAGAAAAATATTTTAATCCAAGTAATCTAATTATTAAAAATAAACTTAAATTTGAATTATCCCTGTCCTAAATAAGGGGGGAATTATAATTTCAGTTTAGAAAAAAGATGGTGTCAATAATGGGCGATATGGAAGTATCAAATGAGCCACATTTTTAGTGAAATCAATAAATCATTTAATCATGAAAAAAATAACAGTAATTGTCAGTTTGTTTATTAGCTCTTTCGGAGTCTGGGGCCAAAGCTATGGCATCGAACTTCCAGACATGAACGTTGTCTATGCTGGAATTCCAATGGAATTCACAGGAGGAGCTTGTGGAGATTATAAATCAGTATCTGTTAGTCCTAGTTTTGTTACAGCTACAACTGCTCAGGTTGGTTCTTACATTACAATTAATGCAACCGCAATTGATAATAAAGGAAAATCGGTTTCTTTGGCCGGTCGTAAATTTTTAGTCAAAGCAACACCTAAACCAGAATTGTATTGGAATGGCGTTGCTGATGGAGGAAGAGGAAATAAAAATGGAGGTTCTTTAACCTGCCGTTTTGGAGATAATGTGCCTTTTTTACCGAGTTTAGGGAAGTTCACAGTAGAGAGCTATTCCATCATTATTTCTGGTATAAAAGGAAGCTTAGAAGGAACTGGAGGAGCAATTTCTCCTGCTCACCTAAATGCATTGAAGGAAATAAAGGAAGGAAAAGTAACCATTAGCGTAAAATACAGTGGAACTGCCGAGGGTAGAGTATCCGCAATGTTTGATATTTAAATAAGAAAAAAATGAAAATAATTTATTCAATTCTTGCTGTATTTGGGGTATTTACAGCATTCGGTCAGGTAGAAGAAAGAGAAGGTCATGTTCAAAATACGAGTATTTCAGTTCTGTATGCTGGTATACCTCAAGAAATAGTTCCCTTTGGTGGCAAAATTTGTGAGAACATTCGTATTGCCGGAATGCAAAAAAACGAGGAAGGAAAATACATTGTAACTCCTACCCAAAGTCAAGTTGGAACACAACTTTCAATTTCTGTTGAAGAAAAAGACAAAAAAGGAAATTACAAGGTAGTTCATACCACCAACTATATGATTAAACCAGCTCCAAAACCAGAATTATCTTGGGGAGGTTTTACCGATGGATCAACTGTAAGTGCTTTTTCACAAATTTTATCTGTAGGTTACGGAGATAATGTTCCCTTTGGAAAAGGGAAAGATAATTTTACCGTTGAAGGTTATTCGATCGTTGTTTCTGGACTGAAGGGATCATTAGAAGGTGAAGGAAGTGAAATTTCAGAATTACATTTAGAAGCTTTGAAAGCAATTTCTAAAGGAAGTAAAGTTTCTATTTCTGTAAAATACTCAGGTAATTCATCTGGAAGAACAACTGCAATGTTTGAATTATAAAATAATTAAATCAAAATAATCATGAAAAAATTAATTTTACTCATCATATCCTTTTTGGTTCTCGCAGGTGGTCTTTCTGCGCAAGTAGCAATTGAGAGCAGAGATATAATGGTTGTGTATGCGGGCATTCCTGCAACGTTTAAGGCGGGAGCTAGTGGAGAATATACAGATGTTATTGCTACACCTTCTACTGTTTTGGCTTCACAAGGACAAATCGGTCAAAGGATAACTGTATCAGCTTCGGGGAAAGATAAAAAAGGCAATACAGTTAACCTGGGCAGTCGAAATTACATAGTTAAAAAAGCACCGAAACCCGAATTGTATTGGAACGGAATCCCAGAAGGAGGAAAGGCAAACAAAAGTGGTGGCGCATTGAGTTGCAGATATGGCAACAATGTTCCATTTGATCCATCCTTAGCTCAATTTGAAGTTTTGAGCTATACAATAACTTTGGAAGGAATAAAAGGAAGTTTAGAAGGTTCAGGATCATCCATTTCCGCAGCACATTTAGAAGTTTTAAAATCTGCAGCTGAAGGAAGTATTGTAACCATTAGCGTGAGAGTTTCAGGTCCATACGAAGGGTTGGTTAATTCAACATTTAAAATTTAAAATATGAAAAAGATAGTTGGCTTAGTTGTTTGTGTAATATGTGTAATGCAATTTTCTTTTGCACAAAAGAATGCTTTGGAAGCTGCATTTGAGCAAGTAGGAATGGATGTAGTTTATGTCGGTATTCCTATGGAGTTTGTAGCAGGTGGCGGCGGTGCAGGGTACGACAATGTAAAAGCATCACCGACAGTGGTGGTTGCCACAGCTTCTCAAATTGGGCAATATATTACAGTTCAATGTATTGGCACAAATAAAAATGGAAAAGAGGTTGTATTAGGTGAAAAAAAATATCTCGTAAAACCTACCCCAAAACCCAATTTGTATTTAGGTGATTTTGAAGATGGTGCTACATTGGATTCAATTCCTGCTATTTTGAGTATTAAATTGGGAGATGAAATTCCTTTTAATAAATCTAAAACAAAATTTGATATCGTCAGCTATTCAATAGCTGTATCTGGAGTAAAAGGAAGTTTAGATGGGGCTGGGAATACTATCTCTGATGCTCATTTAAAAATATTGAGTGGAGCAGCTCGAGGAGGTGCATTTTCGGTACAAGTGAAATATTCAGGTACGAGCCAAGGAATTGTTTCAGCTATGTTCAAGGGGTCATCAAAACTTGGTTTAAAAGCAGATAAAGAACAATTCATTGCCGACTTAAAAGCATTACATACATTACTTAAGGAAAAAAAGTACGAGGAAGCTTCAGAATTTTTTGTTTTTCCTGGAATGGTTTCAAATGAAGAAATAAAAAATGCAATCAG
>Ga0194118_10005834_pt1 | contig 12582 bp, 10 predicted proteins | sample TA2MahsurfametaG_2_FD_148662 | JGI IMG/M metagenome (GOLD analysis project Ga0194118, IMG submission 148662) | Freshwater microbial communities from Lake Tanganyika, Tanzania - TA2015013 Mahale N5 surface | ecosystem: Environmental > Aquatic > Freshwater > Lake | place: Tanzania: Lake...
AGTTTCTCCAGTTGACCCCGTCAAACCTGTTGAACCTGTCGAACCTGTTGAACCTGTCGAACCTGTTGAACCAGTCGAACCTGTTGAACCAGTCGAACCTGTTGAACCAGTCGAACCTGTTGAACCAGTCGAACCTGTGGAACCGGTCGAACCTGTGGAACCGGTTGAACCAGTTGTTCCTGTGTCTCCCATAAAACCGGTTGAACCCGTCGAACCTGTGTCTCCCATAAAACCTGTTGAACCGGTTGAACCCGTTGAACCTGTTGAACCCGTTGAACCTGTCGAACCTGTGTTTCCTATAGAACCCGTTGAGCCTGTCGAACCTGTGTCACCGATAGAACCGGTTGTACCTGTTGAACCTGTGTCACCGATAGAACCTGTTGTACCCGTTGAGCCTGTGTCTCCGATAGAACCCGTTGTACCCGTGGAACCTGTGTCACCGATAGAACCCGTTGTACCCGTGGAACCCATAGAACCGGTTGTTCCCGTGGAACCGGTTGATCCAGTTGCGCCGGTTTGACCGGTTTGGCCAGTTGAACCCATTGAACCCGTTGAACCGGTTTGACCAGTAGTTCCCGTTGAACCGGTTTGACCAGTTTGACCCGTTTGGCCAGTTGAACCTTGACTGCCTGTATTACCTGTTGCACCCGTGGTTCCAGTTTGACCCGTTTGGCCAGTTGAACCTTGATTGCCGTCATTTCCAGTTTGACCCGTTTGGCCAGTTGCGCCGGTTTGACCTGTTTGGCCAGTTGAACCAATTGAACCGATAGAACCAGTAGAACCCGTTTGGCCAGTAGAACCCGTTGAACCAGTTTGACCTGTTGTTCCAGTTTCTCCAGTTGAACCAGTCGAACCAGTTATACCTGTTGTTCCAGTTTCTCCAGTTGAACCGGTATTTCCAGTTTGACCTTGATACCCAGTGGAACCAGTTTGTCCAGTTTGACCGGTTTGACCCGTTGTTCCCGTTTGACCGGTGGAACCTGTTGAACCTGTTGAACCGGTTGAACCGGTTGAACCTGTTGAACCTGTTGAACCTGACGAACCAGTTGAACCTGTTGAACCTGTGGAACCGGTTGTTCCAGTTTGACCAGTTGTACCGGTTTGACCCGTTGAACCAGTTGTACCGGTGTCTCCTGTAAAACCTGTAGAACCTGTAGAACCTGTAGAACCTGTTCTACCAGTTGAACCTTGTGTACCATCCGGTCCTTGACAACCCGTAGAACCTGTTTGACCAGTTGTACCGGTTTGACCAGTGGAACCAGTTGTACCTGTTTGGCCAGTGGAACCAGTTGTACCGGTTTGACCCGTTGAACCAGTTGTACCTGTTTGACCCGATGAACCGGTATCTCCAGTAGAACCAGTATCACCCGTTGTACCTGTTGTGCCCGTCGAACCTGTCGAACCTTTTGAACCTTGAGAACCGGTTGCGCCAGTTTGTCCAGTGGAACCTGTTTGACCTGTTTTGCCGGTGTTTCCCATGGAACCGATAGAACCTGTAGAACCTGTTGTTCCGGTAGAACCTGTCGAACCTGTAAACCCAGTAGAACCTTGAGAACCGGTTGAACCAGTAGAACCCGTCGAACCTGTTGAGCCGGTCAAACCAGTTTGACCCGTCGAACCTTGATAACCGGTAGAACCGGTAGAACCTGTTGACCCTGTCGAACCGGTTTGACCAGTTTGACCAGTCGAACCTTGATAACCTGTATCACCAGTGTTACCGGTGGAACCTTGTAAACCACGAATACCTGAAACATTTACTGCTCCAAAAGAACCTTGACTACCTATAGCACCAGTGTATCCGGTAACGCCGTCTTGTCCAGAATCACCTGTAATACCTTTTGTTCCTGCGGGACCTTGAATTCCAGTTGGACCCACTGGACCTTGAAAACCTGTTTGTCCAGTGGTTCCGGCAGAACCGGTGTCACCCATAGAACCAACAAAACCTGTAAAACCAGTCGCACCAGTTTGTCCCGTTGTACCGGTTGAACCGGTGTCGCCCATAGAACCGACAGACCCCCTTAGACCAGTCGCACCAATTTGTCCGGTTGTTCCTGTTGAACCAGTGTCGCCAACAGAACCGATAGAACCTGTCGAACCAGTTGTACCAGTTTGTCCCGTTGTACCAGTAGAACCAGTGTCACCCATAGAACCTGTGGAACCTGTAGAACCTATAGACCCTGTTTGTCCAGTTGTTCCTGTTGAACCAGTGTCACCCATGGAACCAGCGTCACCCATGGAACCTGTGAAACCGGTAGAACCGGTGGAACCTGTAGAACCTTGTGTACCTCTTGAACCGATAGAACCTTGAGTACCGGTCGAGCCGGTTAAACCCGTTGTGCCAGTATTTCCGACAGTTCCAATAGAACCTTGAGCGCCGACAGTTCCCGTAGAGCCAGTCGAACCTGTATCACCAGTCGAACCTGTTGAGCCGGTGGTGCCAGTTGATCCATAAAAACCGATAATACCTTCAAAACCAGATGAACCAGTTTTGCCGGTAGAACCGACAGGTCCAATTGCCAGATATTGTAATAAATCATTTTGTAAATGACGTCTCTCAACAGTACCCGGTTGAAAATACTGAGATGCATCAATACTTTCTGGCGCTAATTTTGAAGTGGTAATTGCTCCATCAACAATATATGCCGAAGCATCAAATAAAATACCTTGAAGATTGGTATTTTGTATTGTAGCGGATTGTATTTTTGAATTATCGAAGGCTCCATTGGCAAAATCGGCTCCATCGACATACCCGTCAATGATTTTACTTCCATCGACAGAATTGGGCATAATATCGTAAAATGTAATACCTGAATTTGCCAATTTGATTTCTGTAATTGAATTATTTGCGATTCGATTGTTTATTACAGCACCATTTGCGAATTTTGATGTTGTTACAGGATTAGTAGCAAATTTATCGTTACCTATAAAATTGTCCGGATAATTTGAACTACTATGTGACCAAGTTACATAATATTTATTTCCTCCTGAATTAATATCAAAATATACGGTCATGATGAATAAATCACCTTCATATACTTGAATATTTCCACTTGTATCAATCATATTGCCTCCCGAATTTATGTTTAATAATTGCTGTATGAATACACAACTTATGTCTCCGATAGTTAGTTCGACACTTGGACTAGGTTGCATAATTACACCATCACTGCGCGCAATAATATAATTACCGGAAGCGATATTTTCTAGATTTACAACAGTACTATAAGTATCAAAAGTTTGATGAAGCATTTGGTCAAGAATATCATCAGTCTCTCCGGCAGGATTGAAATATTTCTGGAAAGTTAATCCAGTATAAGATATTAATTTTGCGTCCAACGTATTTTGCGTATTTTCAATACTATAAATCTTATAATCGTTTCCATCCGACGGTAAAATATCATATGTGATTTTATTTTGGTTTAAATCAAATGACATACCGACATTTCCCCCACCATTAATAATTTTAATTGTATTTTCAGCGATTGTAACACTACTTGAATAGACATTTTCAAAACGATTTGTTGCTATACCTAAATCAATTGTATTTGGAATTGATGGCAAAATGTTAATGCTTCCATCGAATATGAAACCGCCAAATTGCCCAACATTTTCAGTGATATTTATGGTATCGAGAGGCAAATCCATAGTTCCAATCGAAATACCTTCAGTTTCAGGAATTACATCAGTGTATAACTGTTGTCCAAAATATGTACCAGTTGGACCTGTGATGCCAGTATAACCAGTATAACCAGTTGGTCCAGTATATACGTCTTCTGGTCTATATGGAGTTCCATCTTCGCCTGTTGGACCTTGTGGACCGACGAAATTGGGATTTATGTTCCTGGAAACTGTGGGTGGAGTATCACTAAAATGCTTGGGTTTATTATTCACTCCATTCAAATTGAACATATATATAATTCATAAATAATTATATATAGGCAGAACGTAGACTCATATATTTGAAAATTCAGAGAGATTTTTACTGTGAATATGTAAATTAAATATGCGCATTTTTTGACCGGTTTCATTACGTATAAAAATAGGCAGTTTTCGATTATTTATTTCATCTATTTCCCATTCTATTCTACCTTCATTTCCATATAAAATTACACATTCTTCATTAATAAAACCTCTCGTATTTCCATGAATATTTCTTGGGTCAACACCTCCCAAATATTGTCCAATAGCAGCGGCATCAAAAATAAAACCGTGGAAATCATCGGAATTTTCAGATACGAATTGTCTCTCTGAATTAACATCTCTTATGGTATCCGGTATCCATATTGGAAATCCACGTATCCATCCTTGTTTACGCGCATTTATAAAATTCTGCATGTCATTCTTTTCGGTATCATAATTCTCTAATACTCTCTCTAATATATTTGAATCCGGTATATACATAATACTCGCGATACTACGTTCAAATGAATCATAGGGGAGATAGATTTCAGATTTATCCAAGAGAGACATTGTTAGTATTTCATCACAATTATAATAAATTAATACATCATTCTCCAGATGAATTATTCTCTCGACTTGATATTCTTTCATAAAAGCATGTATAAAAAAGAAACGAGCAGAGGTTAAATGCCAAAAACCACCACGGAAATCGCGATTTAATTTGGAACGGGATTGAAAATTATAATAGTCTGTGAGAGATTCTACAGAGACTAGTATGATTTTATTTTTGAATCTCTCAAAGTATGAAAATAAATGATTGTTTGTGATTATATAAATTTTAGTATGTCCAAGATAAATTAATTGTTCAATACAAGTAATAATATATTCCTGAAAATTATCAAGACAAACAAGAACCAGAGAGAACATAGTATAAGAACATACAAAACATATAAAATTCTCTCCGCAAATAAAATAAATGGATATACGTGGAGAGAAATTTCAAGAAATCGCAGATATTTATATTGGAAATCCAGAAGATTTTCTATTTAATCCTCGAATTATGGAACAAGTGGAAAAACATCAAATATTAGCAGATATTGGAATTGATGGTGGAAAATACGACAATCCATCCATTGTATTTCTATATCCTCATCGTTTACAATTATTTTCAGACAAAATCGATTATTTTAAGAATCCTTTTTCTCTCATCACACACAATAGTGATACAAATCTTACAGAAAATAATCCATATATTCAGAAAATATTAGAGAGCCCATTATTACTCTCTTGGTGGGGACAAAATTTATGCTTTATACATCCTAAAATGCGATTCTTACCGATTGGTTTCGCAAATCAAATGTGGGAACATGGACAAATTGATTATGTGGATTTTCAGAATATTACAAAATCGAGAGATATTTTCTTGAATTTTAATATACATACGAATGTTGAAGAACGGACACTGTGTTTAAAAGCAATTAAAAACAATATGAAAGATGAGGAATTACCGATGGTTTCAGCGAGAGACAATATTAAGAGATTGGCGAAATATCGATGGTGTGTTTGTCCTCAAGGTAATGGTGTTGATACACATCGATTATGGGAAGCATTGGCTCTTCGATGTATACCTATTGTTCGTAAAACACCATTTATAGAGACATTAATGCATTATACGAATAATGAATTACCGATTTGTGTTTTGGATGATTGGACAGATTCTCTCGAATTCTTAAAATATAATTTAGTTGAAAACTATGAGAAATGGTTAATAATAGATTGGTATCGAGAAAAAATTATAGACGCTAAATATCAATTGTAAAAGAGAGGTGGATTCTTTGTAAGTTTTACATTGGGTGTTGTAATCGCAGGTGTCCCATAAATAACGGGTGTTGTAACCGGTCCATGATATGTATTTGGTAAACATGATTCCATTTTATCCTTGATTTTTATATCATTATATACGGGGTCATTTGGGTCACCATACATATCTTTGGAACAACCTTCAAGAATGGCTTTTAATTTTCGTTTTTGAGCGAAACTGGAACCTGTGAAATATGGATATAAATTCTTTGTTTGTTTCATCATTTTCAAGTCTGTATAATCTCTCGCGGACATCTCTAATACATTATAGATGGTTTATATTTCCCGCTAAATTTATTTTTTCATTGTTCTCCTTAATTTGAAACTTTTGTTATACTTAATAGCATTTAATAATCGCAATTGTTTTTTTGCTTTTTCTTTTGTTGTACATTTGGCATAGACGCGCTTTGTCTCAGCATTATACATTTTATAGCAATTTTTTTTGGTTAATTTTCGTACTTTATAGGGCATTATATATTGAATAGAGATAAAATTTGATTAATTTCTCACCGCCTAGACAAAAATCTTCGATTTTTGTCGGCGGTTTAAATAAAATACAAATAAGACGATATGTCGTCTTATTTGTATTTTATTTAGAAATGTATGCGAATCGCCTCGCGTATGCTGTTGCATACGCTCAGGCGGTGAGACATTAAACAACTTCAAAATTGAACACACTATAATTTCGAGCCGTTTCATGGTATTTTACGAAATATGACAACTCATTTCAATACGGTTCAAAAGATAATTGTTTGCATCATAATCACTATGATGTTTATTACCCTAGTCACTTGCTTGAAAACGTATTTTAAAAAACGCAGGAGAGGTTCAACACATATTGTTATACCGATCGATCATATAACAATACAAAATTTAACGCTAGATGCTGAAGTTCAAATTATAGATCCAAACGATAAATCATATATTGATACAAATGTTATCGCGGTTGAAGTGACGGATGATAATAAGTTATATCAGGTTTAGACAAAATATACCCCGGATAGAATCAATAAAATATAATAATAATGTAAATGGAACAACAAATAGAAACAAATTTCATAGTATGGACAGAAAATAATGGTGTTGGATTTACTACAGCAAATAATGGTTGTTGGGGTATGGGTTCTGGTGTATCGAATCTCTCCAATATTCCTATTATTCTCCCTAATGATTGTTTTTTAAAATCGGTTCATGTAAAATGTTCGAGTAATCCTACAAACGCAGGAACTATTGCTATTTATCAAAATACTACACCGGTTTCGAGCCTCTCTGGTGTTGGACAGAATTATTCTTATACATTTGATAATCTTGCTTTTTCTGGTGGAAGTGCTTTTGTAATTAAAACAATGAGCGGTTCCGGTGGAGGATTTATACGTATTACATTTATTTTTTCACAAATACATAAAATAAAAATACCGGAACCTCCCAAACCAATTAATCCGGCTCTCTTAATACAACCTACACCCACACCGGTAACTACACCAGCCATTGATATTAATTCGATTACAAATTCTGTAATTGAGAATATTCGTTCGAAAACCGATTTTGCTGGCGTTCAAGAGAAAACAAGCGCAATTCAGACTCAAATTGTGAAATTAAACAATGGTTTTAGTAGAACTACATACCTTACTACAGGTGCGATGACAAATAATTCGAATACTAATTTTACTCGTGTTGCGTCTGATTTAAGAATATTAGGAGAGAAAACAGATACTATTATTTTACGTAGAAATGGAGAAGCTGAATTTTCGGCACCTATTACTGCAAATTCTAATTTAATTGTGAAAGGAACTGCTAATTTTGCGAATTCTGTCTCTTTCCAATCTCTCGCATCTCCGAATCAATCTGATATATTATTTGAAATCACATCAAACTCATCAAATGCGAATCAAGGTACTTTAACAATCACTGCCGATACTGTTGATATTCGCGCAAATGTTTCCGCACCAAATCTATGTCCTATTGGAACAATTCAAATGTTTGCTAATAAATCACATTTACCTTATGGATGGTTATTATGCGATGGAAAAGCAATTAATAAGACCAAATATCAAATATTATATGAATTAATAAGAGATATATATGGTGTACCGACTGATTTTGAATTTGTTTTGCCATGTTTACCAGATAATGGACATATATGTTATATGATTCGTGCGTTGTAAAATACACAAAAACACATACAAAAAATCTCTCGCGTTTATTTTCAGGGTTTGTTTCAACATTTAGGATATTTTCATGAACGTATAAAAATACTGTTTGCGTTTAAATTAATATGATAGAACAGCATAAATCCTGTGGGGTGGGAGGGATAATGTTTGCCAATATTATTTTCTTTATGTAATTTATAAAATGGCAAAAAAGTTCTCTGCGTTGAACATGATTGATTTAAAGCATAATCTCAAGACGCTCTCTCTTGAGAATGAGATTACCACTAACATTACTAGCAAACTTGGAGAGATTCCCAATATTCAAACTTTGAAATTGGACCCTGAATTGATTCTTCTTGTTTGCAATTGCATTGAAAATGAGGTCGCTCAACACGGCCTTAAAAAGGTGAATAAGAAGGAACTTGCCTTCAAGATTATGGGACATCTTTTCGAAATGTCTGATACCGATAAGGCTAATGTTTCCAACACTATTGAGTTCCTCTGGCAAAACTCTCAGATTAAGAAAATTAACTCTGCTCGTATTGCTTTCGGTGTTGTCGGTGACTGGTTCGCTCGCAAATTTCTCTGAATGATCATAAAAAATAATATACCATTTACAAAAGGCAATTTAATTCAGTTTTTAATCGCTGGATTTCTTATTAAAATGGGAGTATATACACCAGATACTGCTTATGCTCTATTCATTGTTTTTACAGTATTATAACATTAGTATCGATGTTTTGTTTTGCGTTGATTCATTTTTATGATATCCTTTTGATATAGATTTGTTGAATCTATATCTTCTTCTTCATCTTCATAATATAAATCTTCCAATTCATCTTCTCCATATATATTTTCATTTGACCTCCATTTATCAATTGATAATTTATTATATTTCCCATAACAACGATGTGAAGTTTTTTGATTTTCTTTATGTTTTTTAATTTTAACTGATAATATTTTTGGAATTGATTCTTCTTTTTTTATGGAATCTGTTAGAGAGACTTGAAATGAATGACATTGTTTACGTTTTGACGGTTTTCGATAGGATTGAATATTCGCATATAAACCAGATTGTATTGGAGCAGGCGGTACGAATAATTCTCTACCCGATTGTTTGTTTTTAATCATTTTTTTCGGTATTTCGTATTCTTCAACTTCTTCGATTATCATGTTTTTCCTAGGACGAATTATAATATATTTTAAAAGTTTATCATTTCCAATCACTCCTATTGTTATATCACTTGATTCATCTTTATCTTTCAGTGATATTAAACTTATTTTATCGCGTATTAATAAATTTTCCAATTCATCGAGAGTATAATTTGTTGTTGTTGTTGGTCCCAATAATTCATCAAGAAGATTATTTGTCGGCAATCCCGATAGAAGATTATCTAATAATTTATTCATTGTATAATAATGTTCAATTATTATATTCTATAAATATCAATTTTTCAACGCGTATAATGTATCTAATAATATCAGTTTCACATCATATGTATCAACGTGTTTATATACAAATAGGAACGAATGATGGAAATGACCAATTTCGAGAGAAAGTAATTCATGATTGTCCAGATTTAGTTATTTTAGTAGAGCCAAATTCCACATTAATTCCAATTATTCATGAGAATTATAAGAATGTAAAAACCAAAATTATCATATTAAATAATGCGGTTTATTATGAAAGTGGAAAGATTATTGAACTTTATGTACCTGCTATAAATGGACAAATAGGAACAAAAGCAGATAATGGTTGTACTTATAGTCATGTAAATTTTTCTATTATTCCAATGAATGATTGGGGAGATAAAAAAGATATGGCAAAAATAAAAGCGGATACAATTACTTGGAATGATATATGTGATAAATATGAAATTCGTAAAATAGAATATTTACAAATTGATACTGAAGGATTTGATAGTGAAATTATTCGAATGATTGATTTTGATAAATACGAAATACAATGTTTACGGTTTGAAAAATGGTTTTTTGACTCGGATTGTTATAATAAATATCATAATTCTATTTCTGAAAAACTTGGGAAAAATGGGATGTTACAAACAATCGAGAGATTAATTTCATATGGTTACATATTTGATGAAATTCAAGATGCTGATGGAAATGATTTCATTGCACGACGTAATGTTTGAATTTTTTCTTCCTGTTGAGGAGAGAGTTTTCTCGATAATTCTTGCGTATATTTTTGAAGAATCGATGGCAAAACTACCAATGTATCATAATTCGGTGAATATTTTTGGAGACTGATACAAAGATGATAACGTTTGATCAGAGTTTCATAAGTGTTTTCAAGAAATCGGCGAGAGAACATTATTTTTACAGGTATTGTTATTTACAAAATAAAAATACCTCGATTTTATTCAATTTTACACCTTTGCAAAGGTGTATATTTATTTTACATTATTTGTTTTACTAGGGTCTGCTATAATTTCACATATAACACCAAATGACCAATTATTATTGTTTAAATCTACTATTTCACCGTTGTCATTCATTAATTTTACAGATAGTTTTTGAATTCTTACAGGACCAAAATATTTACGGTCTTGATTCTGTAATGTACCACCATATTCAACAAATAGTGTTCCAGCAGTTCCTGGTTTTAAAGGAATCATAGCAAATACATCTTTTACATTCGGTCCTTGTCTCTCATTCGCAATTGTACTTTTGGCTTTTACCTCGATTTCATAATTTAATAAATTTGCCGCAAATGCCTCTCTTTCTGATAATCCACCTGTCGCTTTGAAATTCGTATAATTTAATAGTATTGGAACACCCGTAATTGGGTCACAACCTTTTACCATTTTTGAGCGATTATTTGATATTCTTATATCTCTCTCTATATTCGACAATGTAATTAATCCGTCATTCACATGGTTCTGAATAAAATCATCCAAGATAATTAAAAAATTATTATAAATATTTAAATTTACTGCTGTATCACTATCTATTTTTATTGAATTATTCAACACCACTGGATTGTTACCAACATATTGATTTATAGTCGTTAATAATTGATTATCATATATATATCCCAAATCATAAGAGGTATAATTACGAAATCCTAATAACCAACCTAATGTTGAATCATATCTTGCTGTAGTTAATCCGGTTCCATTTCCGGTTTGACAACTTGTATAACTTGCCAAATCAAACCATACAATTTTATAATCCTTCGCAGTATAATTCTTATTGATATTCAATACAAATTTTGTGTATGTTTCACCAGTTAAAGTATTCGCATAAGTTGATATGATGCTATTTTGTGTAAGTGGATTCTGATTAAATAATTCATTAATTTTTTTTATTAATTCGTTTAATTGATAATTTCCGTCTGGTATTCTTATTGTTATATCATTATTACCGTTTGAATCTGCAACTCCATCTTCCCATGGAATAAATTGAATCGTGGCATCCGACAAAGCAATTGTTGATGTTATTGTTAGTGCGTTGTTTGAACTTATATCAATATAGGATTGACCTGTTGAATAATTGGACAGATTATAACTGGAATCTAAACTAAAATCACTTGTCCAACTAAATAACTCATTTTCAGTTCCATTATTTTCAGTTCCATTATTTTCAAGAGGATTCGTAAAACTCACACTATAATCAGATTCTTGAAGTGTATTTGACAATACAATTGTAACTGTTGGATAATAAAAGTTTCCACTTTGAGACAAACTAAATGTTGAACCTAATAGTGTTGTTCTGTCAGTATTATTACTATCATTTTGATAATTAAGAAATATATAATTTAATACGTCGACGGCATCTTTTGGAGTATATGGACCGGATGTATAATTTGGTTTTGCGTTTCCCCAATTATTTGATAAATCAATCAGAATCGGTGTTTGATTTTGGTTTCCATAATTTTCGCTGGATTTCGGACGAATTGTTATTTTTCCTTTTCCATGTGTTAAACCAAACGATATTCCAATATTATTAGTAATTATAGGATTGTTTGCGCTTAAGTCATATGGATTACGAGAAAAATCGAAATATTGACTAAACAATGGACTCTCCGAAAAATCGATTTCATATTGAGTTTGATTGAACGGTTTATTTATATCAAATCTGAATAAAATTTTGGAATTCAAATAGTCGATTTTCGTCACTTTATTTGCGTCTGTAATATTAAAAATTCCACCTGTACGAATGTTTAATGTTGTATCATTTACGTTTTTTATTTGTGTATTGACAGCATCAATAAAATTATTCAATGTGTATCCGGGGTCTTGATTTTGCGGTATATTAAAACTATAATCATTCTGTGAAACATTAAAATTCGGTTTTATGCAAGATAATGTAAAATAAGTACCATCCGTTACTTTTAATAATGTTGATGTTAATGGAATATCTCCATAAATTGTACTTAAATTATAACCAGCATTATCTATTGTTGAAAACCCAAAACATGAATTAATACCTGTCCATATTTTAATGGAACCTACCCCAGTAATTTCCTGAAATTCTATATGATATTTACTATTCTCTGTAAATGTGTTAATATTATTGCGATTCAATCCCAATGTCATCGTGTAAATTCCATTGGAATCTCTCGTAATTGAAGATTTATTTGAATTCAAATATTGATTGTTTTGTAACGCCAATGATAGATTATCAAATATTTGGTTTCGCGTATAATTTC
>Ga0194118_10005839_pt1 | contig 12576 bp, 14 predicted proteins | sample TA2MahsurfametaG_2_FD_148662 | JGI IMG/M metagenome (GOLD analysis project Ga0194118, IMG submission 148662) | Freshwater microbial communities from Lake Tanganyika, Tanzania - TA2015013 Mahale N5 surface | ecosystem: Environmental > Aquatic > Freshwater > Lake | place: Tanzania: Lake...
CGATCACCACACCGCGGCCCACCACCTCCGTGGGCACCGGCCAGAACAGGGCCCAGAGCGCAGTGAGGCTGCCCACGCTGATCAGGCTGAGCAGCACCTGGCCTTCGGGGTCGCCGGCCTGGCGCTGCGTCCAGCCCCGGAGGGCCTGCAGTGATGGCTTCAGGTTCACGGCAGGCCGTCCTCTCGCACCATGATTCCTGCCGGTCCTCCGCGATGGGTGGCAGCGTTGACAATGGAAGGATCGTCGATCAGGTCCATGTCCGCCAGCCACCGACTCGGCCATGTCGCCCTGCGGGTGCAGGACATGGACCGCGCCAAGCGTTTTTATCTGGGGCTCGGCCTTCAGCTCACCTGGGATGCCGATGACTGGTGCTATGTGCAGTGGCCCGCCACCGGAGAAGGGATCGCCCTGCTCAGCCCCAGCTACCGCGCCGCCGGACCCCACTTCGCCTTCCACTTCAACGACCGCGCTGAGGTGGATCGGATTCGTGAGCAGCTGGTGGAGCAGGGGCACAGCTGCGGGCCGGTGCACGATCACCGCGACGGCACCGCCTCCTTCTATATGCAGGATCCGGAGGGCAACTGGCTGGAGATGCTCTACGAGCCGGCCGGTGGCATTCCCTCCAACACCGGCGCTGAACCGATCGCGGTGTTTCCGGCGTGACGGCTGCCCCGCGCACTGAGCCGCCGCTGGAGCCGTTGCCTGGCCTGCTGCTTGCGGAGCGGGCTCCTGCAGCGGAGACCCCTGCCGATCGTCTGAACGACACGGCTGCCTTAAGCGGCATCCAGCGGGAGGCGCTGGAGCTGCTCGAGTGGGGGCGCCTCGGGGCACATGTGGCCGGTTTCGCCAGCACCACGGCCGGCCGCCGGCTCTGCCGCGAGCTGCCCCTGGCCCCCAGCCTGGAGGCCAGCCGCCAGCTGCTGGCGCAAACCACCGAACTGCTCGCCCTTGATGGCGTGCTCGAGGGGGGGCTGAGCTTTCAGGGGGTGGCGGATCTGAGCCGCACGGTGCAGCTTTGCGCCAAGGGCGGGGTGGCCTCCGCCGATGAGCTGCTCGATGTGGCCACCACCTTGGCGGCGGCGCGTCGGCTGCGCCGTCAGATCGATGATCCCGAGCTGCGGCCGATCACCACGGCGTTGGTGGATGAGCTGCGCACCCTGCCGGAGCTGGAGCAGCGCCTGCGCTTCTGCATCGAGGACGGCGGGCGCGTAGCCGATCGTGCCAGCCCGCCCCTGGCCCAGTTGCGCCGCCAGATCGGTGCGGCTCGCCAGGAGCGCCGCGATCGCCTGAACGACTTGCTGCGCCGCTACGCCGCGCTGTTGCAAGACAACGTGATTTCCGAGCGCAATGGCCGGCCGGTGTTGGCGGTGAAGGCCGGCGCCGCCAGCCAGTTGCCGGGCCTGGTGCACGACAGCTCCGCCTCGGGCAGCACGGTGTTCATCGAGCCCCAGGCGGTGATTCCCCTGGGGAACCGGCTGCGCCAGCTGGAGGGTGAGGAACGGGAGGCCGAGCGGGCGGTGCTGCTTGAGCTCAGTGGCCTGTTGGGAGAGGAGCAACCGGCCCTCGAGCATCTGCAGCGGGTGTTGCTGTTGCTCGATTGCGCGTTGGCGCGAGCCCGCTACAGCGCCTGGCTGGGGGCGGTGCGCCCCGAACTCGATGCCGATCCGCTGGCGCCGCTGCAGCTGGAGGGTCTGCGCCATCCGCTGCTGCTCTGGCAGGAGCGGCGCGAGGCAGCTCGGGCGGTCGTGCCCGTGACCGTGCGGGTGCAGCAAGGCCTACGGGTGGTGGCGATCACCGGCCCCAACACCGGCGGCAAGACCGTGACCCTCAAGAGCGTGGGCTTGGCGGCCTTGATGGCTCGGGCCGGTTTGTTCCTGCCCTGCAGCGGCAGTCCGCGTCTGCCCTGGTGCGCCCAGGTGTTGGCCGACATTGGCGATGAGCAGTCGCTGCAGCAGAACCTCTCCACCTTCAGCGGCCACGTGCGCCGCATCGCCCGCATCCTCGAGGCGCTGCCGCCGGCCGGTGCCGATCTGGCCAGTGCCTCTGGTGCCTCGCTGGTGCTGCTGGATGAGGTGGGTGCGGGCACCGATCCCACCGAAGGCACGGCGTTGGCGATTGCCCTGCTGAAGCAGTTGGCGGAGCGGGCCCGTCTCACCATTGCCACCACCCACTTCGGCGAGCTCAAGGCCCTCAAATACGACGACCCCCGCTTCGAGAACGCCTCCGTGGCGTTCGACGTGGAAACCCTCTCGCCGACCTATCACCTGCAGTGGGGGATCCCCGGGCGCAGCAACGCTCTCGCGATCGCCACACGGCTGGGGCTGGACAGCGCGGTGTTGGCCGATGCCCAGGCGCTGCTGGCGCCCCGCGGCGAAGGGGAGGTGAACCAGGTGATCGCTGGTTTGGAAAACCAGCGGCAGCGGCAACAGGAGGCGGCGGAAGAGGCGGCGGCCCTGTTGGCGCGCACCGAACTGCTGCACGAGGAGCTGCTCCAGCGCTGGCAGCAACAGAAAGAACAGAGCGCCGAACTGCAGGAGCAACGCCGCCAGGAGCTGGAGCGCTCGATCCGTGACGGCCAGAAGGAGGTGCGCCGGATCATCCGCCGCCTGCGCCAGGGCCGCGATGTGGATACCACCAGCCTCGGCGAAACGGCCCGCCGGGCCGGTCAGCGGCTGAAGATGCTCGAGCAGCAGCACCAGCCCCAGCCAGAGCGCCGCGACCACAAGGGATGGCGACCCGCCGTAGGTGATCGGGTACGGGTGCTGTCGCTGGGCAAGGCCGGCGAAGTGTTGGCGCTCTCTGCCGATGGCCGCGAGCTCACGGTGCGCTGCGGCGTGATGCGGCTCAACCTGGAGCTCTCCGCCATTGAAGGGCTCAACGGCGAGAAGCCGGCTCCGCCGGAGGCCACTGTGAAGGTGCGTAGCCGCACCCCCATCGGCAGCCGCAGCCCCGATGTGCGCACCGAGCGCAACACCGTGGATGTGCGCGGCATGCGCGTGCACGAAGCCGAAGCAGCCGTGGAAGAACGGTTGCGCAGTGCCAGCGGCCCCCTCTGGGTGATCCATGGCATCGGCACCGGCAAACTCAAGCGCGGCCTGCGCGAGTGGTTGGCGACGGTTCCTTATGTGGAGCGCGTCAGCGACGCCGAGCAGGGGGATGGCGGCCAGGGCTGCAGTGTGATTTGGCCGAAGTAGGGGGCCAAACGCCTCAGCTCAGCGCCGGTTGAAGCAGTGGTGCCACCGGCAGAAGCGTTTCGATGCTGCGGTTGTCGCTGATCTGGGAGTAGTGCTCCAGCGTCAGTCCCACAGGCTTCCCCTGGTCGTCGAAATCCACGATCAGGTTGTCGTTGATCGCTTCCGAGCAGCTGCTGTCCCGATCGGTGAGGGCGATATGCAGCGTGTCGGTCTCCGGGAAGTAGCGGATTTTCATGGCGCTGGTGCCGCCGGCGATGGGGAAGCGGATTGCGATCGCGACTGTCGTCTCAGGAAGCCCCGATCAAAGAAGGCGTTGTGAACGGTTTCTCTGTCCTGAAGCGTAATCACCCTGAGCACGCGATTCCCGGCTTCAGGTACGACTCCCCACAGGGCATAGCGCCCGTCGCTTTGGCGGTGTTCCTGCAGTGGGTTCTCCAGCACACGCAGGATCCATGCGGCCTCGATGCCTGGGTGCTTGTTCCGCACCACTTCTTGGAAATAGGCGGTGACTTTCACCTCCTCAGCTTTCCCCGCTGAGGACGCGCGCGATCCTCCGACGATCAGCTCAGCGCCGGTAGAACGGGCTCACGGCTCGCAGCGATCAGGGGTTCGGGCCGCGGGATCGCCTCGCCCGCCTGGTCAAACAACCGCCAACCCTGGGGATCCACCTCCAGGTGCACGCTCTGGCCGGGCACCAGTGCCTGATCGGGCTCGGCCCGCAGCTGCACCAGGTGATCGCCCTCCTGCAGGCGGGCGGTGAGGAGCTGTTCGTTGCCAAGGCCCTCCACATGGCACACCTCCGCCGGCAGATTGCGGTTGGTGGCGGGCGCGAGCTTGAGATGTTCGGCCCGCAGGCCGCCGTTCAGCTGCTCGCTGCCGCCGCGGGCCTGCCACTGCAGCAGCGCCTCGGCCATCGGGCCTTCGGGGATGAAGCGGCGGCTGCCCAGTTGCAGTTGGCCCTGGCCGGCGCTGCGCACGGGCAGCAGATTCATCGGTGGGCTGCCGATGAACTGCGCTACGAAGAGGTTGCTCGGCCACTGGTAGAGCTCGCTGGGGGTGCCCAGCTGTTGCAGGTGCCCGCGGTTGAGCACGGCGATGCGGTGACCCATGGTCATCGCCTCCACCTGGTCGTGGGTCACGTAGACGGTGGTGGTGCCCAGGCGCCGCTGCAGTTCAACGATCTGGGCGCGGGTGCCCGTGCGCAGCTTGGCGTCGAGGTTGCTGAGGGGCTCATCCATCAGGAACACCGCCGGCTGGCGGGCGATGGCGCGGCCCAGGGCCACCCGTTGCTTTTGGCCGCCGGAGAGCTCCTTGGGCAAGCGGTCGAGCAGATGGTCGAGCTCGAGGGTGGCCGCCACCTCTTGAATGCGCGACTCGATGCGCGTTTCGCGGCTGGAGGGAATCTGGAGCGGCTTGGGCAGGCCGCGGCTCGCGCGGTGCAGGCTGTCCTTCAGTTGCTGCACTGCGCTGCGCCGGCGCTGACGACGCAGTCCGAAGCCGATGTTGTCGGCCACGGTGAGGTGGGGATAGAGCGCGTAGCTCTGAAACACCATCGCCACATCCCGCTGGGCGGGCCGCAGACCGGTGACGCAGCGATCCCCCACGAAAATCTCGCCGCCGCTGGGGGCCTCCAGGCCCGCTAACAGGCGCAGCAGCGTGCTCTTTCCGCAGCCCGAGGGGCCGACGAGCACCAGGAATTCGCCGTCGGCGATCTGCAGATCCACCTGGCGGAGCACCTCCACCGGGGCACTGCCCCGCCGCGGTGGATAGGTCTTGCTGACCTGCTGGAAGCGAACCTCTGCCAAGACCAGGCCACACGGCGGCCCGATCCTAGGGTTGGTCAAATGCAGTTCATTGATCAGGCCCGGATCGCCGTGCGGGCTGGCCGCGGCGGCGACGGTATTGCGGCCTTCCGCCGGGAAAAATATGTGCCGGCGGGCGGGCCCTCCGGTGGGGATGGCGGTCGCGGCGGTGATGTGTGGCTGGAGGCGGATCCCAACCTTCAGACCCTGCTCGACTTCAAATACAAGCGCCTGTTCGAGGCGGTGGATGGTCGCCGCGGCGGCCCGAACAAAAGCACCGGTGCCAGCGGCGACGGCCTCACGATCAAAGTTCCCTGCGGCACGGAGGTGCGCGATCGGCGCACCGGCATCCTGCTGGGGGATCTCACCGAAAACGGGCAGAGGCTGCTGGTGGCCCTGGGTGGCCGCGGCGGTCTTGGCAATGCCCACTACCTGAGCAACCGCAACCGCGCGCCCGAGAAGTTCACCGAGGGGCGTGACGGTGAGGAATGGACTCTGCAGCTTGAGCTCAAGCTGTTGGCGGAGGTGGGAATCATCGGCCTGCCCAATGCTGGCAAGAGCACCTTGATCTCGGTGCTCTCAGCGGCGCGGCCCAAGATCGCTGATTACCCCTTCACCACCCTGGTGCCCAACCTGGGCGTGGTGCGCCGGCCCACCGGCGATGGCACCGTGTTCGCCGACATCCCAGGCCTGATCGCTGGCGCGGCCCAGGGGGCGGGCCTCGGCCACGATTTCCTGCGCCACATTCAGCGCACGCGCCTGCTGATCCACCTAGTGGATGCCAGCTCCGACGACGTGGTGCGCGATCTGCAGGTGGTGCAGCAGGAGCTCTCGGCCTACGGCAACGGGCTCGATGAGCGGCCCTGCCTGGTGGCGCTCAACAAAACCGAGCTGCTGCTTGATGACGAGCTCGAGGAGAGGATTCAGCAGGCCAGCGACCATTGCGGCCAACCTGTACTGGCGATCTCTGCCGCCACCTCAAGCAATCTGGACAAATTATTGGCGGCCACCTGGAAAGAGCTCGGAATCTGAAGCTCGTTCCAGGTGGCCGCCGGGGCTGAGCATTGCGCTCAACAACGACTCAGTCGTCGTAGACCAGGCACTCAGGGGCGTCGGGGTTGAGATCGCAGAACACCTCGAGGGGAGTGGGATCTTTCTTCTCCTCGGGGTGGTGCGCCTTGTACTCCTCAAGACCCTTCACCTCTTCCTCGAGGTGACGAACCTTGCCCTGATCGCCGGCAGCGCGGGCCGCTTCGATCTCGGTTTTGTCCTTCGCGATGTGCTCGTCGATCGTGGTCATGGAGGAGGCCGGAAGTGCTCGGCCGCTCGACGTCGTGCACACCATACGGGCTGCAAGCCCAGGCGGAAGACCTTTGTGGTGGGCTTCTGATTTCGGCCTGTTGCCGGCGTTTGCGGCGCTATCGCCGTGCTGTTGCTAAGGAGGGGGCACCAGGCTCCCGGGGCCATGACACGCATCCGCCAACGCCGCGATCGTCACTTCATCGACGACCACGGCTGTCTTTATTGGATCAACGGCCCGGAGCATCACTGCTATCTCTCCGAGCAACGGCAGTGGCGCACCGGCCTGAGCTTTGAGCAGGTGCTCGAGTGGAAGCAGTGTGCCCCCAGCGGTCTGGTGAGCCAGCGCTTCACCTCCCTGCAGGCAGCCTGCGAGGCCTTCGAGCACCAGCAGGTGCAGTGGTCGCTGGATCTCTACCTGCGGCGCATGGGAGATGAGATGGCGATCCAGCGCGGCGTGGACGACTACAAGCCCACGGCGCTCAAGGAGGAGGAGACCCGCACCGGTTGCCTGCGGCGTCAGCCCTGGCTCGGCGCCGAACCCACGCCTGCGCCCCGCTGCGAGCTCACGGCCAGGCCGGCCTCCTGCCGTCCGGCGCTTCAGGAGCTCCCCCATCAACTGCGCCGGCGCCGCAGCAGCGCCCTTAACCAGCCAGTTCGCTGAGCTCCAGCCAGCGCTCCTCGCCCCGGGCGATGCGCTCCAGTAGCGATGAGAGTTCTTCGCTGAGGGCCTCGAGGGCGGCGTAATCGCTGCCGCCGGCGGCCATCTGCGCCTCTAAGGCGCCGCGCTGCTCTTCCCAGCGGGGCAGGTCGGCATCGAGCTGCTCCAGTTCACGCGTTTCTTTGAAGCTGCGGCGGCGCGCTTTGGCGGTGGCCGCTTTGGCCGCGGTGGGCGTTGCCTCGGCGCTGGTGGATGGCTCTGTGATGAGTTTGGCCGAGGCGGCGGGGCTGGCGCTGGCGGCCGAGGGTTGCCGTTCGAGATAGCTGCTGTAGTTGCCCTCGAAGCGCTCGAGCCGGCCGTCTTCAAAGCAGAACAGCCGGTCCACGGTGCGATCGAGGAAGTAGCGGTCGTGCGACACCACCACGACGCAGCCGCGGAAGTCTTCAAGGAAGTCTTCGAGCACCGTGAGGGTCTGCACGTCGAGATCGTTGGTGGGCTCATCGAGCAGCAGCACGTTGGGCGCCTCGATCAGCAAGCGGCAGAGATGAAGGCGCCGGCGCTCGCCGCCGGAGAGCTTGGCCACGGGCTGGTGTTGCTGCGCCGGTGGGAAGAGGAAGCGCTCCAGCAGCTGGGAGGCGCTGAGGGTGGATCCCTCCAGTTCCACCGTGCTCGCGGCTTCCTTCACCACATCGATCACCTTGCGCTGGCGGCCGGCCGCATCGGTGCCATCGAGCACGTGGTGGCTGTGTTGATCGAAATAGGCCAACTTCACGGTGCTGCCCAGCTCGATCCGGCCGGCCTGGGCCTGGCGCCGTCCGGCGATCAGATCGAGCAGGGTGGATTTACCGGAGCCGTTGGGGCCGATGATCCCCACCCGGTCTTCAGGGCTGAAGTCGTAGCTGAACTCGCGCAGCAGCGGTTGGGCTCCGCTGGCCTGGTGGGCATCGGTGGCCCACACGCTGAGGGCCTCGGCCTCGATCGCCCGTTTGCCCAGGCGCCGCTGATTGGTGGCGAGGCTCAGCTGCCCCTTCTGCTGTCGCTTGGGCTGCTCCTGCATCGCCTCGATCCGCTGGATCCGGGCCTTCTGCTTGGTGCTGCGGGCCTTGGGGCCGCGCTTGAGCCACTCCAGCTCCCGCCGCAGCACGTTGCGCAGCTTGGCTTCGCTCGCCGCCTCGGAGGCTTCTTCTTCGGCCTTGCGGGCCAGGTAATAGGCGTAATTGCCGCTGTAGCTGCGCGCCTCGCCGCGATCCACCTCCACGATTCGGTTGGTGACCTGATCGAGCACGTAGCGGTCGTGGGTGATCAGCACCAGGGCGCCGCGGAAGCGCTGCAGGTAGCCCTGTAACCACTGGATGCAGTCGGCATCGAGGTGGTTGGTGGGCTCATCGAGCAGCAGCACATCGGGATCGGCCACCAGGGCCGCCGCCAGGGCCAGGCGTTTGCGGTAGCCGCCGGAGAGGTCGCCGACGCGGCGCTGGGTGTCGCCGATGCCCAGCCGTTGCAGCACTTCGCGGATCTGTTGTTCCAGGTCCCAGGCCTGGCTTTGATCCATGCGGGCGTTGAGGTCGCTGAGCTCCGCCAGGAGTGCGCTGTCGTCGCTGCCCTGGGCGTGGGCGGAGGCCAGCGCATCGCTCACGGCGGTGTAGCGCTGCAGCAGCTGCATTTTTTCGCCGCTGCCCTCAAACACCTGCTCGAGCACGGTGCGCTGCGGATCCATCTCCGGCTCCTGGCTCACCAGCACGATCCGCGCCTGGGGCAACACGCGCCGCTCCCCAGAACCCGGGGGCTCCAAGCCCGCCAGTACGTGCAACAGGGTGGACTTGCCAGCGCCGTTGGGCCCGATCAGCCCGAGCCGCTCCCGCTCGCCCACATGCAGGCTGAGGCCATCAAACAGGGTGCGGATGCCGAAGTCCTTGCGGACATCCACCAGGCTGATCAAGCTCACGAACCGGGCTGCTTCCGCTGAGCTTCCAGATAAGCAAACACGCTCTTATCCCCTACATCGGCGGCGGCGGGCATGGGGAACTTGCGCAGGGTGAGCACGAGCAGCAGCGCCGCCTCCAGCCCCATCAGCATGGCTGTGGCCATGGGTGGCAACACACCGCTGAGGGCGCCCAGGAGGGCCACGGGCAAGAGCAGGGTCACGCCGATCGCCTCTGGCCTGCGGAAGCAGAAGAACTCCTTGAAGCCGATGCCGGCCAGGGCAGCGAAGAAGGGCCCAATCGCCCAGATCCAGCGGGGGTCGGCGGCAACGGCTTCAGCCATGGCGTTGGGGCCTGAGCGGATCGCCAGGGCCACGAAGCCCAGGCTGCCGATCAGCCAGAAGAGTTGGAGGGCGCGGTGCAACGGGCGCAGGTAGATGTGAATCCAGCGCAGGGCCAGACCCACCCCGATCACCAGTGGCAGCAGCCAGGGCCAGAGCCACTCGCTCCCCAGTTGCCGCCATTGCAACAGCAGTGCCCCTTGAGCCACGGCGGCGGTGAAGAGAGCCAACCGATAGCCGAGCACCTCGCGCTCGTCGTCGGCCGTGATGCTGTACGGCCCGTACACCCCTTCAAAACTGGTCATGGCTGCAGCCGGCCCTGCACCAGTGTGGCCAGCGCCGGACCCGCCGGCACGATGCCTGAGGGATGCAAGGGGAAGAGCGCCCCGAAGTAGTCACGCCGCCAGGCCTGATCGAAGCAGGTGTCGGCCACGCCCGGCAAGGCGAAGAAGCGCTGGCGCCACTGCCACAGCGCTGGGAACTGCCACAGGGGCCGGCGCGACACGCCAAACAGGGGGGCGTACACCAGCTCCAAACGGATCAAGGTGGGAAAGAGCTGCACATCCGCCAGGCTGGGGGCCGCTCCGGTGAGCCAGGGCCCGGCGGCTGTCTCGCTCAGGGCTGTTTCCGCGCTGTCGAGGGCGGCGAAGAGGGCGGCTTCGGCGCGGTCGTAGGCCGGCTGCGTGCGGGCAAAGCCGCAGCGATACACGCCATCGTTCACCGCTGCTTGAAACAGCTCGCGCCAGCGGCTGATCGCCGCGCTCTGCTCCGCCGGTGCCAGATCTGCGCTGCCAGAGGGGGCGGGCCACTGGTTGAGCAGTTCGATCAGCCGAGCGCTTTCCCCCAACACCACCTGCCCACTGCGGCGATGCACCAACACCGGCACGGTGGCCCGTTGCTGGGCAGGGGCGCCGGAGCGCTGGTAAAGCTCCTGGAGGGTGGTGCAGCCCAGAAAGGGTGTGGGGAAGCGCCACCGGCCCGCCTTGGGATCGGGCTCCACCACCAGCAGCTCGATCGAAGACTGCAATTGCCGAAGCGTCCACACCAGCCAGGCCCGATGGGCCCAGGGGCAGCTGCGCCCCACGATCAACACGTGGGCGCCTGGCTCGGCGGCATCGCTGGGGAGGGGCGGCAGCTCGGTGAAGGCGGCCTCGGGCCGGGTGTAGTTGCCCTCGGCATCCGCTGGGCCCAGGCCGCCCATGAGTTGGAGCCACTGCCAGTGCCAACCGGCGCGGGCAGTGGCCACCACCGCCGGGGGAATCGCCATGGCCGCTCTCGCTGGATTGTTGCCAGGCTGGCGCAAGAACCAACAGGGATCCAGCGGATGGGGCAGGGCCGAGTGCTGGTGGTGGCTGCCACCCATGGCAATGAGCGCAATGCCCCCTGGTTGATGGAGCACTGGCGGCTGCAGCCCCAGCTCCTCGCTGCGGCCGGCCTGGAGCTGCAGCTGGAGATTGGCAATCCGAAAGCCTTTGCCGCCAACCGCCGTTACATCGATCGCGACCTCAATCGCTGCTTCGATCCGGCGCTGCTCGCCGATCCCTCCCGCCAGGAGCTGGAGCTCCAGCGGGCCCGCGAGTTGCTGGCGGCCTATGGCCCTGAGGGGCGCAAGCCCTGCGCCGTGGCGCTCGATCTGCACAGCACCACCAGTGCCATGGGCAATTCCCTGGTGGTGTACGGCCGGCGGCCGGGGGATTTGGCGCTGGCGGCTGGGATCCAGGCGCGCCTGGGTTTGCCGGTGTATCTGCACGAAGCCGATGTCGCCCAGACCGGCTTTCTGGTGGAGCGCTGGCCTTCAGGTCTGGTGATCGAGGTGGGGCCGGTGCCCCAGGGGCTGGTGAGCCCCACCATCTGCCGGCAGACCCAGCTGGCCGTGGAGGCTGCCTGCGACACCCTCGCGGCCGCGGCAGCCGGGCGGTTGCGCTTGCCCGAGGGGCTGCAGGTGCATCTGCATCAAGCCAGCCTGGATCTGCCGCGTCGCAGTGATGGCACCCCTCTGGCGTCGTTGCATCCCCAGCGGCAAGGCCGCGATTGGCAACCGCTCCAGAGCGGGGATCCGCTCTTCTGGCAGCCCGATCGCGGTGGGGAGCGCTATGCGCCTGAAGTGTTGGGCTTGAACCCCGAGGCGCGCTGGCCGGTGTTCATCAACGAGGCGGCCTACGGGGAGAAGGGCATCGCCTTGAGCCTTTGCAGGCGCGAGCGCTGGCCCTGTGAGCGCTCCTGGGCCGAGGCGCTGGAGCAGCTGCTTCAGCGCAGTGGGCCGTTGTAAACGAGCTGGCTCACGGTGCGGCCATCGGGGCTGATCAGGATCTCGGTGGTGAGCGTGGGGGTATTGCCCAGTTGCTGCCAGCCCGGAGTGCCGCCGTTGAAGCGGAACAGGAAGCCTCGGCTGTTGGTTTGCACCAGGCAGCTGCCGCCACTGCCGCCCGAGCTGAACATGCAGGCCGCTGGCATGTAGACGCTCAGGCCGCCATTGAGCTTCACGGCGGTGTTGCGGGCCAGGTTCAGGGCCCGCTGGCGGGCTGGAGCCAGCTCCTGCAGCTGATCGATTCGCTGGAGGGTCTGGTCCACGCCCTGGGCGCGGGAGCTGGCTGGAGCGAGGGCCAGTCCGCAGAGCAGCAGACCAGCGATGGATGCGAGGCGCTTCATATCAATAGGTGTGTGCGTGGGGTCAGCCGCAGGCCCAGGTGCCTTGTTCTTTGGTGCAAGGGAGGTCGCTGCTGGTGCCATCGGCCCAATAGATGCGCAGGCGATCGTCGGCGCTGCCCATGCGGAAGGTGAGCGATTTCACGGGGCCGGCGGGCGGTTTGCCGGCCCGATCGGCGGCGTCGCTGGCGGCGGGCCTGGCCTGGCGCTGTTCCAGTTGCTGCATGCGCAGTTCAAGGCGATTCAGGCGTTCGCTGTCGGCGGATGGACCGCGCTGGCAGCCCACCAGCAGCAGAGCGGCGGCCAGGGAAACAGCGGGGAGGCGCATGGCCTGGGCGGTTAAAGGCCTCTCCTAGCAGTGTTTCCAGGGAAAGGCCAGTTGGGTGATCAGCCCAGCTGATGCCACTCATAAGCAACGCTCTCCTGTCCTTCTCCCTTAAGCCAGCGTCACACGGCGCAAACATCCGTTACATTGGGTGCCGGCAGGGCGGGTATCCCCCTGTCCTTCCTTCTCGCCCAGCGACAGATCCTCTGGATTTGGCCGTTGAGCACTACGTATCCCGTACTCATGACCACCACAATTCAGCAGCGCCAAGGCGCTTCTGCGTGGAACCAGTTCTGCGAGTGGGTCACCAGCACCGACAACCGCCTCTATGTGGGTTGGTTCGGCGTTCTGATGATCCCCTGCCTGCTGGCAGCCACCATCTGCT
>Ga0194118_10005845_pt1 | contig 12561 bp, 9 predicted proteins | sample TA2MahsurfametaG_2_FD_148662 | JGI IMG/M metagenome (GOLD analysis project Ga0194118, IMG submission 148662) | Freshwater microbial communities from Lake Tanganyika, Tanzania - TA2015013 Mahale N5 surface | ecosystem: Environmental > Aquatic > Freshwater > Lake | place: Tanzania: Lake Tanganyika...
TCGCCGGCATCGCCAACGACCGCTTCAATGTCGCCGGCCTCATGCCTCATCCCGATCGCGCCGCAGAACCCCTCCTCGGCTCCACCGACGGCCGGTTCATCTTCCAGAGCATGATCGAGAGCTGAGGGAACGATCTGCGAAGGGCTGACGCGACCGGTCGGGTCTGAGGACGAGGCTTGCCGCATCCGACCGCGGCGGTCACTTTCACCTCCCGTAATGAAGCCTCTTTGTGCCGTCCTGACCCTGGGAGCCCTCCTCGCCCTCACCGGCTGCACCCCGGTCTACACGAATCTGACCCCTCGGACCGCGGTTCAGAAGGCGCCGGACGTCTATCATTTCGAAGTCCAATGGGACACGTCCCAACGCGGTGCCAACACGGCCGATGTAAAGGCCTACGTCGTCATCGGGGAGAATTTCTATCCGATGCAGCGCGTCGGGGGCACCCAGGAGCGCTGGGAGGCGGATGTGCCGATCACGGGTGAGAAGACGATCGTGCCGTACCGGTACAAGTTCGACTACACCTTCCCGACGGTGATGCAGCGTCTCCCCGAGAGCAGCTACTCCGCCCCGTACTTCCTGGATCTTCGGAAGGTGATCTCCGGCAACCCGCCTGCGGGTCGCTAGACCGAACCTCGCCTCGGCTCAAAGCCCGAGTCGTTCCAACGCCTCCAGGCCCCCTGCATCGACAGGAAGGCCAGGTCCTCCGGAGCCACGGAGGCAGGATCCACCCACTCCAGGCTCTCCACCTCCTATATCACCCTCGCCTCCGAACCGTCCGCCGCCCAGGCGGTGAAGAACAGGTCGAGAACCGGATAGGTGACCCCGCCGTAGTGATAGGCATTGGGCTGGGAACACAGGAGGCGGACCTCGCGGATCTCCAATCCCACCTCCTCGCGGATTTCCCGGGCCGCCGCGGTCTCCCCGTGATCGATGAAGCCCCGGGCGGCAGAAGGGGTCCCTTGCCCGGATCCTTGGCACGGCGGATCAGCAGGACGCGGCCGTCATTCCTCCGGACAAATACTGCAGCCGCAACGGCCGGATTGAAGAAGTACCGGAACTGGCAGTACGGACAGGAGAAGGCGCTGGGCGTCGGAGGTTCATGAGGCCCAGCACCACAGCGCGGACAGAACCGTAAGAATTCAGAGGGCTTCATGCGGACCTTGGGGTGATCAGGATTCCGGGAATCGCCACGAAAGACAAACCCGTGCACCGGTGGACCCGAGGAGCCCGCCCTATCGGAGTCGGCGGTCCCGCACACGGTCGGCGTGACCATCCATCTGCAGGCGATTGCGGAATCCCGGATGTGCCGCCCGCCCGCGGACCGGCTCGGGAATGGCCGGGATTGTCGCCGGGAAATACGGATCCACCACCAGCTCCACCTCCGAAAGCCCACAACCCGGAACCACGAGGGGATTCCCGGAGGTCCTCCAACCCGCCAAGGACTCCTCCACGGTCCGGCCCCAGAAATTGTCGGCGGGCACGGGATCGTCGATGCGATCGAATCGCCACATCCAATAGGTGACCTCGGCCGACCGGTTCGTGTCGGTCCCACCCCATTGCCGGACCTGATCGAGTCGCGCGATCGGTCCAGCCGTCACGCCCGGACACTGCCAGACCGGCTTCGAGGCGAGGAGCGAACCGAGCACCACCGCCGACCACCCCGCCCTGGGGTCACTCTTCGGCCAGGTCGACCACGGTTGGTAGCCGCCAATCAGATCCCGCTTGAGATCCCGTCGGTCCGGGAACCGCTCGTTGTGGTCGCCCAGGTAGAGATGCCAGGCGACACCCACCTGGCGGAGGTTCGACAGGCAGGCGGCCGAGCGGCCCATCGACTGCGCCCGACCCAGTGCGGGCATCAGCAGGGATGCAAGGATCGCGATCACTGCGATGACGACCAGCAACTCGATCAGGGAGAACGCCGCACCGTGGCGCTGCCCCTCGGCGGATGCGTCCGGTCGGACCATGACTCAGCGGGGCAGTGCGAAGGCCACGTAGGCGTCACCGCTCCGGGTCCCGATCTTCCCGCCACCACAGGCGATGACGAGGAACTGGCGTCCCCCCACCGAGTAGGTCGACGGGGTCGCATACCCCGCCGCCGGCAGCCGGGCCTTCCAGAGTTCCTTTCCGGTCTTCCGATCGAACGCCCGGAGGTGTTCATCCCGGCTTGCTGCGATGAACACCAGTCCCCCTGCGGTCACCACCGGCCCGCCGTAGTTCTCGGTGCCGGTCGGCGGGACACCCCGGGCCGATAGTTCCGGCCACTCCCCCAACGGAACCCGCCACCGGTACTCGCTCGTGTTGAGATCGATCGCATTCAGGGTTCCCCATGGCGGTTTGATCGCGGGATACCCATTGGTGTCGAGCCATCGGTGATATCCCGTCGACGTGTAGGGAATCTCGGCGAACGCACCCCCCGAGACTCCGTCGGTCCCGGCTCGGGAACCCGTCGACGCCACATCAAGCAGCGCATCGACCAGCACGGCACGCTGGGATTCCGTGAGGAAGTCGAACGACGGCATGACGCCCTTTCCGGTCTGGAGCAGGGCGAGGATCTCGGCACGAGACCGGCGGTCCTTGAGCCCCACGAGGGACGGAATGTTCTGGGTAGCGTTGCCCCGGCGATCCACACCATGGCATGCCGCGCAGAACTGGTTGAACAGCGTCGCCCCATCGGCATGGCCTTCGGCTCCGGACCGCGCCGCCTCGATGAGCGTCAGGACCCACGGCATCTCGTTGGCGTTGACGTACAGGACTCCCTCGGGATCCACCGCCGCCCCACCCCATTCGGCGCCACCGTCAAATCCGGGCAGGACCACCGTGCCTTGTCGGCTCGGTGGGCCGAACGGGACGTGGGGCTTGAGCTTCACAAACCGTTCGAGGACCTCTCGGTGGGATTCCGATGAGATGTCGGTGATCTCCGCATGGGTGAACACCTGTCGGGCGAATGGAGCCGGCTTCTGCGGGAGCGGCTGGGTGGGCCAGGCTGATTCGCCCGGCATGTCGGAGGCGGGAACCGGCACCTCCTTCACCGGGAACAACGGGGCGCCGGTCTGCCGATCGAAGACGAAGACGTGGCCGGACTTCGTCACCTGGGCCACCGCCGGGATCCGCTTCCCGCCACGCTTCACCGTGAGGAGATTTGGAGGCGCCGGCAGGTCGCGATCCCACAGATCGTGGTGGACCAGTTGCTGGTGCCAGACCCTCTGCCCGGTCGCGACATCGATCGCGATCAGGCTGTTGGCAAAGAGGTTTTGTCCGATGCGATTGCCACCCCAGAAATCGAACGCCGCCGACCCGGTCGGGCAGAACACCCAGCCCCGCTCCGCATCGAGGGCGAACCCGGTCCAGACATTGCCCCCACCCACCTGCCGATATGCCTCGGGTGGCCAGGTCTCGTATCCAAACTCCCCCGGACCCGGAATCGTGTTGAACCGCCAGAGGAGCCGACCGGTCCGGACATCATAGGCCCGGATGTGCCCCGGAGCCGCCGGTGCCGGACCTTCTCCGAGTCGCATCCCGAGGATCAACCGATCCCCGTGGACGATGCCCGGCGTGGTGGACTGCAGCGACAGCCGGCCTACGTCCCGCCCCAGGCCCTCCTTCAGATCGATCGAACCCTCCTTGCCGAAGGTCGGGATGCGCTTCCCCGTCCGGGCATCCAGGGCATGGAGGAAGTGATCGTTTCCATAGAGGATCCGGGACTCGACCCCATCGGTCCAGTGGACCAGCCCCCGATTGACCCCGGTCTTGGTCAGTCCCGGTACCGACGCGGGATCAAAGCGCCATCGCTCTGCACCGGTGGCGGCATCCAGGGCGACAACCTGTAGATCCGCCGTCGTCCCATACAGAACGCCTTCGATGACCAGCGGGTTGCATTGGATCTGCGAGCGGTTGTTCGGATCGGCACCACCTCCGTGGAAGGTCCATGCCACCTGCAGGCGGCCGACATTGCGCGGCGTGATCTGACGCAGGGTGGAGTAGTGGCTGCTGGAGGCATCCCCAAGATAGACCGGCCAGTTGGAATCAGCCGCCCAGGCCAGCAGCGGAGCGCCCACCCAGGAAAGGATCCGATGCCATCGCGTTGCCATGGGTTCACTCCTGGAGTTCAGGGCAGAAAGGGACGGAGAACGTTCCCTGCGACCCGCAGGGCGTTCTGACGGCCTTCGAGGTCCTTGCCGAAGGTGTCGTCCTCCACCTCGATGCAGACCGGCCCGCGGTACCGCGTCTCCATCAGCGCCCCGAGGAACTTCGACCAGTCCATCTCGCCATACCCAGGAATCCGCGGCTGATGCCACTCCAGCGGATGTGCGAAGACTCCCACCTCATGGATCCGGTCGCGACGGATCTTCACGTCCTTCGCATGGACGTGGAAGAACTTGTCCTGGAACTCCTTCAGCGGGCTGGCGGGATCCATGTGCTGCAGGACGAAATGGGAAGGATCGTAGTTGAGGCCGAAGTGCTTCGACGGGATGTCGTGGAAGGCGCGTCGCCAGAGGACAGGGGTCGTGAGCAGGTTCTTGCCGCCCGGCCATTCATCCGCCGTGAACGACATCGGGCAGTTCTCGATGCCCACACGGACCCCGTGGTCCTCGGCAAAGGCGATCAACGGACGCCACGTCTTGAGGAACCGGGGCCAGTTGTCGTCGACACTGCGCGTCCAATCCCGACCCACGAACGTGTTCACGGTGTCGAGCCCGAGCTGGCGCGCGGCCCGGATGACCTTGCGCAGGTGGGTGACAGCGGCCTTGGAGACCTCGGGTTTCGGATCGAGGGGATTCGGATAATACCCCAGCGCGGTGAGGCTGACGCCGTGATTCTGGCAGGACCCGTGGATGGCATCGATCCGGGCTGCCGAGAGGGTGTCGACATCGATGTGCGTGACCCCGGCGAAGCGGCGATCGGCCTTGCCGACAGGCCAACACATGACCTCGACACAGCGGAACTGTTCCCGGGCGGCAAAGGCGAGGACCTGGTCGAGGGTCCATTCGGGGAGGATGGCAGAGACGAAGCCGAGTTTCATGGGATGTGACTCCATGAGGTACCAGCGGGGGGCAGCCCGCTCCAAGCACCTTCGGTGTCACACAGAGGGGAATCGGAAGGGCTCACACGGTGACGCGAAGACACGGAGGAAGAGGATGAAAACGGCAGGGAGACTGAAGGGGATTCAAGGGATGCGCGGGGGCGGGTCTGCGACACTGGCATTCCTGGAGGTCATGCACCGAGACAGGTCCCAGCCCGTCACTCTCAAGAACGGGTCTTCCCCTCCGCGTCTCAGCGTCTCAGCGTGAGTCCCCTTCCCGTGTTCAAACACTCATCCCTGTGTGGGAGGCACCGGCTCGATGGACTGGATCCGGCCCGCCTCGCTGCGGAGACGGAAGAGCGAACCCGCCTCCTCACGTTTGATCGCCTTGTAGAGGGCTTCATCGAGACGCCGGGGAAGTTCCAACTCACCGACGCCACCCTCCGCACAGCAGAAAAGTCGTGAGAATCCCTTGTAGATCCTCGGTGTGCCCAACACGCGGGTCCGCTCCCCGGAATCGCCCGGTCCGGGAACAGGCGGCTCGCCCCGCTGGAGCACCAGATAGCTGTACGGGACGCTCCTGAGATCGATGCCCATGTGCGCGGCAAACGCTGCCCAATCCGGATCCGCCAAGACGCCCACCGGGGGATTCGCAAAGAAGTGACACCAGTGGCGTTCCTGACCCACCGCGAGGAGTCCACACCGGGCCGCATGGACACAGGGCACCACCGGGTGGAAGGACCCCAGCAATTCCTCCCTCATGGCGATCAGGGCCCGACTGTCGGCATGGGTCCCGGGTTCGACCCAGATCACCGCCGCGGCACCGGCAAGTGCCGATGCCAATTGACGCCGCGCGACGGGCAGCATTTCGCCCAACACATGGCTGAGCAGCACCGTCGAACCCGCCATCACCTCGGCCATATCGGCGGAACCCGCCTCCACCACCCGGATTCCCGGGGCGAGGTTGCGGAGTCGTGATGCGGCGAACCCGGTGGCGAGGGACGACTTGTCGATCAGTCGGATTTCCGTGAACCGATCCGCCGACCCATGACCGAGAACGCGTCGTGAGGCGACGCCACTGCCGCACCCAAAATCGACGAGCGGTCCCACCGGCGGGCACCAACCCAGCCGACCCAGTTCGTCCAGAACCGCATCCCATTTCCAGCCGATCCGCTCACCCAGGGTCGCGTCGTAGGCCTCGAGATCCTCGCGGCAGGTCCAATAGGAGCCCCGGACCGGTTGTCCCGAGAGGAAGATCTCCCGAAGCCGTTCCAACGCAGTCCAGTGGCCGGCGGCAATCGCCGGCGATGAATCCGTACCCTCGGGCGGTTGTGACTCGGTAGGCATACCTGAAGAAGAGGATCAGCCGACGAGCGGAACCCCCAGGCGGTCCGCGAGTCGTTGCTGGTGGACTCCGTAGAGTCCAGCGAGGGCTCGGACGGCCGGGAGCTTACCGGGATCCGCATCCCCGCGGCGGATGCAGGCGATCATGAGGTTCTTGGCCGTGTGCTCCGGGGAGATGAATTCGAACACCCGGGTCTCGTAACCCGCCTGTTCCATCAAGGCGGCCCGCAGGGCATCGGTCACGAACTCCGACTGCCGCTCAAGGAAGATCCCATGGGACAAGGCACCCCGCAACGCGTCGGGAGCCACCAACTGTGGGCGGAGCTCCCGGTGACAGCACGGTGCCACCATCACCAGATGGGCGCCCGTTCGGACACCCAAGGCAAGGGCCTCATCGGTCGCCGTGTCGCAGGCATGAAGGGCCATGAGGATGTCGATGGGACCCGGATCCATGGCCTCGATCGAACCCGCCTCGAAGATCAACCCCTCGACCCCCGCCTCGGATACCGTCGCATTGACGCGTCGGACCAGGTCCTCGCGCCGTTCGATCCCGCGCGAAAACACCGTCCGCCCGGCCTGGCCCTGCAGCGCCTCATGTGCCGCAAACGTCAGGTAGCCCTTGCCGCATCCGACGTCGACAAACCTCAAGGGAAGCGGGGACGGCTCCGCCCCCTCTGCCATCAGACCTGCGGCACCCAGAAGGGGCTCCAGCAGTTCGACGAACCGATGGATCTGCCGGAACTTCGCCTCCATGCCCTTGCAGACCGCCCCCCCAGGAGTTGTGACGCCGAGCAGACGGAGCCATGCCTTGGAGGTTTCGATACGGCGGACCTTGAAACGGTCGTGTCCCAAATCCGGCACGGGCGTCGAGCACTCCTCCGCCCGGAGACGGGCTGAACCGTCGGGACGGAGTTGCAGCTGCAACGATCGACTCGTGGTGGTCAGGAGGGCGCTTCGGAAGGGATTCCCCAGCTGCTGGGCCACTGAATCGATCCCAGGCGCGGGCGGAAGATTCTGGGTCGTGGCCTGGGTGGCGGTCTCGGAAACCACCTGGAGCCGGTGTTCTCCACGGATCTCCACCGGGCGGATCCGGAGACGTCGGACACTGGAATCAGGACCGGGATCGGAGAGGATGATGCGGACCAGCGAACGGGCATCGATCGCCTCCCGTAGCGCATCGATCCAACGCTGTGTTTTGTCCCCGGACACCCCCCGACGTTCCGGGCCCGGGGAGTTTTCAGCAAGCATGCGGGCGGAGACTCACGCGCAGCCAGCGGAAGCCGACGGCTTCCATCGGTGGGTGCCACCGTGCTCTGTGGCACTGGGCGCGGGAGCGCCCACAGACCCCAGGCGTGACCCACCATCCCACTTTTGAACCACCCGGGTCTCACCCAGCCCGGCAGGGCCAACCCCTCCTTCGTGGCCACCTGTCCGTCCGGTGGGTACACCGCGTACACCCAGTGATGCAGGGCACTGCATCACCCACCCGCCTGGGCCGGCGGCCCATCCCACAGACCGGATCAGTGGCTCCGACCCCACCGGCGTCTCGATGTGAGCGCCCTCCAACCTCCCGGGCAGTTGAGGGTTGAGCCTGGCGGCCTGCCCTCCGACCCTGAGGCCGGTGATCGGAATCCTGTTCAACCCCACCGCTCAGGGCGAAAAGGCGCTTCGGTTTCGGGACCGGCTCTCGGCGCTGGGCTCCGGAGTCCGCATCCTCCCCACCCGGGGCCCTGGGGATGCCCGCGTTCTCGCGGCGCAACTCGCACGGGACGGCTTGGAAACCGCAGTGGCCGCAGGAGGTGATGGCACGGTCAACGAGGTGTTGAACGGCCTGGCCGACGTCACTGGAGCCCTCGACCACACCCGCCTCGCCCTGATTCCCCTCGGCACGGTCAACGTCCTTGCCAAGGAACTCGGGATTCCACACGACTTCGATGCTGCGTGGCGGGTCATCCAGCAGGGACGCGAACGTCGCATCGATCTTCCCCAGGCGACCTTCGTGGGTGAGGACGGTCGTCCCGAGACGCGCCACTTCGCTGTGCTCGCCGGAGCCGGGCTTTCGACGCGGGCGATCAGCAGTGTCGACTGGGCCCTGAAGAAACGACACGGACAGCTGGCCTACCTCCTCGCGGGAATCCGCGCGATGCGCCCTCCCCATCCGCTGATCACGGTCACCTGTCCCTCACTCTCCACGGCGGGTCCCCTCGTGGAGATCGGATCCGGCCGCTACTTTGGTGGACGACTGGAACTGTTTCCCGGAACCCGGCTCGACGACGGCCGGCTGGGCGTCACGGTCGTCACCCGCCTGACCTGGGCCACGGTGATCGGGACCTGGATCCGGATGGCGCTCGGGCGGATCCAAACCTCATCGGTCCGCCAGGTAATCCAGACCGATCAGCTCCATCTCTCCTGCGCAGAACCGATGGGGTTCCATCTTGATGGCGATGGGGTTGGATGCCTCCCCGCCTCGATCACCGTCCGCCCGAGGGCCATTCGGATCGTGGTGCCGTGACGGGGCCCGGGAGGCGACAGGAAGCCTGGCCTAGAACGAGAGAGTGATCCCACACGACACGAGGACGAAGGGGATCACATTGAAGAGGGCATGAGCCGCGATGCTGGAGGCGAGGTTGCCCGTACGCTGGTAGAGCCAGGCGAAGAAGGCCCCAAGGACGCAGAGCGGCAGGAACGCAGCGACGTTGCCATGGATGAATCCGAACACCAGTGAGGTGCCCCACCATGCCAGCCGCTGGAACCCGAGATCCCGCAGCATTGGGAAAAAGATCCCACGGAACAGCAGTTCCTCGACGACCGGGGCAAGGACGACCGCGAAGAACCCGATGACGATCCGATCCTTCCAGTCCGACTCCATGAGCATCCGCACCGGGGCCTGAACATCGGGCTGGATGCCCAGCCGCGGCAGGATTTCCACCACTCCCGCGTGAAGCAGATAGATGCCGGGGGCCACCACCAGCAGACATCCCACCCCGAACGTCACGGATCGTCGCCACTGCCGGTCGAAGCCAAACGCCTCCGTCCAGGTCCGTCGCTCCTGCCGGAGCAGAAAGGCCACCGCGACCAGTCCAAACCCATGGAAGGCGATGCCGACCACGACCAGGGAGGCCAGCAGCGAGAGGGACTGGCCCTTCGATCGCATCGCACCCGAGACTGCGCCCGCGATCAGGATGGAGCACATCCAGGCGAACAGGATCGCCGTCACCATTCGTACCACCCGCTCTGGATTCCAGTCCTTCCGCGCCAACACACCCTCAGTCAACGGACTGGGGACACACAGGGGAATCCAATTCCTTCATCGGCGCACAACGCGCCGTCGATCACCGCGGGACCATGCCCTTCAACACCGTCGCCTGGAGCAGGACCAGGATTCCCACCAGGACCGCGAGGGTGATGCTGTGCCAGAAGACGGACCGCAGAACCGTGCCGGCATCCGGACTCTCCGGATGCCCCCCGGTCGCGACGCTCGCCACCACGATGCTCTGGGCATCGATCATCTTGCCCATCACACCGCCCGAGCTGTTCGACGCCGCCATCAGGACCGGTGATAGACCCAGCTGCTGCGCGGTGACGTGCTGCAGGTTGCCGAACAGGACATTCGACGAGGTGTCGCTCCCGGTGAGCGCCACACCAAGCCATCCGATGAGAGGCGAGAAGAACGGGAACCAAGCCCCGGTCGCGGCCATCGCCAGACCCATCGTCGTATCCGTCCCGCTGTACCGCGTGGTGAACCCCAGGGCCAGCATCAGGGCGATGGTCAGCAACGAGATCCGCAGGCTCCACAGGGTCTCACCGTAGATCCGCACCAACCGCACCGGTCCCAACCCCAGCACCGTGCCCGCGCACAGGCCCGCCAGGAGCAGGGCGGTCCCGGTGGCCGAAAGCAGATTGAGGGCGAATACCGCCGCCTCGGGTTCTGGATGCGCCACCACCGGGGGCACCTTCATCACCACCTTGTGCAGACCCGGCACCTCGAACGACGGGGACAGGATCCCGTTCAACGCCGTCTTCACGGACGGCAATCCCCAGACGAAGACGAAGACGGTCAGGAACACCCAGGGCACCCAGGCCCGCCATGCCGGACCGAAGTCGGACTCCTCCGTCGGGGACTGAGCCACCTCGGGGACATCCGACGGACGCCACCAGCGCATGAAGACGACGAGAGCGCCCATCGAGCCGACCGCACTGATGATGTCGACCAGCCACGGTCCGTGGAGGTTGGAGACCACAAACTGGAGCACCGCGAAGCTGAGTCCGGACACGAGGCATGCCGGCCAGACCCCGATCATGCCCCGCCACCCCGCCTGCGCCCCCACCAGCCAGAAGGGGACAATCAGGGAGAACAGAGGCAGCTGGCGTCCGACCATCGCGCTCAGGTCCCCGAGATCGAGGTTGGTCACCTTCGCGAGGGTGATCAGCGGTGTGCCCAACGCCCCATAGGCCACCGGGGCCGTGTTGCCGATCAGCGCCAGCTTCGCCGCCTCCAGCGGACGGAACCCGAGCCCAATCATCAATGCCCCGGTCACCGCCACGGGCGACCCAAACCCGGCCGCCCCCTCCATGAACGCGCCAAAGCTGAACGCGATGAGAAGGGCCTGGATCCGATGGTCGGTCGACACCCCCGCGACCTGACGTTGCAGGACCCGGAATTGTCCGGTCTGGACCGACAGATTGTAGATGAAGATGGCGTTGAGAATGATCCAACCGATGGGAAACAGCCCGAAGGCGGCCCCATATCCGGCCGAGAGGACCGCCAACGGGACCGGCATGTGGTAGACCCCCACCGCGATCACCCCTGCGGTGGCGAGTCCGGCCAACGCCGCGATCTGCGCCCGCACATGCCAGAACGCGAGCAGGCCCAGGAGGACCACCACGGGAATCGCCGCCACGAGTGCCGACACCAGGAGGTGCCCGAGCGGGTTGTAGTCATGGGACCAAGTCATGGCAGGAGACAGGAGAACTCAGGGACTCGGGAACTCAGGATCCAGGTCGCCGATAGGTGTCGCGCAGCAGCTGCAGGGTGTGACAGACACCGATCGGCGAACCGAGGCGTTTCAGATGGGACCGGATCTGGGTCAGGCAACCGATGTTGCCACTCGCAACATGGGTTGCTCCGGAGGCCATGATGGCCCGGGCCTTCCTCTCCCCCAGTCGAGCCGCCAGCTCGGGCTGGTCAATGTTGTAGGTCCCCGCGCTGCCACAGCACTGGTCGGCATCCGGAAGCTCGAGCAGTTCCAACCCGGGAATCGACCTCAGGAGGTTCCGAGGCGGCTGGCGGACGCCCTGGGCGTTCCCGAGATGACAGGCATCCTGATAGACCACCCGATACGGCAGGCTCGCCGGAGGATTCCGGAGGCCCAGCCTCTCGAGGAAGACGGTCACGTCCTGGACCCGTTCCACAAAAACCCGAGCCCGCCCCTCGTCAGCGGTGCCCTTCAGGATCAGTCCGTACTCGTGGAGGGCTGAACCGCATCCGGCTGCATTGGTCAGGATGGCATCCACATCCCTCGGGAACGCGAGGAGATTGCGACGGGCCAGCGTGCGGGCGGAGTCCAGATCTCCGGTGTGCCATGCCAGTCCCCCACAACACCCCTGAGCCTGCGGGGCGACCACCTCGACCCCGTTCTCCGCGAGGACCTCGAGCGTCGCCGTGTTGAGATCCGGATCCAGCACCTGCTGCGCACATCCCAGCAGCAACGCCACCCGTGCACGCCGAGTTCCTCGGGCCGGGGTCACCTCCGGCCAGAGCACCTCGGCAGGCACCCGGTCCGGCAGAAGATCCAGCATCGGACGCATCGCGGACGGCACCCAGGGCAGGCGTCGGGCCCAGGTGCCGAGGATCGCCGCCGGACGGAACCGTTCCGGATAGGGAAGGGTCATGGACACCAGCTGGCGTCGAAGCCGCTCCTGCCATGTCCGCGGAGCCTGCGAGGAAACCAGGGCCCGGAACGGACTGATCAGGTCCCGATATGGCACCCCACTCGGACAGGCCGGTTCACAGGCGAGGCAACCGAGGCACCGATCGATGTGCGGCTGGGCCTCCGCCACGGTGACCTGTCCCTCCAGCACCTCCTTCATCAGAACGATGCGGCCCCGGGGGGAATCCATCTCCTGCCCGAGTTCCCGATAGGTCGGACACGCCGCGAGACAGAACCCACAATGCACACAGCGCGAGACCGCATCCG
>Ga0194118_10005846_pt1 | contig 12561 bp, 11 predicted proteins | sample TA2MahsurfametaG_2_FD_148662 | JGI IMG/M metagenome (GOLD analysis project Ga0194118, IMG submission 148662) | Freshwater microbial communities from Lake Tanganyika, Tanzania - TA2015013 Mahale N5 surface | ecosystem: Environmental > Aquatic > Freshwater > Lake | place: Tanzania: Lake...
CCCTAATAGAGATCGAATTCTCCGTTTTGAGCGACATATGTGTCGTAAGTACCAAGTAAAAGATGTAGGCCAGACTTTTCATAAAGATTATCACCGCTACCTGATTCAATCTGAGAAATACAGTTTGGGTACAGTGAATCGCAGTATTAAATTCATTAAGACCATTTGCTATCATGCTCAGCAAAATGGGGTAGAGGTAAACTATCAACTTAAAGCGATCCGTGTCAAGAACAAAGAGGTGCCTCCGATTTATTTATCAGAAGAAGAAATCGAATTGATTGAAACGGTAGAATTAGAGCATGACTATTTGCGTAATGCGAGAAACTCACTTTTGATCAGTTGCTATACTGCACAACGCGTTTCTGACTTTAAAAGAAATACTGTAAAGAACATTCGCTATGTAAAAGGGATACCTTATCTGGACTTTGTACAGAAAAAGACCGGTGCTCCCGTGAGTCTGCCACTACATCCTACCGTCATGCGCATTATCAAGGATGGTGGGGGAGAGTTTCCCAGAGCTATCTCCAATGATAAGTATAATGACTACATCAAGAAGGTCTGCAAGCTTGCCGGAATCGAAGATGAACTGCAAGGATCTATGGCTGAAGTGATTAGGGTAAAGCGAGGAGACCGTATGGTGAATGTAACGCGAAAGAAACATGGAGTATTTGCTAAGTGGAAACTCGTAAGCTCACATATCGGACGTCGTTCTTTTGCTACAAATCACTTCGGAAAAATTCCCACTCCGATCATCATGGCCGCTACCGGACATAAATCAGAATCGTCATTTTTGAAGTATATTGGTAAAGGCAGAGCAGAGATGGTGAGTATGCTGGCAGAGTATTGGTATGGCGGCGATGTTGAACAAAAATCAAAACAGGCCTATACAGCATAATTGGAGGGATAGAGCGGTAAAATGTAGAGCTATATATAAGTTATGGGTAAGTTTAAACCACAATAAAACGGAGGATGTCGAAAATCCATTAAAGAGTAGGCCACACTTTAAAACTAAATAATATGAAAAAGTTCGTTTCTGAAAACTGGTACAAATTGATGATTGGTTCATCATTATTAATGGCATCATTTGGATTTATGGTACATTCTGTTTCTCCTGCTATGGCAGATAATAACGATCCAAGGCTAAATATAAATTCAAATTACAAATTGGTTCCAACAAATGCAGATGGATCAATTAATGTGAAATTATCAGATGAGCAGTTGGATAAAATATTTCCAAAAAATGAGGATGGTAGTATTAATGTAAAACTAAACAAAGAGCAATTAAAATTAATATCAATACCCTCGGGAGGTCAAGATGTTATAATAAGTGGTTGGAAAGAAAAGAATGGTACTTTAATTACTTTACCAGCGGCAAGCACTTACACGGAAGGGTTACCTATTAGAAGTAGGTAAATATTTATGAAACATTAATAACTAACCCATAACAGCGTGTAAGCAATATTACCTTGCCGCAGGCGCAACACAAGGCAACATCGCCTACACGCAAACCGTTATAGGCAAGCGTAAAGACCGACACAACAACCATTAAACGAACAGACAATTATCGAAGCAATTGGAAGACATATAAACTTAACAGCTGACTTTTTTCCGACTCGACAGCCCAACGCTTCGTGTTTTAATTTTTTTCCACCGCACAAAATATTTTGAAATTCAGCCACCACACAAATGGCACATTTGGTTTTGCCCGACAAGCCGACCCTTCGCAAAACCCAAAGAGCCATTTTTTGCCAACGCATCATTCATCAACAATCAATATAAAAAATATGAAATTAGATTTCGTTTTCAAATCTTCTGACCATTTACGTTACGAAAATGGCAGACACGTATCTGGACCACCAACCCATTCCCCTTGGTGCTTTTACTCCCAGGTTGTGACGAATAAATCGTCCGACAGATGTACGAGCGGCAATTCGCTTAGCCAATGATGGTATTCGTAAGCCGAAACGCATACCCTAAGTTAGGAAGTTTAATATGTAGACACAGGACTTTGATGTTTTGCTCTTTTATGCGGTTTGGGGCTTTCGATTTTACTGTCGAACGTCGGACGTGTTTTTGGTCGAGTCAAGGCACCCTATCTTGAAAAATATGTTCCTTAATCATTCGTCCCGTTGTATGGTCGGGGCATTTGGATTAAATCCGGATTTCAGGGCCAGTGGCAGACAGTATAACAAAAAATATTTTTTATCTGTGGCTCATTAGTCCAATTACGCTTCGACATGGAACCCACTTACTTAATTTTTTTGCTCTGAAAAAAATTTCAGTTAGTTGGAACATTTTGATGTCAAATATTTTTTAACGCAAGTCTCTTTTTTGACGCGCTCAACAAGATTGAGCCTTCTTTTTGATTTTCTCCTAAATATGTGATTTGGATAGCTTGGCTCGATTTAAGCACTCAGAATTGTAAATGAGGCGTCGGACGTCTGACCATTTTTCAGATTTTGAATACATTGTCGATAGATGTTGTGATATCGCTCAACCACATCATATATATTCTTTATCTGACTTTTCATATTGGTTAGTTGTGTTGTACGTCAGTGTACCTTTATTAATCAATGAAATTGGTCAATTGCTGAGTAATATATTTCATACGATGCAAGTGGGCTCATTACTTCTATTGCTTCCAATATTTCATGCCTATATATTATATGCCGTTACATTGTTGGTTGATCATTTGGAGTAGTGAATTGTTTTTACTCCTTCTTTTTATCCACATATCTAAGACCTTTATTTCGAATATTGACTAAAACAAATAAAAGCAAATTAAAATAAACAAAGTACGAATGGAGATTATGCACATTATGATATTTTTTAATTACATCCAACTTGCGCTTCACTTTGAAACCAATTGCTTTCAATTTACATTCGTCCAAATATTATTTTATGCAAAATAGAAATAGTAGCCGCACCATAAAACGTACTGTGCGCTTAAATCAGGATGAGGATAGCCTCTTTAAAGAGAATCTAAAAAAATCAGGACTAGATGCGTCGAGCTTTATGCGACAGCAAATGCTTTCTCCTTGTGGTAAAAACATTTCCGATTCGGACGATACCGATTCGGATAGAGAGCCTCCCACTTCAAAGTTTATTATGAGTAATGAAGAGAGGGAAAAGCAGCGCAAAGGGATTGAAGGTTTGATAATGGCTGGCATTGTGATTTATCAAATTTTAAGAGGAAAAGGCAAAAAAAAGAACTGAATCAAATTGGACATTTAATGTTCCTTTTTGTTTTCGTCGTCGTTTCTTTCTTTATCGGAAAAACCTCTGCCTATGACATATATGTTATAGGTAGCGTGATGTATTTTAAATACATGCCAGACGTGAACGAAATCTGAAATCCATTCAGTCGAAAACTAATTGAGTGCACTGATTCGTTTTGGCTTCTGTTCCATGTCATTATTGGTTTAATTGTTAATGATGGAAACACTCTACTAATTTAGACTATATTTTGTCCACTTTATGCTGACGATTTACATTTACGGGCTCTTGCGGTACGAAAAGAATCTAAATTTCGGTTTTTGGTACTTCTGCCTGCCTTCCCGTGTTGCGTGATAAAAATTGCAAGTCTAGTTTATAATTTTTTTGCGAAATTTAAAATGGGAGTCAATGATTAAGCCGAGAAAAACAGGTAATTATCGAAAAAAATTAAAAAAAATTGAGAAAACCGAGTGTATTATCTCAAAAACAGAACTCGAGATTGAAATGCGGCATTTTTACCTTTTTAGGATTTTGTCTTGTACTCAAAAGGGGGTAATTAAATAAGAACTACTTTATCTCAAAAGTAAGATTTACCTCAACTGGTTCATCCGATGCCAGTTTTTGCAGGGTACATTTTAGCGTATAAAAATATTCTCCTTTTAGAGCTGGGATGCTTTTGGCTGTTTCTAAAAAATCAAAGCAGTTAAATTTATTTGAGCCTGGCAGTAAATTGCTAAATGCAGTGAATTTGGTGCTCTCATTTTTCAGTATCATTTCAATAGCTCGGATTCTACTATTTTTTGAGCGTAAAAAAATTTCTGCACTTGTTAGTCTTACAGTAAAAAACCCCTGTCTGCGTTTGATTAGCGCTTCCCGGTGTTCATGGTTAAGAAAAATTGTTACTATACTCATACTCTATTTAAAATGATATATTTAAGCAGAGGACAAGGAAAAATTTATCTTCATGCCCTCTGCCGCAAATACATTTCATAATTGGCTCAATCGTAATATGCCTACACTTTTTCAATTGTGATTTTTTCGCCCTTATAGCCGTACTCCAAAATACCTGCCTTTTGTATGTCAAAATATTTTGTTATAAAAGATGCGCCATACTTGTCGTTTGGGCTATCCCATACAATCATTATTTTGTCATCACCCCAGCCACAATCACCCATTTTAATATTTTCACGGCGAGAAATGAAGATGATGGCGTTTTTGCCATTTGCTTTTACTTTTAAAGCTGAATCAAGATAATTCGCAGGTTCTGGAAAAGGAATCACTGGAATTTCTGAAAGTGTTACTTTTTTCATTTTTGTTTTTTTTAGATTATAAATTAAAATTTGAACGAGACTTGATTTTTTTACTACTCACACTCTAAATCCACTTCGATTGAGTATTTATTTTTATAAAAACCATTATCGCAGGACATAGTTAGCTTATTAAAAACAATGTACTCATCATCAATGTATTCTTTCGCTACATCCATGAGGTTAAAATATGTGAATTGGTTCGAGTTATTTAAACGTACAGAGCTGAATTGAAATTTTGTTTTTGGCCCCATTAAGGTAAAGTCAATACTCGGAGTGACCCCAGTCTCGGATTCTCCCAAACGCTCGACAACACTTACTATATCTACTACACAAAATATTTTATCGCTTTGTATCGAAAAACAGTTTTGGATTTCATTTAGGCAAAGTATTTTTTTCATTTTATTTATTTTGCTTTTTCTTTTGAAATTTTAGGTTCTTGATGTATAAAAAGAACAGTATTAAAGGGTAGTTTCGGAAGTTCCTTTATAAATACCCTGGAAGACCATGCCATAACTACTATGCAGTCTACGGTGTAAATTTTCCCGACTGTTAAGTACTTCTCCGCTCTCCTTCTGTCCGTATCTGAACCATTTTTTATCGTCTCCTCGGTAATAGTTATTTTTTCCCCTTTTTTTGCGTATATATTCATTTTATAGATTTTAGTTTTTTGAAATTGGTAAGTCTGAGGGGTGGGGGATAGTCATCCAGTTGGCGTAATCAACGTTATAAAAGTTGAAATATGTTCCAGGAGCCTCTTTCTCAATAATATTGATTTTCGATGTGTTCTTAGGTAGGGCGGGGAATACCAATGTATATGTATAGTCTTCTCCTTGTCTCTTAAAGTAGTGTTTTTTTGGGGCTATGGGTATTCCGTGTGCTTCTATTAGGCCAAATCGTTGTTTGGACCCAACAGGTTGAATAAAAGTGTTTTTATCAATCTGAATCCATCCTCCATTTGCATATTCATATGACGATCTGTAGTGAAAATCAATCCTTGTGAACTCAGAGTTTGTCTCAATACTTTTAACCCTAAGATGTTTTTGTGGATCAATTTTATCTGGGTTGAAAACCCGGATTGTTTTTGCTGAATCTGCAGGCAGCCATACCTCTGTTTGTTTCACGATTTTAGTTTCCATGTCGTTTATGTTTATTAGTATAATAAATGTTAGCATTTACTCTTCTCTGCGGATTTAAATTCGAAAAGAAAAATTCTTATTTGAAGGCACATTAACATAATTCTGGATATTATAACAATAAAGTCAATCAAGAAAGTATAAATTTTATTTTGAATATTTAAGAAGTGTGCATTAATCATTACAATCACTATGCTAAAAATAATTCCAATTTCATTTTCCATTTTTCCCAGTCTTTCATCTCCTTAGTTTGTAAATCTCTAAATTTTTGTGTGTGGTCGTGATGTTTTAAGTGACAAAGCTCATGTATGATTACGTATTCAATACATCCTTTTGGTGCTTTTATTAATTCCGGATTTAAAATGATTTTTCCTTTTGGTGTGCAACTTCCCCAACGTGTCGCCATGTCACGTAACACAATAGAACTTGGTTCAAATTTATGTTTTTTGAATTTGGCAATTAGTGGTGCTGCAATTGCATGAAACTTTGTTCGTGCATGTTGCAAATACCAATTATCTAATAAGTCCTTTGCTCTTGATTTATCAAGCGCTGTTACTTGAATAAATTTTCCTTTTAATTTTACAGATTCCTCCTTGGCAATTATAATGTGCAGGCGGTACTGTCTGCCTAAATATAAATGGGTTTCACCGCTTATATATTTTCGATGCGGTGTCTTTGGTTGAAAGGAAAGAAAGAAGCTTTGCTGTTTAATTATCCAAGGTGCTTTTTTTCTAATTTTCTCTTTCACTTTTTCTATGGTTGTGTCAGTCGGAGCTTTTACCAACACTTCCATTTCTGGAGTGACCGTAATGCCAAGTGATTTTCTGTCTGAATACTCCAAACGAAAATCTATTGTTCTGCTTCCATATTGTATAGCTGCTATCATTATTTGTAACGGATTTTAGCTACTTCAATACAATCTTCTGCAATCTTATCCATGTCCATAAAAGACAGGTCTACATTGTATTTGTCCCGAACTTCATCAATTAAATAGTCGCCAATTTCAATCAATAACTTTCCGGTGATATTCGTTTTGTTTTGCCAGTCAATAATGGGTTTTCCGTTATCTAAAACAGAATTTTGAATAAGGTCGTCAATTTGTAAAGCCGTTTGAGTTGCGACTTCTTTACGAACTATATTGTCTTGAATTTTTTCAGATAACGCCTCAACTGTCAAACCATAAAATGCTTTGGCAACATCCCTTTCTTTCAATTGCTCTGGAATATCGTTGTCGGTTTGAGCCAAAACATTGTTCATAATGTCCTGAACTCTGCTCAAGTATTGTGCTTCACTGATTCTTTTGGCTTCATAGTCGGCAATCGTTTCTTTTAGCATTTGCGAAAACTTCTTGAAGAAGGCCGGGTCTTCATCCATTTTCTCCGTGATGTGCTTCGCTGTTCTACTTGCGATCTTATCGGCTTTGGCTGCTTTACCGGTCGTGTTTTCTACCTCCTGTTGAAATTTATCTTTATCGAAAATATTTACCAGTTCAATAATGGTTTCAATTTTTTCTGTGGTTATGTGTGTGTCAATCAGTTTTTGAATCTGCCCTTCGTATTGTTTGTAGTCAATTTCATCGCTGTAGCGTTCAACAACAGCCAAACGCAATTTCAAAAACATCGTCAAATCTTCTTTGTAACGATTAATCACTTTTTCTTCAACTTCCTTATGAAATTGAATTGAGGATAGTGCAAGTTTTAATCCCTTAGCAAATGCAGCCAGTTTATCGTAAAACAAAACTCTTATTGCTTCATCTTTCAATAATTGTTGATAGGCTTCTGCATCTCGTTTGTTCGCTACGGTCTTGAAAATATCCCAAAGGTCTGAATGCTTTTGTGGTAGTTTTTTAATTTCTTCCGAAATATTGGTAAGTGTTCCTGCCAAATCTTCTTCATCAAAATCTTCAAATGAAGAATACATCTGCAAAGCATCATCCAAATTTTCAATCACACCATAGTAGTCAATAATATAGCCAAATTCCTTGTCAGGATAAATTCGGTTTACCCTTGCAATGGCTTGTAAGAGTTTATGGCTTTGTAAATTTCTTGTAAGATATAAAACAGTGTTTTTTGGTTCGTCAAAGCCTGTAAGCAATTTATCAACTACAATAATTATTTCAGGGTCTTTTTGGTTTTTAAAACGGCTGATGATGTTCTTTTCATAGCTTTTTGAATTGCCATGCTCATCCATCATTTTCTTCCAAAACTGATTTTCCTTTTCGGTTGACTTTTCATAAGCACTTTCTTCGCCTTCTCTTTCGTCAATAGATGAAATCAACACTTCGCTGCTTACAATGCCAATTTCATCCAAGTATTCTTTGTACTTGATAGCATTTACTTTTTTATCGCAAACCAACTGACCTTTAAATGGTGTTTTGCCTTGCCAGTTGTCACGGAAATGATAGCTAATGTCCCAAGCAATCATTCTCATTTTTTGCTCGGCAGAATTCAAATGGTCGTATCGGGCAAACTTTTTCTTGATGTCTGCTTTTTGATATTCGGTTAATGGTTCTGAAACCATTCCAAAGAATGTATCAATCGGACTTGCATTCACATCTTGCAATGCCAAACGACCTTCATAAAGCAATGGAACTACTGCTTTGTCTTTTACAGCCTGGTCAACGGTGTATGCATCAATTACACCACCAAATTTGGCTGCGGTGCTTTTGTCTTTCTTAAAAAGCGGTGTTCCTGTCATGGCAATGAAACATGCATTCGGCAATGTTTTCTGCATGTCAACATTAAATGTTCCGTGCTGTGTTCGGTGACCTTCATCCACCAGAACAAAGATGTCGTGGCTTTCTAAGGGCTTATTTATTTTCTTTACTGCTGCGACAAATTTGTTGATGATGGTGGTAACCACTGCATCGCTTTTGCTCTCCAGTAACTCTACAAGTCTTTGTCCTGTAGTGGCGTTGTCAACAAACTTGCCACACTTTCTGAACGTACTGGTAATTTGATTATCCAAATCGGTTCTATCTGTTACCAACACAATTTTTGGATTACGAATACTTGGTTCCATGGCTATGGCTTGTGCCAACATCACCATCGTCAAAGATTTTCCGCTTCCTTGCGTATGCCAGATTACGCCTCCTTTTCGTTTTCCATTCTCTACATTTCTGATGCGTTGCATGGATTTTTTGATGGCGAAAAATTGCTGATAACGAGCTACTTTCTTTTCTCCATTGTCAAATAACACATAATTGAAAATAATATCCATTAATCGTTCCGGGCGACACAAGCCGAATAAATAGTTGTCTTGCTCTGTTGGCAGAATTTCTTCTTGTTCCAGTGCATCAAAGTATTGACGCACATATTTGAAACGGTCAGAAAACAATTGTTCTTTTATTGAAACAGGGAGTGGCTTGTTTTTGAGTTCCAGTAATTGGTTTTTGTAGTTGCGTTCTTCTTCATCGTTGCTGAATTTCTCTTGCCATTTTGCCCAAAACTTTTCAGGTGTAGCGTTGGTAGCATAGGCAGCTTCTTGTGTGGCGATACTCAAAGTGAGTTGCGAATACACATACAAGCTTCTGATACCATCTTCCTGTTGATTACGCAAATGCTGACTGATAGCCTGTTTTAGCGGCTCTTTCATGACAGGGCGTTTGCACTCAATAATGCAAAGGGGAATTCCATTTACAAACAAGATCAAATCTGGGCGGTAATGCTCTTTGCTGGTGCTTCGCATTACGCTGAATTCTTCGCTTACATGAAATACATTGTTGTTGATGTTTTTCCAGTCAATGTATTGCAGCGTAAAACTCTTTTTATCGCCATCTATACTTTGTTCCAATGCCTGGCCCAAGGTAAGCAGGTTGTATGCTTTTTCACTGGCTGCAATATAACCTTCATTCATTGGTAGGTTTTTCAATATCTGTATTCCTTTATCAATATTTGCCTCACTGATATAAGTTGCTCTTGTTGAACTGATAGCTTTCTCTGCATTGATTTCCTTTAATTGTTTCCGCAACACATCTTCCAGCAATACATTGGTGGTTTTACCTCCTCTTTGCCTGTCTGCTTCTGCCGGACTTAAATAGGTAAAACCCAAATTCACCAGCATTTGTAATGCCGGAATTTGGCTGATATGGTCTTCTTTAAAACTGGGTGTATTCATACTTTAACTCTTTTTTTACCAGTGAGTAATTGCTGCATCAACCCCTTTTTCTGCTCTCTCAACTTCTCTGCTTTGGCTCTTAGCAGGCTGATTTCTTCATCTGCCGCTTGCAACACCTGGGCAATGGCGGTTTGTTCTTCTTTAGCTTGGGGGAGCTTTACCTTCACAATGCTGAAATCTTTAAACTTGCAATTCAATGTATCGTCAACTAAACCTTGTGAGTTACGCCAAAAGAGATTGGTCATTTTTGGCATCTTAAAAAGGTAGGAGAAGAAAATAGAATCAGCATTTTTCTTTGGCGTTACAACTGTATATGCAGGGCTAACAATTCCCTCCAATTCCGACAAAGCACTTCTACCTTGCCACATTCGCATTGTGTTGTATCCAATATCACCAGGACAAATTCTTTTGTACTTAGACTTATCTTCATTTGAAGTATCTTTTTTTACAGATTCATCTTGCGGATAAACTCCATTTTGACCAATTGACAACAATGGCAAATCAAAATACTTTGTCTCATTTCGTTCAGTGAACATATCCCCCAAATGCATTTCCTTCCACGCCCCACCAAACCCCTTCAACCGTTTCTTCCCCGTAAGCAATTGCTGCATGAGCCATTTTTTGCGGAGTTCTTTTTGGGTTATGAGTTTTTCGGTGGTGTGGATGGCGGCATCTGCCGTGCTGAGCACTTGGGCTATGGCTTTTTGCTCGGGGAGTGGGGGGAGTAGAAACTTTATTGACTCTAAATCTCTACCATAAATTGCTGCCACACTTGTTGTTCCAGTTGCTATCCCTCTTAACTGTCTTAATCCATAATAAGAATTAAAAGCCCTGTTCATAAACCACGTTGACTCCACAAAGGAACTGTCAAATTTCATTCGCATTAGGTTCGAGTTATAAACCGCAAATGGTAGTTCGTTATTCCAAATCGCAACCTTGCCAACTAACTCTAGTGTATTTCTTGTATTGAACAACAAGTCTCCTTTAACCAATAAATCTTCTTGATTGTAAGTTTCATTTTCCGGCAAGTATTGAATCTTATCAATTTTAATAGTAGCCCTATCAAGATTCCCCATTTTTATAACAGGTATTCCATTATTTGCTTCAGCATTTTCATAGTTTCCGCCCAATCGACCTTCTATCAAAATGTCTTTAAGCTTTTTGATTTGCCATCCTTTTGGAATATCAAGTATTCCAAATTTTTCAAGACTATTTTTTTCTCCCATCATTTCACCAATTGGGTTAAGTATTGGTCAATTTCTTTCTGCACTTTTACCAATTCACCTTCCAGTTGCTCAATCTCCTTTTGCACCGCAGCAATATCTACTTCAGCTTCTTCTTCAAAGGTGTCCACATAGCGGGGTATGTTCAGGTTGTAATCGTTTTCCTGTATTTCTTCGGGGGTGGCAACATAGCTGTATTTATCTTCCACCACACCGGCTTGCAGTTTGCCGGCTGCAAAATCACGGCAGGTAGTTACAATGTGTTCAATATCGCTTTCACGAAGCTTGTTTTGGTTTTTGGCACTTTCGTAATGTTTGCTGGCATCAATAAACAACACATTGTTGCTACTTTTTTGCTTGTTAAATACCAAGATGGCAGCCGGTATGCCTGTGCCAAAAAATAAGTTGGCAGGTAAGCCAATCACGGCTTCCAGTAAATTTTCTTCAATGGTTTTTTGCCTTATTTTTCCTTCGCTGCTGCCACGGAACAATACACCATGTGGCACAACTACACCCGCTTTTCCGTGTTCGTTCAGCGTTTCAATCATGTGGCTGATAAATGCCCAATCGCCTTTACTTTTTGGGGGTACACCTCTCCAAAAACGGTTGTATTTATCACTTTCTGGGTCGTAGCTCACAGTGGTTTTTTCACCATCCTTATCCTCTACCTTTCCCCATTTGTCTAAGGAGAATGGCGGGTTGGCCACCACCGTATCAAACTTCATCAAGGCATCGCCCTCTTTCAGTTTGGGGTTGCGTATGGTATCGCCCCAACGCATAGTGGCATTGTCAAAGCCATGCAGAAACATGTTCATCACTGCTAATGCCCAGGTGCTCCCGTTGGCTTCTTGGCCGTACAATGAGAAATTATCCGAACCTACTTCTTGCCCTGCTTTAATAAGCAAAGAACCTGAGCCACAAGTGGGATCACAAATTCGAGAACCAGGTTTTGACTGTGTCAGTTTAGCCAATAAAGTAGATACTTCGCTTGGAGTGTAGAATTCGCCCGCTTTCTTACCAGCATCACTTGCAAAGTTTGAAATCAAATACTCGTATGCACCACCAATGATATCACTTCCTTCTAAATGAGACGGTCGTAAATCCAAGGCCTCCTTATTGAAATCAAGCAATAAGTTTTTCAGTCGGGTATTTTTATCCTTCGGTTCTCCAAGCTTGCTGGTATTAAAATCAATGTTTTGGAAAATACCTGCACCGTCTTCACTGTAGAGTTTTTCACGGTTGGCTTCTTCCAGATCCGACAACGCAATATTGATGAGTTCTCCAATATTTGCCTCATTGCGGTGGGCATATAGATATTTAAAGTGGCTATGCTCCGGCACAATAAAGCGTTCGTGTTGCATGGCACGTTTGGCACGTTCCACATCACCGTTGTACTTTTTCAGGTAGCCTTCCATTTTATCGTCATGCACATCGCTGAGATATTTTAGGAACAGCATAGAAAGCACATAGTCTTTATATACACTTGGGTCAATGCTGCCTCTAAAGGTGTCGCAAGCTTTCCAAACTGCATCGTTGATTTCTTTCTGAGTTGTTTTTGTCATA
>Ga0194118_10005848_pt1 | contig 12559 bp, 9 predicted proteins | sample TA2MahsurfametaG_2_FD_148662 | JGI IMG/M metagenome (GOLD analysis project Ga0194118, IMG submission 148662) | Freshwater microbial communities from Lake Tanganyika, Tanzania - TA2015013 Mahale N5 surface | ecosystem: Environmental > Aquatic > Freshwater > Lake | place: Tanzania: Lake Tanganyika...
TGAATATAGCCCAGGCAAGTTATCCGCGCATATTTGCGGTCCGTCACTCTCATTATACGACTATCGGTTTTATTTGCATGATTCGATTCTTGAAAAAAGGATGAAAGGGGTACGACTGAATGTAAGCAATACGTCGGTTGTTCGTGAAGAACAATCCGGCGGCGGTAAAAAACATGTAGAGGATCATACCACGACTCCTTCGACCCACGACGGTCCAGAAACGAATACGATTGAATACATCAAATACAAACACCGTATTACAAGTGCGTTCATGAAGTTCATTGATAACGTCTTTGTGAAATGTCTTGGACGTGACTATGAAAAAACGCACAACATCAAGGCGCAAGATGTATATGATACGGAGTGCTGTATTATGGAACACTTCAATAACCTTGATGGGCGTTTCGACGAAAGTTACGCAAATATCTATAACTCTGCAAAACATCCAGATAAGCCACCACATCTCTCGGAAAAGAAAAAGGAGAACAAAAGGCACCGTAACTGCGACTGTGGAACCGGATGCGTCACGGATACGCACGGCGATACAATAGAAGACCGGCTGAAGTCCCCGCATTATCGCCATAATATTCGCGGGGCAACCCGTGTGCTTGCACGCGATGCAATGTGTCTTACCGAACTCAACTGGGAAGAACTTGCACATTGGATCGGTTACCCAGCCGGGAACACTCCTCCCTATTTCATCGCATATCAAGTTGGATACCTGAAATCAGTCATGACGTGCCTCAAAAAGGAATGGGCGTCCGATAAATGGAAGAGCTACTGGTACTTTATTTATATGCGCCAGCTCATCTGTTTTCACGACAAGTGGCGCGATATCTACCTCGACTTCAATGATACACTTATTCGAGGTAAAGACACACACTTTCCGAGAGAATATTTCCCGATTCTCGGACTCGCGTATACATTTCCAAAGACAATGACGGATGAATTCACGCGCCAATTCAAAAATGAAGAAATGATATCGAAAGTTCGAGAGATTGGAAACACGATCTTAGAATGTTACAAGGACCGTATCCAAAAGAATAAATGGATGTCTGCGTATACCAAGAAAGGCGCACTGAAGAAACTGAATACGATCAAACTCAATATTGGAGAAGCAAATCTCTCGGCACCTGATCCTTCAAACTTAGATTATGATCCCAAAGATGCATGGGGCAACTTGAAAAAGAGAAGTTTGCAGCGTACTTTGTATCTTGCAAAACATCATTCCGGCAACCACAGTAAACTTTCCACAAATGACCTGGATCTTATGAATTGGGGGACAATGAAACTTGTCGGATACCAATCCTACGTTGTGAATGCATATTATACACCAAACACGAATAGTATTTACATACCAACCGCGTATATGCATGGCATGAATGTCCAGTTTGGGCGAGGTTATGAATACGACCTTGCGTCAGTAGGGTTCACTTTCGGGCATGAAATCTCTCACTCACTTCATATTTCATCGCGACTGTATGATTATCGCGGTGTCATTAAAAACTGGTGGTCACGTGATGATATTGCAACATATGAACGTAAAATCGCGGCAATTCGACGACAATATGAAGATATTTCCAGAAAAGACGGGTTTATCATTGACGGAAATCTCTCGTTATCTGAAAATCTGGCGGATGTTACAGGGATTGCTGTATGTGAAGACGCGCTTACTCGTTTTCACGATAGCACAATATTAAAAGATTCGACATCCGACACGATGAATGATCATCTGCGTAAATTATCGTTCAATAGCTTTTATACATATTACGCAATCCAGAGTCGTCAGTATGCGAATCGGCGCGAAATTCTCGTTCAGGTTCTCACCAATCCACATCTGAACCTAAAAATCAGAACCAATGTACCACTCATGCGAAGTGAGACCTTTCGTGATGTCATCGAAATTAAGAAAGGCGACAAAATGTACAATGACGATTTTGATACAGTGTTTTAGGCGTTATTTATGGCAATAAAATCGGTATAAAAATTCGACTTTATTGTATCTTATTGTAATAAATGGGAGCAACGATGTCAGTGGATGCAAGCGGCGTTACACTTACTGAAACCCTTGATGCGATTGATACAACTATACCTGTCGGAGAAGTAACAACACTGTCGTTTGAAGACAAACTTCGCCGAGAGTCGATTCTTATTCCGGAAGACATGGAAGATATTCATATCCAATGTGAAGCTTCTTCGCATGAAACTTCCGTGACGACGGAGGAAACCTCTATTATTGACACAAACCTCCCCGCCAACCAGGGAAATTATGGCCGCGGAAAACACTGGAAGCGGAATATGAAAAAGAAACAGGCGGCGGCAGCAATGAAAGCAACGGAACGTACGATAGAACAACGTCGCGAGCAGATCCGCCCAATCATCGATAAGCTCACCGAGCTTCAAATGAACGTCTCTTATTCCGCGATTCGTGAATTATATAAACAGTTAAACCAGTTCGTCAAAACCGGCGAAGATGCGAAAATCAAGATCCCTTTTCCGGAATTCTCTCGTAAAATAAAAGGTGAATTATCAAATGCACCTTATATTCCATGCTGGGTGAAGTTGGAAATGGATTAATACTAAAATACAATATTGTCATCGATCCATTTTTTGATGCGAATATTCACTGGTTCCAATATTTTATTCAACCCTTCGACATAATTCACATAATACTGTGTGTCATTCTGAATTTTGAGAAGTGTATGATAGATGATCGTATAATCATCTTGTGTGTAAAGCTCAGTTATTTTTATGAATATCAAATCAACATTCGTATCAACAAGACTATCAATCGGGACATTGCTTGCCGCCCCAGAAGAAGGAAGCGGACGCAATGGTGGTGATGAGTTCGAACTTTTAATCTTGGGTGGAAATTGAGGCGGCAGATCATCATCTGGTTCGCGCGTGTCATCGGATTTTGCCAACCGTCGAACCAAGTCTGGGTTATCCAACATGCCTTTATACATTTGCAAAGTATGCAGAATATGGATTTTATCCGTCTGGTTATACGTGCGCGTAAGGTTATTAATTCCGGTTTTTGCTAACTCATTCAATAGTGAAAACAATGCGGCATTTTCTCCGCCAGAACCACCTCCACTCGAAAGAACCGTCTTATAGAATTTGTTGAACCGCGAAAATACATTGTATAAATAAAACACATCCTCCTTCTTGTCGTTATTGTACCACCGGCGGACATTCTGAGTGTATCCTGGTTCTTGAATTGTCAATATGTTATTATGAATGGCTAATTTACTCCCGATTGGATAAAACGCAAGAAATCCGATTTGAAGTAATGCTTGAAGTGGTTCCAATATCGTCTCAAATCGTTCTCTCGGTTTTTTTATTTGGCCTGCGATAAATTGTAATGTACTTTGCATTCTTAGTATATTACCATACATTTTGATATATATTTAGACTGTTTTACTACATTGCCACAGTAACACTACCTGTTGCGCCGGTTGATCCAACCAATACAGCAGATGGTGCAACCGTAGCAATCGCCGGAGGAACAGATGGCGATGTTCCAACGAAAGATGACCGGTTCAAAAATATATTCGTAGACTGAATCGACGCATGATGAATATAATATGGGATTTCGTAATGTTCACACCACGCAATACACTTATTTACATTTGATTTCTTGTAATGATCCAATTTCTCAGTGTTACGATGATTGGTTATAATCGACAAAGTGGATGTAATGTTTTCGATTTGTTGAAAGCTCACCATCGCATTCATTTCTTCTATCTTGTTCAAAAAATAGAGGTCATGGTTGGTAGGAAGAATCGATACAATACTCTCTTTACATGAGATCGTGGAAAATAATTCTGCAAATTGTTCGATGATTTTACTCGAGTCGGTCAACTTGAACCCCTGACAAATAACATACTTTTCAGAGTTTGCAACCCGGCTCGTATGTGGTTTCATAACCGATACACTGTTGTAATAATAACACAATAAATACAATATATCGACAGTTGGTTTATGAAACACATCGAATATTTTCAATATGAAGGTACCTCCGTGTTTTTGCATTGCGAGTGCATAGAACACTTCACATAAAATCAACTGTGTTGCCATCGTCTCTTGGTTATTGAAGTCGACCGAAAAATCAAACCCTCCATCCGCAGTAATAATATTCATGCGATTCTTGTATTTTGACGCACAATGCATGAAATTCTCAAGAGATATCAAATTTCCTGTTTTATCCGCACCAGTTTCAATAATGACGTTGGGATGGTTTTCAAGAAATGCGCGTGTTTTTTTCCAACCAGGACAGATTGGGTCATCATTGATCAATGTCATCCCATAATATCGATCATTTCCGTAGGTGACATTCGTGTTTGTATTTCCGATGTCATGCATTCCTTTTTGGGTTTCAAATATACGGCGTGAAAGTCGTAGCTGTTCTAGGTCTTTCATCACTTCATCATGTAACTCAGTGTTGCGTTTCAAAATCTGAATGCTCGATTCTGGTAGAATTGTTGTTGGAATACACGATGAACTCATACTTGTATCACTGGCATCTCCGCCGCTGCCTCCTATGCCGGTAACGGTGGTGCTATTTTCATGTTTTACGATACGTTGATACTCTAATCCACGCAAATAGGAAATTGCTTCAATAAAACCGCCAGGTCCTTCTGCAAGATGAAACGTATTGATATTTGTTTTGGTATCCGGTTTGGTTATGATCGTATGATGTAATGGCGAAAGAATCGTATGATTTTTCATAATCTCAATCATTTTATAAAACGAACGGGACAATGGACGCAATTTGCTTATGTTGGTTTTATTGCCAGATATGTTCGTATGGATGTATTCGTATGGATTTGTGAATTTTTTGATATTGTCCCATGCATCTTGGTATTTTTCAATTTGAGCTTTTACATCGCATAAATGAGAATATACTGAAGAAGAGACATACACCTTGTCTCGTTCATCATCCCCAGCGTGTTCCGAGACTGCAGTTGACGTCTCTATTGAGATCCCCAGTGGGACATAGTTATTCGGCGTGTCTTCTTTAATACTGACTTGGGGTAATAAAAAATGATTATAGTACGTAAGGAATGGTCCTGTGAATTGTTTTTGACTATCGGTTTCTGCACTGCCCGATGCTCCTGTATTTGTATGCAATACAGGTTTAAAGCAATTCTTGGGCGATTTTTTAAACATGTATTATCCGTTATAGTTATTATATAAATCTTTATAAGTCACTTTTTTTCTTTGTTTGACGTTTGGCTTTCGGTGCCGGTGCTGTATCTGCCGGTGCTGCTGCCGCACCAGCGCCTTCTTCAGATGCCGAAGCCTTGACTTTCTTTGTTCGTTTTTGTATCTTTTTCTCGATCTGTTCAATTGGCGCAGATGCAGCTTCTTCGACGACGATTTCGGGTGCTTCTGCCGCCGCTGCCGCCGCCGATGCTTTTACAGTCGTTGCTGCCGTCTTTTTCGGCTTTGGTTTGATCTTCATCGTAGTCGCCTTTGCAGAAGATGCGACTACTGGTTCTGATATCGCTGCAAGTTGTTTTTCAGTCTTTCGTTCTTCTAAAATATGTGCAGCAATCGCCGGTTTCGATGCGACATCAATCGGCCGTGATGCCTTTGCAATCTTCTCCAGTGCAATTGCAGTGGTTTCATCGTCTCCACCAGCGCCAGCCCCTGCCCGGTCTTGTTCTTCTTGTAATCCCGCATAACTCAAGAAACTACTCTTCAGTTGCTTTGCATTGATATTGCGGTTCTTTCTGAATATGAAATACCGGTTATAGAACGAAATCTGTTTTTCTTCCGGTGTCATATACAACGCAGACCCGTACTCTTGCCTACACTGTCGAGACCAGCTTTCTTCATCCGTATTACGGTTGCCACTGCCACCACCTTCTTCTTCACGTTTCTTCTTGCAATCCAACTCCATCTGATGATACATTCCATCAAATGTCGACGTACCATCTGGCATAGGAAATACAAGGGTCGTCGCCGCTTCTTCCGGTGAAACCAAATCAAACCCATAATTCTCCAATAATTGGGTCAAGTAGTCAAAATTCACGAGATATTCGCGCGTTGCCTTGTTGATCGAATCCTGGTATACTTCGATTTCATATCCAATACTACTGCTGTCCGGTTCAAACTCGGATTGATGATATTTCTTTCGGACAGACCACATACGTTGTGGGTCGCTGCCTACGCTACCATTCGCGCTCATTACACTTATTTCGTCACCGCTCTCTAATCGCGCGAGTGCCTGGAAAATACGTGCACCATCAAAGCATGTTCCAATGAAGTATCCACCTAATTTCGTACACTCGGAGACATTCTGAAGAAAGGTATGAAGTTTCATAATATTTTCAAAGAAGTAGTGGATCGCGAACTGGACAGAACAGATATCAAACCCGTCCGAACCACGGCCGTAATGAGGGTATACGCCACGCCCTAATAAACTCGCATCTTTCGCGCCTTCTCCGAAAATAGCGCGGGTGATGAGCCGGTATCGTTCGCTAATAGCGGCTTGACCACCACGAACCTCTTTGCTACTATCACCGTGAATGAAGATCGCATCGGGAATGTTTCGTTTGGATTTCTTGATATCCAAATACCGCGCACATACACCGTCGAATTTGTGTTCGAGATTATCTTTCGAATAATCGATTCCAAATACGAATCCGAGCTTCGCTGCAATCCATTTCGGTAAATCGCCGCCTTTTCCAACAGCTAGATCAATCAGCGTGTTTCCGGGACGCGCGACACTCATGATCAACTTACGCTTGATGTATAAATTGTGGAAGTCGCGCATTCCTTTTGTTAGTGTACGAACCTTTGTCCCGCGTCCAATATCAATTCCGCTGCCACCACCACCCGACTCCGCATGATTGTAGTAGATATCGTCGTTTGATAGTTCATCTGGAATACCTTCACCGGTCATGATCATTTCCTCGGTGATTTGATTATGAATTGAATGCCAGTTATTGTTCGCAACATGATAGGCGTTTCCGTAATTTTTTCCGCCAGCACGATACTCGGCTGTCTTATCATGGCGAACACGCAGTGGCGACCACCTCCAGTGAACCGGTTGTGTAGGATCATAACTGAACTCCACGATTGTTTCATCTTGAATGATGTCGTTTTCCGTTGTCATCATTTGATTCACACCGGCTTCATCCGCACGCATCATAATATGACAAATATGGGCGTCGTTATCATAAGGATAGGTTGGAAAGAATGGTGCTGGTTTGTATGCATCCGTCGCTGCTGCTGTCGCTACCGCTTCCAATGCTTCTTCGCCAGCACCACCACGATCTCTTTCTCGGTGTCGCCGTCCACCCTCTTCACCCGATCCTTCAATCATTGCGACGCATGGATTCAAGTGTCCATGTTTGCGCTCATCATATCCAACGCGTAATACAAGTGTTTTATACTGCTGAATCTGAACACAACGCGACATATCCATACCAGACTTGAATACATTGCTAACAAGATCCTCGTTGTCTTCTCCCTTCTTTGTAGTAACAAGGAAATCGATTGTATTCATATGCGCCGGCTTCCATTTGAACGAATATTCCCAGGTTGTCTTATACAATGGTCCTGCATCTGTATTGTCGTTGCGTATATTACTACCGACACCAAAATCAATGGGAGTGAAGATGAGACCGTCCGTATGATACTCGAAATGGTGTTCAGCGCACTTACGAAGTATCAACGCACAGCAATCAAAGATTGTTTTACCGGTTGACTGCGATGCGATTTCGAACTTCTTGGTTTCAATTCGAATCGGTGGTAGCGAATCCGGTCCACCGGACACACATTTCAACTGAAGATTCTTGACGAGACTTTCCATCAACGGAAGCCGGAAATTCGTGAGAACTTGGTCTTCGTCGATTGGAGGATAGAAGAGTCGTGACCGAATATCGGCCTTATGCACGAAGTATACGTCAAATGCCAAGAATACATTGATGAAGTCGCCGTTTTTGCTGTGAAGAATGTGCTCACCATCCAAGAGCGAGTTATATAATTTGGAATTCAACGACACTGCGCCGGTAAATTGAACATTCATATTCATATCAATAAGATACACGTGTCCGGTTTTCGGCGCGATAAAGAGGAGCTTTCGCTGGCCATCGGCTTTCTCCGTGACAGAATAGTTGATTCGAATATTCGGAACTTTGGAATCAGGATCAATTGGTCGAATATTTTGCATTTGAAGAGTATACGATGCTGGACCGATGAAATGTTTTGGGCGTAATAGTACAGGAGCGGCTTCACGGTCGCGCTGGCGTTCACGTTCAAGAATACGACGCGCGCGTTCTTCGTCGTATTTGTCGTCTCTCTTTTTTTGACGGTCGCTCTCACGATCTTCGCTGTCGCTGTCGTCACTACGATCACTGTCACTGTTCTCGCCGTCACGGTCTAGCCGCTCCTCCCGATGCTGATGTCTGTGACGTTCATCGGGGTAAAGTAGGTCATAATACTTGCGCTGAATACCGCGTATTTCTGTGGTAGAGATCGGATAGTTGGTTCCTTGCATTCCCGACATCATGATTTTAATCATCTTGCGCAGATTATCCAACAAGTGTTTCGGATGGTTGAATGAAGTGCCCGGGCCAACAATGTCATTGATCACCTCGATTTCCATTTCATATCGAACTGGACTGTCAAGTACTCTGGCAGCATCAAATGTTGACGCAGAAATATAACCAGTTTGATCCTTCAACGACTCCTTAACAACGCTCATGTCAATTTGAAATGGGAAATCTGGGTGTCTCAGTGTGCTTCGGTTGATATACCGGAACGTCTTTTTGTTGTCATTCCATGTTTTCAAGATCGATCTCGCGAGTGTTGATGTATTTGCAATTCGCTTTTCACGCTGGTAACTCACCTTGAAATTGAAGTCATCGAAGATGACGGGGTGTATTGTGGTACCGCCGCCGCTTACGAGTCCCTCTTCTTCGCCTCCTGCACGACTACCTGTTTTTGCGTACATTTTTTGCGTAAAGAGAACGTACTTCTCATCCGGCATATTTGTCTTGCAGTAATTCTGTACGTCATTGATTCCGTGGATCTCTGCGCGAATGAGCGAAAGTTTGGTTTGTCCTGTTTTTTGGTCGATGAACTCGTTCTGGATTTTAAGCGAGTATCCGTTCTTTTTGGTAAACGTAAACCCGGAAGATAATAGTTTTTGAATGACTCCGTCGAAGTTTTCTCTTGTGGTCGCCGGATTTCCTCTTGTTCCAAAACGGACCTCTAACTCCGGAATACCTTCTGATTTATCAAGTAAGCCTTCTAAATAATGGGATACAATACTTTCAAAGTCAGACTGCTTCGCAGATGCGGACATCGCCGAAGATGGCACACCGCGGTTTCTCGGCATTTGTATATATATGAAACGGATATTATTTATACATTAATTCATATATATACTTCAATTTTATACTTAAACGCATTTACAGATTGCTTCGTACAGTTCAGGCTTTGTCTTTCTTTTTTCTGTACCCATCGATCCAAATCTACCGGGTATGACATTCACCACCGGTAATCCAAGTTTGGTTGCAATATCCACGAGGTCTTGTAGCTTATATGCGGACATAGGGCGAATTGGCGCAGATATACTTTCCATCAACCAGTAATTTTCTCGAATGTATTGTAGATACTTGCTGGTTACATTCTCTGGGCAAGCGTAGTAGACGTAACTTCCTTTGTTTTTTTCAATGACGCCCCCGCCACTACCGGATCCTCCTGCATGTACTTCATAATATTTTCTGTTTTGTACAATGCACAGTGACAGATTTTTACAAAGAGCGATCGCTTGCAATGTTTCCAGTTGAATAAACGGTTTATGAACGAGATTCTCCTCTACACCGGTAAGCTTGATCTTATTTGCTTTTAAGATCGGCTTGGATTTACGTAACAGTTCGACCAACATGAATTTAAATGTATTTGCCTCTGTGTAGTGATTCTCAATCGTTTCGAATTTTTCCAGTCCATAAAGCATAATATAAGCGATCCAAAGAAGCGAATCCGTGGATGCAGCGGGTGAAATACTGGATGGAGATACTTCATACTGTTTCATGATGTCGGGGTGAAATGTCGGCGGCGCTATTTCGGATGTCGACGCTACCGAAACCGATGACACTGACGACACCGACGAAACCGATGACGACACCGACGACACCGATGATACCGATGACGAGTCGTCGTCTTCCGTTGATGATTCCTGAACCAGATCAATCGTTGGTTCTGGTTTACTCACCATAACCGGCACATGCACCGGCGCCGGTGCCGCAGGAACAACACGTGTTGGTCGAAAAGAATGTGTATCATAGTAGGTCATTCTTTCATTCATATTTTCAGGTGTAAATGAAAAAGAGTTATATAAGCATGGAATGACGACTGACAACGACGACATTTGCGTCATGATTATATAATATATCTAATTATCTTTATGCGTCTTATTCTCAAAGTATTCCTTCGCGAGAAGTTGTTTCTGTTCTTCAATCTCGTTGAGTTGTTTCTCTTGTTGGATGACGTATTTCATGTATCCTTCCAACTCACGTAACGTAGTATCACTTAATTTGGAAATATTTACAAATACACCATTTTTGTTCTCGTTGATTTGAGTTTGTTTGCTGTGCAGAATTCGCAAGATTTCTGTCTGATGCACCACTGGCATATTTTCAATGCCGTCCTTGAGTGCCATCAAGTAATTCGTTTTTGTTTCTACTTGTTGCGCGATACTTTGCAGTTCATTCATCGTAGATAGACTTGCAATCATTGGTGTCGCCATATCACCTTCATTCAACGTATTTGTCATTGCTCCTGCGAATGTAGTTTACAAATAAAACGTAATAAAACTTTATACCCTTTCGCTGACTCTTCAAGATGGAGGAGACTCGGCGTCGATCAACATTGCGATCACGGTAACATGTGTATCATGAAGTACAAAGCGACGCCCGATAATTTCGACTGTGAGAATATCATTTTCTTCAATCCGAGTAAATAGTTCATTTTTCTTTATATTCATATCACGCGAAAGAAACACCTCAATTGGTGAGATGCGTCCAGGAAGTAAATCCATTGCTCCTGCGCGAATACCTGCTTGCGTGATCGTGCGTGCAACACATTTAATCACGCTGTGTTCATCTGGAAAGCAAATAAGACAATCTGCGATGATATCAAACACAATATTTGCCCCAGCCAATGTGCCGCATGAGTGCGAACTAATCGATATAGAGTAAGGGCATATATATCCTTCGATTGAACAACGTCCTTCCAGCTGTTTTGCGAGTTCCGTCGTGAGAAGTTGTTTCACATCCACGCCATGTTTTATTTTATAAAACGGGACGGTCAGTTTCCGATTCACTTGTTGGTGGGTAAAGAGAGACGGATCGCAATATTGTTGTTTGACGGCAGGCGGAGGCGGATGCGATGGTGTGGTGTCGTTTACGGCTGCTGGCAATGGTGGTTCTGGAATGAACGCGGCAGCCGCAGAAAGGGCAGCAGGGGCAGGATCAAGGGTTTCTTTCTTCTTTTTCGGCCGAATCGTGGTTTTTTTTACAGACGAAGATGACACGCATGCAACAGATGCCATTACAACGAATGAATGATAGCTATATGAATTCTAGTTTTACATTTATATCTTTATCAATTTTATTCAGATATAGTCGCAAATGACGACATCGTATCCATTTGTTGCATTCGTGTTTGCGACAATTTTAAGCGGACCTGCGCATCCATAGATTTTACCGGATTGTACAAGGGTATCGCATTCCTCTTTTGTCGCGTGGGGTGGCATCGGTTGCAGCGTGTCTTTGAATACACCGTGACGTAATATACGGCAGTTAAACTCACTATGCTTCACCACGAACGGTTGTTGACAATGAAGACAAGTAAATATGTGATCCATATGAATATTACAATTATACAATACTGTTTATATTTTTACAATATTGTATTCAATGAATTTATTAGACCAACTCCCCAATGACCGATATCGATTCGTCGCCGATTTCGTACCGTTGTCCAATCACGCGAACACGAATTTCCTCTTCCTCCTGAAGACGTGTAAAGTCTGCGCGGTCGTAATGGTGGTCTCGTGCAACAAATACGACAACTGGTGTCTTCGGTTCATTTAGTGTGGCGCGAATACCTGCGAGACTAATATTCTTGATCACACACGAAAACACAACGCCTTCGACAAGAGAACAAGCGAGGCATTCATAAACAACATCAAATATTGCGTACTTTCCGTATAAATACCCGTTGGAGTACGTCAATATTTTCACACTACCTGGTCGGATAAATCCCTCCGCCATGCACTTTCCTTCCACGATTTTCGAGAGAATATGTTCGAGTGTATCTTTCACATTCTGGCCAATGATTCGAAAAGGGACTTGTAGTTTTCGTGTCAATAGAATCGTCGTATAGATACCTAATTTGGGTTTGGCTTGAACTCCTCCAGTCGGCGGCATTTGCGGTGCAGCAGATAGAGTTACTGCATTCTTTGAAACACTTGCAATACTCATTGGTATATAGCTATTATAGCATTATACTTTATTTCTCGATATATTCTTTTTCG
>Ga0194118_10005853_pt1 | contig 12556 bp, 14 predicted proteins | sample TA2MahsurfametaG_2_FD_148662 | JGI IMG/M metagenome (GOLD analysis project Ga0194118, IMG submission 148662) | Freshwater microbial communities from Lake Tanganyika, Tanzania - TA2015013 Mahale N5 surface | ecosystem: Environmental > Aquatic > Freshwater > Lake | place: Tanzania: Lake...
CCCCAAAACCCCAAAACCCCAGAATTAATTACAAGAAATTAATTGAATTAAGTAAATGTATTTTCAAGGAAGTCAAACAGCTATCTGATGCCTGTACTCACGTAGACTAATCTATGCGAGCCGCTCTCAGATAATTATCACTTTCCGTTTGTTCATATATCTGAATCTGTTCAGGTCAATGTTGCTCCGTTGCCTGCTGTTGATAAAGCTGAGCTACCCTTTGAGTTAGTGGCTAATATCTTGGCGAAGACACTGGATCCGGTCGTAAGATTGAAAGGAGCCGCCTTGAGGACTGTCTGTGGCACCGTACAGGTTCTGCTGGAAAGCACTGCACCTGATGATCCATTACAGTAGACTGACTCCAGAGTGTATACGAAATTGCTTTGTCGGATTTAAATCTAGTATGACTCAATGGGAGCGCCATTTGTAACCGGCTCTGTCCAACTGATCACGATGTTAGTTCCGCTTCTTGTCGTTGTTGGCGCTGTAGGAGTCGAAGGTTTTGATGCTGCCAAAACCGAGATTTCCTAGGAGAATCCTGAGTAACCATAAGCGTTTCTTGCTTCGACACGCAGCTGATAAACTGTGCCAGTAGTCAGCGAAGAGGTCGAAAAGGATAGTGTTGAGAGGCCTGATTAGCGGATGACCCACTGACCGATACCCTGATCCCAACTAACTCTGTAATCAATTACCGGTGTTCCACCATTCGATGCGCCCTCTTACCAAGTGATACCGATTCTTGTTGATGTAGTGACGGCTGTGTTGTCTTGGACACTGATTGGTGGGTCAGGGAAAGTCACAATTACAGCACCATTACCAGCTTCTGAGAAGTCTGATAGACCGTATGCGTTTGATGCAGCAACTTTAGCGAAGATCGATGAGCCCCATGCATTTGAGAATGGCGATGCATTGAGTGCTGAAGAAGCAATTTAGCAAGTCCTTGTATTGACGACTGTGGACAAACTTCCATCGCAGAAAGCAGAGGCGGTAAAAGTGCCATCTGATTTTCTTAAGGTCACTGAGTAAAGAATAATAGGCGAGCCCTGAGCAAATGGTGCATTCCAAGTAATGGTTACGATGCCTGCAGAGAAGCTTGTCGTCGGCGCTGCGGGTACGTCTGGTCTTTAAGCGGCCAGAATCGTTACTGTGTTAGAATCAGCGCTGAATCCGTATTTATTCCTTGCTTAAACTTTAAACCTGTATGTGCTACCTGTCGTCATCGATAGCGCTGTGTAAGAGGTTTATGTGAGCCCTGAAACGAGCTGCGTGAATGTGACACCAGCTGATGCATTGTCATAAATAACCCTATAGTCGATGACTGGTGAGCCTCCATCGAATGTGGCTGCAGTCCAGATTAGCCCAATCTGAGTTGATTTAGTGACTGCTTTGACGTCGGACAGACTAATGGGAGCGTCTGGCACCTGAGCGGCCAAGATAGATTAAGTTGTGGAGACAGGACTGTAGCCGATCAAGTTGCGCGCCTCCACATAGAAATCATATGTAACACCTGGCGTCAACGAAGTGACAAGAGCTGACTTGGTTGTAATCGTGCTGCTGAACAATTAGAAAGCATTTTGTCCAGAAACCGAGAACCAAACTCTGTAGTCGATTATGGGTGTGCCACCATTGTAATTTCCGTCATCCCAAAGCAAGCCGATTTGGTAAGCTGTTGTGGTAGCTGAGTTTTCACGTAAATTAATCGGTTAATCAGCTTTTTTGGCTGCCAAGATCGCGAGAGATTCAGATTTCAAACTTTCACCAACTGAATTAAAAGCGGTCACTTTGAATGAGTAGTAAAGACCAGGTTTCAAGTAAATTGATGTCTAGTAATCGTTAGTTGTGATACCGCTCTTTAGCAAAGAGTAAGCATCGGTGCCTAGTCCCTGATCATAGTAAACGCTATAAGAAAGGATAGGTATTCCGCCACTTGAGGCGCCGGCATTCCAAGTGAGCCTTATGGTCAAGTCATTAGTCGTAATTCCGTCATTTAACAAGCCAGTTGGTTTATCAGGGACCAATTTAACGACGGCACCTGAGCCATCGGGCGAGAAAGGCGAGTCACCAAATGCATTCGTAGCGATGATCTTCACATGGACTTCCTCATCTAATTACAAACTGTAAGGTGCCTAGATAAGTGTCGTCAAAGCAATCTAGCAAACTCGGTTAGAAATGATGATCGCTGATGATTAGTTGCATTCCACGTTCTCTTAGGTGTAAATGGTGGACGCTGTTTACCTCACGTATACTTTAAAGGCTGTGATTGGTGAGCCATTGGTTGTGGCTGCTTTCCACTCGATGACAACCTTGCCACCCTGGACTCTCGTTGTTACTGAGGGTGGTGCATTAGGCGCAACTGCACACAAGAGAGACAGTTCATTTGAGAAATCACTGTAGCCCCAGTCTGTACGAGCCTAAATCTTAAAAGTATATGTGACGCCTTTTGTAAGCGACACTGCGGTAAAGTATGGTGTCTACAGTGCTGAAACAAGCACGTAATAATCGCCGCCAGTTGATACGCTCACCTTGTAGTCGATAACTGGTGAACCTCCCGACTCTGCACCTTGACTCCACTGCAGGCCTAAAGTTGACACGGCTCTTGCTGCCAAGTTTTCAGCAACATTGATAGGTTTATCTGCTTGTCTAAGCAAAATACCGCCAGAGCCGACATCTGACATTTGGGAGTCTCCTTTGATATTTGTGGCCATAACCTTGGCATAGACCTCTGTGCCCCATGGTAAGTTGAATGGAGCAGCTCTCAAGACAGCAGAAGGTATTGTGCACTATTAGATCGAGATTATTTGCGGATTTCGAGCATCACAACTACTTAACTCCTAATAGAAGGTGACACCATCGTTCGACCTAATTAGGACCGTGTACGAACTGATTGCTGCACCGTTTGTGATTGGTTCTGTCCACTGTACTGTGATAGCATCCGGGCTAAATGAGGTCAGTGGGGTAGCTGGTTTATCTGGTTTGTCTGCGGTTTGAATCACCTGATCAATCGAAAAATCACTATAGCCTTAAGCATTGCGTGCTTGAACTTTGAACTTGTAGGTGGTGCCGGTGTTGAGTCCAGTTGCCACGAAAGAGTTAGAATTGATGCCATATCTCAGAACAGTGAAGTCACCGGAGCCGATTGAGTATAAAATGCGGTAGTCGATGATCGGAGAGCCACCGTCATCCGCTCCATCACTCCAGGTCAACGCAGTCTAGAACATATTAGAAACTGATCGGTTATCCTGTAGATTGGTTGGAGGTCTGGGCTGACTGAGAAGTTTGGCACCATTTGCTACTGCTGAGAAGTCTCCTTATCCAACGAGATTAACGCCTGCCACTTTAGCATAGACACTTGCTCCCCAGGGCAGATTATATGGCGTGGAGATTAGTGTGTCAAACCGTATCTCACAGTAGTTCGAGGCAAGAGTCGTCGCACTATCCCCAGGACAACTGACTAAGTCTTGGCTGTAGTTGACACCATCATTATGTTGAATCATCACAGTGAAAGATGTGAAGGGTGAGCCTCCATTATAGGGCGCCTTCCACTTCACAACAACGAGATGTCTGTTGAAATCGATAGTGGTTGCGAGATCAGTTGGTGCTTCAGGCACTTTGGCTGCTCTCACAACCAGAATACTCGAGTCTAGACTGTATCCGACAAGACTTCTTGCCTAAACTTTGAATTGGTAATTCTGCCCAGCTAACAAGGTGAAATCAGTCGTGTAGGCAGTCACCAGCAGGCTTGAGCTGAGAATAGTGTAGTCAGCTGCAGATTGCAGTTTATACCAGAGTCTGTAGTCGAGCACTGGCTGATTACCATTCGAAACTCCTTGGGACCACTCGATACTAATTAGTGTCTCCTTGGTTTTTGTAGCAACATTACGAAGGTTGATAGGCGAATCTGGAACTTTGTAAATTATGGCACCGGAACCGACTAATGATTCAGTTGAGTCTCCGTACTGGTTGACGGCCACAACCTTAGCATCGATGCTACTTGATAATTCTAGATTGAAAGGTGCCACCAGGAGTTAAGCCATCGGCACCGAACATCGATTCTCAGCCACGATCTTCGAGTCAGACGCCCCATTACAGTACATCAGCTCTTGCGAGTAGGTATTATCCCACTTGCGGAAGTAGATCTTATAGGCAGTTATAGGAGATCCATTAGCTGGCTAGCCAGTCCACGCCACTACCACGTTACTGTTCGCGAAGCTTGTAGTCACAGATGTGGGCGTTGATGGTTTTGTGGCACAGAGCAGCTAAACTTCTTCCGAATACTAGGATGGTCCATGTGAATTGCGCGCCGTCACTTTAAAGTAATAAGTGACGCCAGTCGTCAAACCAGTTGCCAGGTAGGACTCTGTAAGGATTTTGTCATTGAGCACAGAGTAGCTCTCTGTGTAGTAGTCGTGATACCAGAGCTGATAGTCGATTACTGGGGAGCCTCCCTACTCAGCAGCCTTAGTCCAAGAGAGACCGATTTAGGTTGCGCCTTTTGACGCAGTATTCTCCTTGAGTGAGAGTGGAGCATCTGGCTCTGTTAAAAGAACTGCTCCATTGCCAGGATTTGATATCGTGGAATCTCCATAGACGTTGTACGCGATTATCTTAGCAAAGACAGAATCGCCCCAATTCAGCTAGTAGTAGGAGTGTCTCAATTGTACAGATGGTATAGAGCATGATTTAGACGATACGATCGTTGGGCTTGATCCCTCGCAATTGGTGAAATCTCGCTAGTAAGTCACACCATCACTCTAGCGAATAAAGATTTTGTAGCCTGTTATGGGTGATCCCTGCGTAAATGGCTCAACCCAGCGGACTAAAAGATTATCCCCGTTAAGCACAGTTGTGGGCGCTGAAGGCTAATCAGGTTACTGTGCAGTCAAAATCGTAAGCGCTGGCGAATAATCACTCCAGCCATAGGTCGTTTGTGCTTGAATCTTTAACTTGTAGAGCTTACCTGTTGTCAACTGCAACTTTTGATACTCGTTCACCAAAAGACTATCAGCAAGAATCACATCAACACCTGTGCCCTGATCCCAAGTCAATCTGTAGTTGAGGAAAGTGTGGCCGCCGAGCTCTGCAGGGAACGACCACTTGACACCGATTCTTGTTGCGCTTGTCTTCGTGGCATCGTTTGTCATCACTGGTGCATCTGGCACTCGTTCGAAGTAGAGCGAGTTGCTAATAACAGAATCTGCAGATTTACCAACACCGTTCGCTGCAATAACTTTTAGTGCAAGCTAACCACCCCAAGCTAAATTATGAGGTGCTAAAGCTAAGTTTGCTTTTGGTATCGAGCATGTTGCACTAGAAACAACGGCTGCCAAAGTTCCATCACAACCGGTGATCTCCTCAGTAAACACGGATTGATCTTGCTGGCTTCTTATCATTATGTAGTAACGAGTTAGTGGACTGTCACCTGACGAAGTTGGTTTATTCCAAGTAACCTCGATATTTTGCTTGTTAGCTGAGTAAGCGATCACTACGGAGGTTGCCGGCTCAGGAGTCACCGCAAGATACACCTGAAGCACATTAGATGCCGGACTCAAACCAACTGAATTCCTAGCCTTAACGATAAATTCGTATTGCTTGCTGAGGACGAGACCATTTTTAGCGATTGTCGCCTGATAGGTATTTGCTGTTAAACCGTCGATCAAGACTGAGTAGCTCGGACTGCCCACGATCTTGAAGTAGACCGTGTAGTCAAGCAAAGGCTGACCACCATCTGTTGCTGGTGTCTGCCAGGAGACAGTAATTGAGGTGCGATCTGAATTTACATTCATTAGCGAAGTCGGCGCTGCAGTTAGTAAATATAAAGTTGCGCCATTTCCAAACCCAGAGCTCACAGAGTCACCGAGGACATTGCCTGCCTTGACGGTAGCGAAGACACTAGCACCCTCTTACAGATTAAATGGTGCAGCTGTCAACGTATAAATATAAACGGAACATTTCCTTGATGAAACATTAGCTATAACTGATGAAGCGCAATTTGTCTATTCAAGCTCAAAGGTAAGCGCGGCACTCCTAATGTATACCTTGTAATATATAATTGGAGCACCGTTATTGCTTAGTGGTTGTGTCCACGATATATCGATATAATCTAAAGTGCGGACTGTGATGGGTGCAGCGGGTGGTGCTTCAGGATATGTGCCTGCGATGAGGTCCAAGTAAGCACTGGGGGCTGATAGTCCGAATTTATTGCGAGCTGAAATTCTAAACTTATATGAGGTACCGTTTGCCAAACTCGTCACTGTGTATGTTTTATCGGTGATTCCATCTTTTAGAGTCGTGAAAACGGTACCACTTGTCCACTAGAGCGTATAGTCGAGCACATTAGTACCGCCATCGCTCAAACCTTGATCCCATGTGAATGTGATCGATGTGAGTGTATTTAAAGACATTTATCTGATGAAATTGATAGGAGTGTCTGGAACCGTAAGTATTATCGCGCCGCTGCCTACAAGAGATGTTTCAGATGTGCCATACTAATTGGTAGCTGTAAGTTTGGCTCGAATACTTGTGCCCCACGGCAGTAGGAATGGTAGGGATCTGAGAGTCGCAATCGGAATTATGCACTTTTATGCAGCAATTATTTATAAGTTGGCTCCATTACAGTTGCTCAAGTCTTGATAGTAAGTGATGAGATTGCTGGAAAGTATTTCAATCTTGTATGCAGTGATCGCTGATCCTTGGGTAAACGGTGCAACCCAGGTTATATCAACAAAGTCGCCATTTATAGTCGTTGTGGGTGCGCTTGGTGTATCGGGCTTCTAAGCGGCAAGCACCGAAACCGAGTTCGACTCAGCCGAGTAGCCCTCTGTATTTCGAGATGCCACTGTGAACACGTATGTCAGTCCCGGCGTCAGGTTTATTGCAGTGAACTCGGTCGCTGTGATCGCTGATTACAGTGTGACGACAACTCCAACTCCTTAGTCAAAGGAAAGCCTATAGTCTATCACCGGAGTTCCGCCGTTTTCGCTTGCGATGGTCCATGAAAGTCCTATAGATGTCGACGTACGCACTGAAGGTCTCTCAATAAGGTTTGTAGGTGCATCAGGAACCTTTAGTATTTTTACACTGTTTGATTCTACTGACTGCAAAGAGTCACCTCTTTAGTTAGTAGCTGTGACTTTAGCAGAAATTTATTGACCCCAGGGCACATTGAAAGGCGCACTAACAAAGTGAGTACTATCTGCGAAGCACTCAGCCGCAGCAATGATGGCTGTATTTTTACCATTGCAAACCGCAACAGCTTCTGAGAAAGCTAGACCGTCTGCTTACCTGAACACTACTGTATAACCTGTTATATCGCTTCCTCCATCATAGGGTGCTTACCACGTGACAACTGTAAAGATACCTGAAGATGTAAGTACTGGTGCTTATGGTTAGGATGGCACCTGAATCGCATATATCTGGAGTACATCTGAAAAAAGACTGTAGCCAACTATGTTACGAGCTTGTAGCTTAAACTTATAAAGCGCACCTGGCGTCAGCGTGAAATCTGTTGTATATTAAAGCGAAGTTGTTGACTCTTTCAATACCACGTAGTTGTCAGTGGATTGATCCCACCATAGTCTGTAGTCGATCAGAGGCTAGCCACCATTATTAGCGCCGGCTTACCATTCAAAACTAAGCACAGTCGCTGATGTGATAAGTTCTTTATTTTTGAGGAGTCGTGGTGAGTCTGGCACCAGAACAATGACACCACCGCTGCCATCAACCGACTGCACAGAGTCTCCAAAACGATTGGTCGCCACTACTGCAACGATGACTGAGTCCCCTTAACGCAGGTTAAACGGCGCAACTATGAGACTCTTATGAGAAAGCGTACACTTATGCGCCTGAACTATCGAGCTTACTGAACCATCACACGACGAGAGCTCTTGGGAGTAGCTGATATTATCTGCATGTTTGAAGAGGATCTTGTATGCTGTTATCGGTGAGCCATTGTGGTAGGGAGCTGTCCAAGTCACAGTAACAAGATCACCGGAGACCGTTGTTGCTGGCTAATTAACTTGATTCGGCTTTGTTGCAACCAAAAGTGTTAAAAGATTTGAAACTTTGCTGTAGCTGTATGCGTTCAGTGCTTCGACTTTGAACACGTAGGTTGATCCAGTGTTCAGACCACTGACCAAATACTCTGTCGCTTGCAAGTTGTCTGCTAAAACTACGAAGACACCGATCGACTAGTCATAGCTCAGCCTGTAGCTGCTCACTGGAGAACCACCATTAGAGGCACCGGCAGTCCATTTGAGTTTCAGTTGGTTTTAGCCTCTAAAAGTGCCGTCTTCTGAGAGTCCAACCGGCGCATCTGGCTCAGTCATGATGATATTGCTGCTGCCCACTGCTGACTCAATCGAATCTCCATAAGCATTTAAGGCAACAACTTTAGAATAGACGATCGAACCCCACGGAAGCATAAATGGCGCAATCCTTAAGGTGTTTACTGGGATTGTGCATTTAGTTACTGCGATTATAGATGATGATGTTCCATCGCAATTAACCAACTCTTACTCGTAAGTGCCATCATGTTTCTATATGTAGACTCTGTAGCCTAAAATTTGTGAACCTCTATTGCTTGGCTCAGCGAAATCAATCGTAACTGTGTCTGGCACAAACTGTATCGTAGGCATTAGAGGCTAGTCTGGAATTTAAGCAGCAAGAATTGTTACCTCGTTGGAGTCCTCTCCAAAGCCCTCTGAGTTTCTTGCTCTCACCTTGAATGTGTAAGATTGGCCGGTTGTCACTGGCGTCAAGGTGTAGGTCAGTGTTGTGACACCTGCCATAAGCACAGAGTAGGCACCAACACCGATTCTGTACTGAATTTAATAATCTATTACAGGTGTTCCACCATTCTAGACAGCTTGGGTCCACTTAATTGTGACCTGGCTAGCATTCGTCTCAAAGAGTGAGTTCGAAACTGTAACTTTTGTGGGTACGGTCAGAATAACAGCGCCGTTCCCCTCCTCAGATCTAGCTGATGTGCCGTAGTCGTTTGTCGCTGTGACTTTCGCGTAGATGCTAGAGCCGTAGGGCAGATTGTACGGAGCAGCTAGAAGTGTGGAGATGGGGACTGAACATGATTTTGAGGAAATCACTGTTGAGTCGGTTGATTTACACGCTATCGATTCAGCCGTGTACGATAACCCATCATTCTGGCGAATCTCAACAAGGAAATTCTTGATGGCTGACCCTCTGTCATTTTAGGTCCATTTAATTGTCACGATGCCTGCACCAGCTGTTGTTGTGACAGATTTGGGCTAATCAGGTTTTTCAGCTGCCAAGACAGACAGCACAGATGAGTATGCACTGTAGCCGACTGTGTTTCTTGATCTGACTCTAAATTTGTAGGTGAGGCCCTAAGTCAACGCAACCGTAGTCGTGTACTGGAAAATATTGACAAGGTTGTTGGCAAGCGATACGAATGAATTCGTGGCTTGGTCATACTCGATCCAATAGTCAATAATTGAACTGCCTCCGTTTTAGGCACCGGCAGTCCACGTGAATCTGATTTGAGTGGATGAGGAGGCACTTGCGTCATTTTGCAGCGCCTGAGGTGCATCTGGCACGAGCTAAATCACGGCTCCTGCTCCCATCGCTGAGAAATCTGAAGTTCCATACGTGTTGGTCGCAGCTATTTTTACGTTTACTGCATCCCCTAGTGCGAGTAAATATGGTGATGCAGTCAATGTCGCTAGCGGTACTTTGCACAAAGTTGCGCTAACAATCTAAGGGTCATTTCCATCGCACGCCACAGTTGATAGGTAAGTTTCAGCCTTTGAACGAATCAAGACACTATAACCACTTATAACGATGCCGTTATTGAAGGGGGCGGTCCAATCAACGATCACATAGTCATCTTGATTAGCCGTGGTTGGCATCGCTGGGATAAGAGGCCTGGTCGCGCACAAAATTATCACAGGTTGGCTTGCGTCACTATAATAGAGTTTATTGCGTGACTCAACCTTGAACTTGTAGAAGAGACCGGTTTATAGACCTGTTGCTGTGAATGTTTTGCTAGTTAAACCCACAGCTATCACTGTGTAGACGATGGTTTCTTGGGCGATGCTGACTCGATAGTCAATTATGACGTCACCACCATTTTTGGCACCGTCGTCCCATGTGATGGTGATCGAAGTTGGTGTCCTTGAAGCTACATTCTCTGCTAAATTTCTTGGAGCGTCTGGCTTCGTCATTATGATGGCACCATTACCAAGGTTTGACTCGAGCGAATTACCGAAGCTATTTGTTGCGACAACTTTAGCGTAAATACTCGCACCCCAGCTAAAGTTGAATGGCGATGCCATCAAAGTGGTTATGGGAATAGTGCAAGTTTTTGCATTTCTAATTTCTGAAAGCGAGCCATCACAATTGATCGAGTCTATTGCAAAAGTTGTCAAGTCCGCCTTTCGAATATAAACTGAGAATGCAGTGATCGGTGATCCATTATCAGAGGGTTCAGACCAACTAATCATCACGGTGGTTGCTGATGCGACTGTTACCGGCGGGTCAGGCTAATCCGGAATTTGCGCAGCTAATATAGAAACTGAATCAGAATAATCACTAAAGCCTACAGAATTCCTCGCCTACACTTTGAAGGCGTAAGTGACGCCAGGTGTTAAACCTGTCACTGAATATGTTCTTTCAGTTATTCCAGCAGCAAGCACTATGAAATTACCGGTGCCACTGCCTGCATCATAGGATAATCTATAACCTATAATTGCAGCTCCGCCGTCTGCCCCTTGATTCCAGACGAGGACGATTGTCGTGCCGGAGGATTGGGAAGCGCTATTCATCAAACTCTTTGGAGCATCTGGTAAAGTCTGTATAATTGCACCGTTACCTTTGTCTGAGTCAGAGGAGATCCCTTTAATGTTCCTAGCAGCAACCTTGGCATAAATTTCTGATCCCCATGGATGGCCAAATGGTGGTGACCTCAAGACCGACACAGGAATCGAGCACTCCAGATTAGTAATTACTGTCGGGTCGGCGCCATTACAAGTCGGAATATACTCTGTGAACGTAATCTCGTCCGTTTCCCTAATCTTGATTGTGTAACTCGTTATCTGGGAACCACCAGCATAGGGTGCTGTCCACTTAATCATAACGGAGTCGCCAACAGCTCTTGTGGTTGGCGCACTTGGCTTAGAAGGTGGCTGTGCGGCTAAAACTTGCGTTACAGATGAGAAAAGACTGATGCCAGCTGAGTTTCTCGCCTTCACTTAGAACTTGTATGTTGTTCCTGCCGTAAGTCCAGTTACGGTTGCCGATCTCGTTGTGATTTCTTGGAGAAGCAAAGTGGGTGTTGCCCCTGTCCCTTGATCAAACCAAATCTGGTAGTCGATTATCGCGGTTCCACCATTAGAAGTTCCATCTTGCCAGACGAGTCCGACCTGATTCTGCAACGTCACTGTATGGTTATCCAACAAGTTAACTGGAGCATCCGGTACCAACACTATGATTGCACCACTACCAACTGCTGAATAGCTTGATGAACCATAGGCATTCGTTGCCAATATTTTAACATTGACACTGTCACCGCGTGCAAGATTAAATGGAGCTGTGATCAGTGTGGTTAAGGGGATTTCACACTGCGTTGCTGCAACGATATCTGTTTTGGCTCCATCACAATTTGTTAACTCGGTTAAGAAGCTGCCCGTTGAAGTCTGAATCGTCACAGTGTATGCAGTAATCTCGAGACCGTTGACCTTAGGCTTTGTCCATTTAATGTTTACATTTGGACCGTCAACATAGTTGGAAGGAGCTGCTGGTGTCGAAGGCACTGTCGCACAAAGGATCGCTACGGCTTAGGATGCTTCACTGTAGCCAAATGAGTTTCTAGCCTCGACCTTGAAATTGTAAGTCTTGCCTGCTGTCAAAGTCGTTGCTTTTAGTTTAGTCAGAGTTACTCCGGAGGCCAGCTCAACGTAAACTCCCGTCGATTGATCGAAAGAAACTCTATAATCCAAAACTGCGGCACCACCATTGGCAGCACCTTGCTACCAGGTGATTGAAATCGAAGTAGCAGTTCGCAACGAAGCATCCTCTTTAAGATCAATTGGCGAGTCTGGGAACGTCAAAATAATCGCTCCATTGCCAATACTTGATGAAGCCGAGGAGCCGTACAGATTGTAAGCAACGACCCGAGCAAATATGCTTGATCCCCATGGCAGCTAAAATGCACCAGCTCTCAGCGTTGAGATCGGCACTGAGCAGCTCGTTGTAGCTATGATCGAAGCTTAGGAGCCATCGCAATTCGTTGAGTCCACTGAGAAAGTTACCAGATCGCTCTACCTGATGTAGATCATGTAGCCCAGGATCGGTGAACCGTTTTCTGAGGGGGCTGACCAATCGATCACGACGTTGGATGAGCTTATAGTGGTCGTTGGAGTCAGTGGTGCGCTCGGAGCCTACGCTGCCAGTACTGACAGCTCCTCTGAAAAGTCGCTATAGCCCATGAGGTTGCGTGCTTGTACTTTGATCCTATACTTTCTACCAGCAACTAGCCCCAAAATAGTGTATGTTCTTTACGAAGCCCCAGAATGGACCGCTGAGA
>Ga0194118_10005854_pt1 | contig 12554 bp, 9 predicted proteins | sample TA2MahsurfametaG_2_FD_148662 | JGI IMG/M metagenome (GOLD analysis project Ga0194118, IMG submission 148662) | Freshwater microbial communities from Lake Tanganyika, Tanzania - TA2015013 Mahale N5 surface | ecosystem: Environmental > Aquatic > Freshwater > Lake | place: Tanzania: Lake Tanganyika...
GAAAAGACCTAGAAGGATGGATACCTAAAATCCACCACCATGAGGTGGGTGATAACTATGCAGAGACTTTCCGGGTACAGGATGGGGCCATAGCAATCAATTATGAGGGGTATGGGGAGTTTGAAGACCGGTTTGGGCATTTATTTTACAAAAAGCCCTTCTCCAGTTTTCATTTGGTCTGGGAATACCGATTCACAGATCAGTTTGTGTCCACTGCGCCCAGCTACACCTACCGCAATTCAGGTGTGATGTTTCATTCTCAAGCGCCCGAAACGATTTTGAAAGAACAAGATTGGCCCATTTCGGTGGAATACCAGATGTTAGCGCAAGAAAAAGAAGGAGTGCTTCGCCCCACGGGAAACATGTGTTCCCCAGGGACAGACATAGTCTTTGAGGGCAAAATCGATCCCCGACATTGTATCAATTCCTCCTCTCCAACCTTTGTCTGGGACGAGTGGGTTAAAGCAGAATTGATCGTCTACGGTGACTCTATCGTGCACCATCTGGTCAATGGAGATACGGTATTGACCTATTCTTTTCCTCAAATCGGGGGAGGAGTAGCCAATCGCTACAATCCATCCCTTAAAGTCGATGGAACGCCCCTTCGCTCAGGCTACATTGGCCTGCAAAGTGAAGGACAAGGGGTGCTGTTTCGCAATCTAAAAATTCGGGAATTGAAGTAAGCCTCCCGATCCCTAAAAAATCAAGAATAGGGAGTGATCCCTTAGCCCAATTGGCCTAAACTGGCTTCTAAGGCCTTGATTTTTGCTTCTGCATCGGCTTGCTTCTTACGCTCCATTTCCAATACCTGGACGGGAGCACCAGCTACAAAGCGTTCGTTGCTCAATTTTTTAAGCACAGAATCTAAAAACCCTTTGGTATACTCAAGTTCCTTGGTCAGTGCTGCCTTCTCTGCAGCCAGGTCAATGGAATTGCTCATGGGCACGAAACACTCGTCACCCTTCACCACAAAGCTCAAGGCCTGTTCGACTTTTTCCCCGAAAGAAATGGAAGAAAGATTAGCGAGTTTGCTTAGCACCGATTCAAATGGGGTATATAGGCTTTTGTTTTTTGTTTTAATGGTCAGGGTCAAGGATTCTTTGGGGGATAGGCCCTTGGAAGCCCTTAGGTTTCTGATTTGAGAGACTACTTCGAATACCTGATCGGCTTCATTGATAATTTCGGAATCGAAAGTTTTACTGCTTGGCCAAGAGGAGACAATCAAGGATTCTTCTACCTTTCTTTCCTTTATTTGGTGCCACAACTCCTCCGTGATGAAGGGCATGAATGGATGCAAAAGCTTGAGTATTCCTTCAAAAAAGACGATTGATCTATCGTAAGTAGCCGGATCGATGGGTTGTTGGTAAGCCGGTTTTATCATTTCTAGGTACCAGGAACAGAAGTCGTCCCAGACCAACTTGTAGGTAGCCATCAAGGCATCTGAAATTCGGAATTTTTCGAAGTGTTCGTTGATCTCATTCAAACTTTGGAAGAATCGCTGTTCAAACCATTTCATGCTAGCTGCATTCGCAGCACCATCGAGGCTTGGATCCACTTCCCATCCTTGGACGAGACGGAAGGCATTCCAAATTTTGTTGGCAAAGTTTCTTCCTTGCTCCACCAACTTGTCGTCGTAGGGGAGGTCATTTCCTGCAGGGGAAGAAAACAGCATGCCGGTACGAACCCCATCAGCACCATACTGAGCGATGAGTTCGAGGGGATCTGGGGAGTTGCCCAAGGACTTGGACATTTTTCGGCCGAGCTTGTCCCGTACGATTCCCGTGAGATATACGTTTTTGAAAGGCTTCTCACCTAGGTATTCGTAACCCGCGATAATCATCCGTGCTACCCAGAAGAATAAAATCTCTGGAGCAGTCACCAAGTCATTGGTCGGGTAGTAGTAGCTGAGTTCCTTGTTGGGCTTGCCTAAGGTAAATACCTCTGTGTCGAATACGGAAATAGGCCAGAGCCAGGAGCTAAACCAGGTATCCAAAACGTCCTCATCCTGAGTCAAATCAGAAAGGCTGTATTGGGCATTGAATTTTTGATTGGCCAGAGCCAGTGCTTCATCTGCAGTTTTGGCTACTACATATTCTCCGTTGGGGAGGTAGTATGCGGGTATGCGGTGTCCCCACCAGAGTTGACGCGAAATGCACCAGTCACGGACATTCTCCATCCACACCCGGTACATGTTTTTGAACTTGGGCGGGTGCAACTGGATGATGTCTTCTATCACTGCTTTGAAGGCGGGCTGGGTGATTTCATCCATTTTCAAGAACCATTGCATGGATAGCTTGGGTTCTATGACTGCATCGCTCCGCTCGGAATGCCCCACATTGGAAGTGTATTCTTCCACTTTCTGAAGCTGACCTGTTTCTTCCAGTAGCTTTCCGATTTTTTTACGAGCAATAAAACGATCTTCCCCTACGAGCAACTGTGCTTTTTCATTGAGCGTGCCGTCGTCGTTGAGAATGTCAATGACTTCAAGCTTGTGCTTGACACCCAATTCGTAATCGTTGAGATCGTGTGCAGGAGTCACTTTGAGGCATCCTGTACCAAACTCCATGGTCACATAGGGATCTTCGATGATTGGGATGCTTCGGTGGATCAGTGGGATGATGGCCCGCTTACCCTTTAGATGGGTAAATCTTGGATCCTCGGGATGGATACAAATGGCCACATCGGCCATGATGGTTTCTGGGCGTGTGGTAGCGATGGTGAGGAATTGATCTGTAGTTCCTTCGATGGCGTAGTTGATGTAGTACAACTTGGAGGCCACTTCCTTCATGATTACCTCATCATCAGAAAGGGCAGTTTGTCCCTTTGGGTCCCAATTGACCATGCGGATGCCGCGGTAGATTTTCCCTTTTTGGTGGAGGTCCACAAAAACAGAAAGGACGGCATCGCTGAGTCCTGGATCCATGGTGAAGGCGGTTCGATCCCAGTCGCAGGAAGCCCCAAGTTTCTTCAATTGCTCCAGGATGATGCCTCCATATTTTTCTTTCCATTCCCAAGCATGGGTGAGGAATTGCTCTCGGGTAAGGTCTTTTTTATCGATCCCTTTTTCTTTCAGGAGTTGCACTACCTTGGTTTCGGTAGCGATAGAGGCATGATCTGTGCCGGGTACCCAGCAGGCATTTTTGCCTTGCATCCGGGCACGGCGAATAAGTACGTCTTGTATGGTATTGTTGAGCATGTGCCCCATGTGGAGCACGCCGGTCACGTTGGGCGGTGGGATGACGATGGTGTAGGGTTCCTTATTGGGATCTACGCTGGAAGAAAACAACTTGTGTTCCATCCAGTACGCATACCACTTGGCCTCGGCGGAAGCCGGATCATATTTGCTGGCAATAGACATAGGTACTAAGTTCTTATTTGCAAAAATAGCAGAAAAAGTTTGGGGGCGGGAGCCAGAAAGGAAAGAAAAAGGGAGATGGGGTGATGCAAATGGTTTTCTCTGGCTAACCCCAGGTTCCAGGTTGCTTCCTAAACTAAAAAAGCCGGGAATCCCCCGGCTTTATATGGACTAGTTTTTTATAATTCTAATGGTATTAAGGGTTGAAGTTCCATTTAAAATCGGCTGTCGACAGTGGACCGTAGACAATTAGCAAATTTTATTTTTTAACAATCGGCAGTACAATTCGGCTTTGGAATTTCCCTCCATGGTGAATGGAATTATGAGCTACAATCCCCTTGGTTTCGTCGTAATTGTTTCCTCCGGTATTCATATTTCGATCAAAGCGCGGGAAGTTAGAACTGCTCACTTCGATGCGGATTCGGTGACCTTTTTCAAAGTAATTGGAGGTACTCATGGGTGTCAATTGAATTTCGTAGACCTGACCTTTTTCCATCCACACTTCCTTCTCGTAGCCTTCCCGGTAACGCACCCGTTGGATGGTTTCGTCTAGGTTGTAGGCGGTGCCGTCTGGGTACACATCGATCAGTTTGATGGTGACATCCGTGTCCTTCACATCTGAAGAGAGGTACAAGTAGCTCTCTATAAAACCAGAAACTTCCACATCTGCTTCCAAGGGATCGGTGGTGTACACCAGGATGTCATCCCGAAGTTCTAGCTCTTGCTGGTCCATGGCCCCTCCCTGCACCGCATTGCCGGTACAGCAGACATTTCCTCCATTGGAAGTCACGGGATTCATGGGATCGTAGGTGTAGTTGTCTTGGGAACTCGCTTTGGGGAGCTTGGTTACCAACTTTCCGTCTCCATTTCGTGTATTGGCTGCCCCTTTGGAATCCAAAAAGAAGGGGGTCATCACCGCTTCTTTGGGGGGCCATACCTCAGAGGACTGCCAGATGTTTTTGCCCATGGTATAGTAGGTGACTTTGGGAAGCTTGGCGATGACTTCTGATTTCTCTCCTTTGAGCCATTGATCAAACCAAGCGGTGATCACTTCGTCGTAGTTCCAGCGCGCATCTCCCACACTTCGTTGTCCAATCACGGTGTTTTCGGTAGCTCGGGTAAAGGAGCAATGCAGGACTGGGGCAATAACCAAATATTGATTGTTCCGAGCCATTTGGCTGATGGCATTGCTACGGGCGTGGTTGTATAGCGCAATGTTGGGTGAGGAGGATACATCGTACCAGGATACAAACCACATGCTCGGGGTGTCAAAAGGCATGGAATCATGGTACAGTCCACCCTGGTACCAGCGTGGATCGTTGGGCTTTCGGGTGATCATCTCTTCATAGATTCCCTTTGGGCCATTTACATTTTTCAAGATGTCTTGAACAGGGAGGTGAGATAAAGCGGATTTCCAATCTACTTTTGGGTACTCTGGAGCCATGTCGTAAAAGCGTTGCAAGCGAAGCAAATCTTCTTGGCCAATCCCCGCTTGCAGTCTCGGGGCTAGGGGATCGTGTTGGGTGCCGTACAGCCAAGAGGTGAAAAGCATCTGTCCAGCACCACCTCGGTACCAGTTGCCCTGCTCCATAAACTTCCCGATTTGTCCTACTCCTGCACCATAGGCTTGGGGTACCAAGGCAGCAAGGGAAGGGTGTTGTAGGGAAGCGGCTGCCATTTGCCATTCGGCAGTGGAGGAGCATCCGAGCAAACCAATTTTGCCATTGCTCCAAGGCTGTGCAGCCATCCAGTCGAAGGCGTCGTAACTGTCCGTAAGGGGCAAGCCTAAAATATCCCAGTTACCCTCAGAGAAAAATCTACCTCGCTCGTTTTGCACTACATAAGCATATCCTTTCTTGACCCACTCCAAGGCCGTCTGTAGGGTGCGGGAATTGAGTTCCCCATTGCCGTAGGTATTGAAGTTGTAAGGGGTCCGGGAAAATACGATGGGTACAGGCTGATCCCCCTTTGGACGGTAGATGTCTGTGGCGAGTCGGGTTCCATCTCGCATGGGCATCATCACTTTTTGGTCGATGATGGCGACTTCATCCAGTTGAAGGAGGACTGGATTTTCTTGGGTAAATCCTTGAAAAGGGTTTCCCGCAATAAGTAGGAAGACAAGTAGGTAAAGAATCTTTTTCATAAAGCTGTTGCAGAGTTGGTTCTAATTAACTTCTATTTTCCCTTATTCTTAAAAAAGAATCAAGGAATTGGAAGTAATGCTTGAAGAAAGATAAGGGAAAGGAAAAGTAAAAATGTTACGGAATACAATTTTTTACAGCAACAAAACCAAATTATTCTAGTTTAAATCAGGTAGTTGGTAAGTAATATTTTTGATTTCAGGGGATATGTCTACCTTTCATCACTTTATTTGTATACCATGAACACCAGTCCAATTCCACAGTTTACTACTTGGGTGGAAGTACCAAAAAATACTGATTTTTCTATTTATAACCTTCCTTTTGGGGTCTTCACCAGTAAAAAATTAAGCCCAAGGATTGGCATAGCTATTGGGGATCAGGTGATTGATTTAAGTATCTTAGACCAGGAGGGTTTTTTTTCCAACCTGTTTCTTCCGGAGGGTATTTTTCTCCAAGATAGTCTCAATGAATTGATAGGTTTAGGAAAGGTAAAAACAAAAAAAATTCGCGAGCGGGTGCAGCAACTTTTGCTTCAAGAAAACGAAGAGCTTCGAACCCATTCCATTCGAGGTAAGGTTTTGATTAAGATCCAAGAAGTGGAGATGCTTTTACCGGTTAAGATTGGGGATTACACGGATTTTTACAGTAGCATGGAGCATGCGACCAATGTAGGTAAGATGTTTCGTGACCCAGAAAATGCGCTTTTACCCAATTGGAAGCATTTGCCGGTAGGGTACCATGGCAGGGCTTCCTCCATTGTGGTCTCTGGCACCCCAATTCGCCGACCCAAGGGGCAGTTTAAGGACGCATCCATGGAAAAACCCTCCTTTGGCCCTAGTCGCAGCATGGACTTCGAATTGGAGCTGGCTTTTATCACAGGAAAGTCTACTCGACTTGGAGAATCGGTATCTACCAAAGAAGCAGAGGACTATATTTTCGGAATGGTTTTGTTTAATGACTGGTCGGCAAGAGATATTCAAGCCTGGGAATATGTACCATTAGGTCCATTTTTAGGAAAGAATTTTGCTTCTTCCATTTCTCCCTGGGTGGTACCCTTGGAAGCTTTGGAGCCTTTCCGGGTACCAGGACCGGTACAAGAACCAGAAGTACTGCCTTATCTGAGTTGCAGTAAGGATCACAATTTTGATATTCAGTTGGAGGTAGGACTACAACCGGAGGGCCTGAAAGAAACAAAAATATGCTCGTCCAACTTTAAGTACATGTATTGGAACATGGCCCAGCAACTGGCTCATCATACCGTGAATGGATGCAATATTCAGGTAGGGGATGTGATGGCTTCCGGTACGATCTCAGGACCTACTCCGGATTCCTTTGGATCCATGCTTGAATTAAGCTGGCGAGGAACAAAGCCCTTGGTACTTGAATCAGGGCAGGAGCGCAGCTTCTTGCAGGATGGGGACACCGTGGTGATGCGGGGTTATGCGGAGAAGGAAGGAATTCGGGTGGGCTTTGGCGAGGTTCGAGGCAAGCTTTTGCCAGCCAATTAATCTAAAAATGGTTTTTGGAAAGATACCTTTTTATCCTCACTTATTTTTTGGATTGAATCAGGGAAAGTAATTTTTCGGGTTCGTCGGTAGTAATAAAATCTATCCCTTGCTCAAGTAGCCAAAGCATATCTTCTTCCAGATTTATCGTCCAGGAGTTGGTAGTTAGGCCAAGGTCTTTTGCTTCAGCAATCCATTGGGGCATACGGCGAAGTAGTGAGATGTGGTAGTCAAAACCATAAAATCCTGCTTCTTTCAGTTGCTGAGGAGATTTGTCTCCATTCAGATAGGCAACTTTGGTCTTGGGATCGGTTGCTATGGCTTTGAGGCCTCCCTCGTAGCTAAAGGTAATGTACTCTACCCAGGACTGGGCTCCAAGTTCCTGTACCGTTTTCACAGCCAATTCCCCCACTCGCTCACTTCGAGCAACGCTGATTTGAGAGGGTTTAAATTCAAGGATCAATTTGGTGCTTTTTTGGGTCTTTCCTTCTGTCAGATAGGCCTTGAGTGTGGGTATTTTTTCTCCATTGGAAAGGGTCTTGGTGAGTAGTTGCTCGTAGGTGGAGGTTTCGATATCCATGCCTTGCAATTCGTGGTCGTGGTTGACTACCAAGACCTCGTCGGCGGTCATCCATACGTCAAACTCACTTCCTTCGGTACCCAATCGGATGGCTTCTCGAAGTGAGGCGATAGAATTTTGAGGTAAGCCTTGCGCTTTCCAAGCCCCGCGATGGGCGATCACCTTATTTTGAATAAATGAAGACTGAGCCAGGCTTGTTTGGGTAAAAATGGTCATCAATAAAAAAAAGAAGATGATATTTTGCATGGGAGGGAATAACTAAATTCTGAAATTAAATGTAATAAAATTCTTGAGAGGACAGTGAAGGAGTAGGTAAACTTCATCAAAACTTAATCCCAAAGTATTTTCTTGATTTTGGTCAAAAAAAAACGTCCCGAATTTTCGGGACGCTTGGTCTAGTCTTGGGGATAGGATCATTTAAAGCCTATATCCACTAAGCCTTTGTGACTGATTTTGATGGCTTCAAGAGGAGAGAGGTCAAAGGTTTGGTCTTGCTCCACCAAATAGAATTCCATACCAGATTTTTCCTTCTGGGCAAGGATGGATTTAAAGTCTATGGTACCTGTACCTACTGGAGCAAATTTTCCTTCGGTATCCATGTCTTTCACATGCCATGCCTTAAATCTTCCTGGGTACTTTTCAAAATAGGATAAGGCATCAGCATTTCCTTTTTTTACCCAGTAGAGATCCATTTGAAAATTTACCCATTCTGGATTGCACTTTTCCAGCAATACCTCTTCAATCACCGTACCGTCAGCTAGGGGCATAAACTCAAAATCATGGTTATGGTACAATAAATTCAAACCAGCTTTATGGCATTTTTCACCAATTGCATTCATGATGGTGACCAGTTCGTCTGCAGTCCCTTTCATGCCAAGCTTATTCGTAGCGGGATCAAAAGTAAACATCCCTATAGGGGGTACAGGAATCACAAAATAGGTGATACCTGCAGCTTTGACATCAGCAATGAGTTGGTCTGCATTTTCCAAAGTCACCATACCCATGTGCGCAGAAATGGCTTTTAAACCAAGTGAGTCAAGAGTGGCTTTGAATTCGGCAGGAGTCATTCCGTAAAATTTGCCTTCGGCATAGTCTGCAGCCTCTACGTAGGCATAGCCCGCATCTGCCACTGCCTTGAGCGTAGCTTTGGGGTTGATGGCCATGGAATCGCGAAGTGTGTACAAGGCCAGTCCGCCCACTTGATTTGTGGTTTCCACCACGGTTTCTTCGGTGGTTTTGGCTGGTCCGCAGGACACCAATCCTAAAGCTAGGACCAGGATGAGGGAGAGAGAATAGGTTACTTTTTTCATAGGATGGGCATTAAATCGAAATCAATATACGGATTTCGAAATCAAATAAACCTTGGTTTTTCAGAAGCGGAGCGAAACTCCAAATTTCGGTCTTAGTTAAATCCGAATAGTACCGGAAAAAGGAAAGTTACAATTGCCGTCCACAACAAGTAAATGGGTAGGTAGCGAACTAGGGTAAAACCTACTTCTTCCAGCTTGCTTTTTCCACGTACGGTTTGGATCAATTGCCGTGACACCATCACCAGGTGTACCAGCATGACGAGATTGACCCCAAGGACCGCGAGTCGATTGGGGGTGATGCCCCATTCGGATATTCGGAAGGCGATGGCAGATAGTGCGATTCCATTGACCAACAGCGTGATGAGTGAAAGGGAAACCAGCACCCAGGTCATCAAACCCACTTTCTTTTCTTCGACGGATTCGACTACCGAGAAAAAGATCAGGGCCATGACCCCAAGGAGCAGTAGGTTAAACAAAAGCAAGAAATCTCGATCGCTGTAGGGATCCTTTCCTGCATAGGCAATAGCAACTAGGTAACAGCTGAGCATGATCAGCACCAAGGGGCTGAAAATCTTGGCCACGATGGGGGGTACTTTGTTCACCAATTCTGGATTACTTTGAGTAATCAGGGTGGCTAAGAGGGGAGCTGCAGCTAAGCCGTAAACAGCGATGTACTGGAAATAGATGTCTTCGATATTGATCCCAATAAGTCCAAAAAGCGGGATGGTAATGCCCGTAAGGAGTCCGCCGGCTAGTAGTAAAATCCCTCCTACAATGATGGTTTCCCCATTGTATTGGAGGTAGGACAATCGCTTGCTCAGGTTTTTGGGATCAGATCCGGAGAAGACCAGTCCGAGGATTCCCCAGAGAAATAAAGGAAGGTGGATACAAGCCAAGACCACCGTATCGCTACCCGTCTGGGTAGGAAGCAGGTTGATGTAGACAGCGGATAGAAGCAGGCTACCCACTGGAACTAGAAAGGCGTTGAGCGTAAGTTTGCTTTTCCGGAAAAAATAGGCGCAAAGGAAGGGGAATACCACAAATCCTAAATTCCGGGCATAGAATTCATCTTCCTGAAGTGTAAAAAAAGCGGGCAGTTTGGCAAGGGTTCCTGCGATTGCGCCTGCGATCAGAATAAAAAGCCAATCCGCTTTGGATCCCCATTGGACTCCATCCGACTCGTAATTTAGTCGTTCGTGCCAGGCATCGGCAATCGGATTACCCTGGATACTGGGGTAGAGTTCATTGAAGCTTTTGGTGAAAGTGCTTTTATTTTTCCGGTAGCGTTTTTCCAGTTCGGCTGGTTGATCAATCAGGGAGAGAAGGGATTCATTCATAAGATGTGGTTTGGGAAAATTTGTGGGCCAGAAGAAGGCGTTAAGAGGCCTTGTTTTGGCGAATTAATTGTTCGAGAAAGTCCAGATGGGCCTGAAAGGATTTTCTGCCCTTGTCGGTGGAAACGTAAGTGGTCAGGGGTTTTCGGCTGGCGAAAGACTTTTCTACCCGGATAAATTCAGCTTGCTCCAAGTGCTTGAGATGAGAGGCTAGGTTTCCGTCAGTCACCTGTAGGAGTGCCTTAAAGGAATTGAAGTCGTAGCGTTCATTGACCATCAGGATGGACATGATGCGTAGGCGCAATACATTGTCAAAGGCTTTGTCGTATCCTTCTCTTGAATCAACGCTCATGACGATAATACATCAAGCTACCATACACCAGGTGAAACACACCAAAACCTAGTGCCCAGCAAAGCAGTCCAAAATCGGGAAAGAATGCAGCAATCAAGCCCAAGAGGAGTTGAGTAAAGCCTAGGTTTTTGATTTCCCCTAGGGTAAATTGAGCAGATTGTACCAAGCCTATGCCGTAGAAAAGGAGCATGGCTGCAGGAATAAGTTCGAAAGCACTTTCGTGCAGCAAGGCAAAGCAAAAGAAGCCTCCTAAGGCCACGGGAAGAAATAAGGACTGTAAGAAGCGCTTGCTGGCTGGGGACCAAAAGGGGTGGGTTACAGCCGACCCTTTCTTTTTGCTTAAAAAATAGGCAGTACCGACCGCTGCGATTAGGGTGGCCAATCCCAGCAAAAGCAGTCGATTTACTAACTCACGAAAAGAAAGGGTGTCAGAACCTGTGCCCCAACTGCTGCTTGGAAAATAGATCCAATACCAGGCCGTTACCGAAGCTGCGAGAGCATACATACCTGCTAGCATTCCGGAAAATCCGCTCAAGGAAAGGAAGCGGGTACTGCGCTCCATCATGGATTTGATTTCGGCTAATTCTTCTTCAGGTGTTTTCATTTTAAAAGTACTTTGAAATTCAAAGTAAATAATTGAAAAGCGCATACTCAAAGAATTCTTTGCAAAAAATGGTTAAAAAAAAGAAGCTCCTGTGGGAGCTTCTTTAAAATGATTTGAAATTTAGTTGAATAGCTGAGGTGCAAACTGGCTTAGATATACCCTCCAATTTCTCCAGGTATGGCCACCTTCGCTTTCTACATAGGTGTAGGGCATTTTCATACCGTCCAATTTGGCGAGGTATTCTTGATTTGCTTTGTAAAGGAAGTCGGTTTTGCCTATGGCGATCCAATAGAGCTTGTAGCCATTGTCTTGCTGGGTTTTCAAGGTTTGATCAAAATTACTATATACTCTACCCGTGGCATCTTCTCTAGGCATGATGGCGGCGGAAAACAAGCCGATGTAATCAAAGGTGTTGGGGTAGTAGCGCGAAATATGCAAGGTGTGAAAGCCTCCCATGGAAAGTCCCGCAATGGCCCTATATTTTTTTTCTTTTTTTACTCGGTAGTTACTTTCTACAAATCGGAGGATATCTTCAAATGCCCCTTCGTAGGTACCGTCCATGGTTTTGGGAATCATAAATTGAGGCTTGTAGAAGTTTTTGCTTCCCTCTCCAGGGGCTCCATCTTGAATCACATTCCCGTTGGGCATGACCACGAGCATGGGTTTGGACTTGCCAGCTGCAATCAGATTATCCATAATCTGAGCCGTACGACCCAAGTTGATCCAGGCCTCTTCGTCTCCTCCAGCCCCATGCAAGAGGTAAAGCACCGGGTAAGTTTCTGTGGAAGTTTCGTATCCCGGAGGGGTGTAGATGGTGATGCGTCGATCCAAATCCAATCCTGGGGAATCGTACCAGCGGCGACTTACCGTCCCGTGCGCGATATCGTTGGTTTTATACAACTCCCCATGGCCACCTCCAATAATAAAGAGATTGGTAGCTGAGGCCACATCTCGAATTAGAAAGGGATTGCTGGGATCGGTGGTAGTGAGCCCATCCACCACAAAGGAATATCCATAGAGTTCTGGGTTGAGCACGCTGGTTTTGTAGGTCCATACTCCATTGGCATCTTTGGTAAGTGCGGCCTTTCCAGGACCATCCATTTGGCCCATGGGGGTATCCATTTTTATCGAAGGAAGAAAATCTCCAGTGACCTGTACCGCTTGTGCATTGGGCGCAAAGAGACGGAAAGTGACGCTATTGTCATCATGAACTTCCGGTGACTGAATGTTTTGTGCTTGGAATAGAGCTTCTTGTGCAGAAGCAGCAAATCCGATAAATAGACTACTCATGAGTAGGGTGATAATTTTTTTCATAGGTTATTAGTTTTGAGCTGCACTCAAGTTAAACAAAGCCTAAAGAAGTGCAAGGGGAT
>Ga0194118_10005856_pt1 | contig 12551 bp, 13 predicted proteins | sample TA2MahsurfametaG_2_FD_148662 | JGI IMG/M metagenome (GOLD analysis project Ga0194118, IMG submission 148662) | Freshwater microbial communities from Lake Tanganyika, Tanzania - TA2015013 Mahale N5 surface | ecosystem: Environmental > Aquatic > Freshwater > Lake | place: Tanzania: Lake...
TGCGGAAATCGTTAAAGAAGTTCGTGGGATCTTTTCCCCGGCCCCTGCAGGCCCGTTTCTTACCCAGCCGCACAGACTCCCTTAGGAAACCTCCAGTGAGCTTTTGCTTGGTTTCATGCATCGGCCCTTTTGAAGGAACCTCGGGCTCGAACCCAAGCTGCTAAAAAAAAACAGGCTGAGCACTGGTGACCAGTGCTGAGAAACCCAAGCTGAGCCCAAACAAAATTAGCTCAAAGTTGAATGACCAGCTCCTGCTCAATGACATAGTTCAACAAAGCGTGCATCCAAGAAAACTTGAGGGATTCCCACGTACGCTTGCTGATGTGCCTATCGAGAGGATTCGGGCCGTCGAGCAGCTCTTGGGCAACACCTTTTTGGTGGTAGTGCCCAAGTGCGGGGTTCCTTTCTAAGGACCCCGGGGCCCTTTTGAATGAACCCCGGGGCTCTTTAGAACGAGCCCGGGGGTCTTTTTAAAGCACCCCGGGGTCCTTTTAAAGGAAACCCGGGGTCCTTGGAAATGAACCCCGCACTTGGGCATCTCCATGTCAACCTGAACACGCAGCCAGCTCATAATACCAGCTCGATTTGACAAACACGCATGCTTCAATCCGGTGCTGCACCCGCTGGCCCCACTCGATGGGCTCGATGGGCTCGAATTCAGAACGCTCAACCTGAATGCGAGACTTGTCCTGAAATGGGATTGCAAGGAATTCGATTCTCTGGGAACGGCCGGCTGGAACTCGACGTAAAACTGACATCGATTTAAATCGCCGATGTCCTCCACTCTACGTCGATTTCCAGCCGGCGGGCCCCTCGAAGTTGACATCCCTACAATCCCATTTCAGAACAGAGCCCGCACTCAGCAAACAGGAATCGCCGATGTCCTCCACTCTATGTACACCCCGTTGTCCACAAGTCGCGCTCGTAGATTTCGTAGATTTCGATTTCCGCGTTGCGACCTGCCCTTCGGCATGCCGGCTGCCGAGACGGGTCGGCTACGGAGCTGAGAGTCGAGCCCGGTCGGCTACTGAATTAAAGCCGAGTTAAAGTCGAATTAAGGTCGAAACCGTGCCAAACAGTGCCAAAATCGAAAGTAGTGTCGACTCGTTTTGATGTACAATGACACCCCGAAGCCCCAAAGCGAAGCGCCAAGCGAAGCACCAGTGACACAAAGAGGGTCCCCGGAGTGGTCCCCAGCCTGCCCGAATTATTCACGAAATCGTGCTGGAATGAGCTCACCGGTCCGACAACCGAGGGAAATCTGGCTGAGCCCAGCCGGGGCAAGGTCCAACCCCCGTCTCGCCCCGGTTGGGCCGAGAAAGTGCTGCAAAGCTGCGGTCCCTTAAAAGGACCCCGGGTGCATTTTAAAGGACCCCGGGGTCCTTTCAAAGGAACCCGGGGTCCCTTAAAAGGACCCCGGGTGCATTTTAAAGGACCCCGGGGTCTTGTGAAAGGACCCGGGGTCCTTTAAAAGTGCCTCGGGGTCCTTTTAAAGGACCCCGGGGCCTTTTAAAGGACCCCGGGGTCCTTTTAAAGGGCCCCGGGGTCCTTTAAAAGGCGCCGGGGTCCTTTAAAAGGACCTCGGGGTCCTTTAAAAGGACTCTGGGGTCCTTTAAAGGGACCCCGGTCCCACACCCTCTTTCGCCTCTGCCCCCTGACAAGCATCGGCCGCTTCCTGGATGTTGTCTCGGTAGCGAATGATGCTGAGCAGACGAGCTTTGGCAACGTGCACGTTGTCGGCACCAGCTAAGCATGCCTATACGACACGAGACTCAAGTAACGTCCAGGACAAGATGCGAAAAGGCAAGCGAAGGCCACGTTCACTCTGCCCGGTGATGGTCTTTGTGCTGCTGACTGCTGAGGTAAATGTTGAAACAAAACTGTCAGCCACAGAACCTGGAGGTTCAACGGGACCGCATAGAAGTTGACGGCAGCCCTGGCAGGTCACGGACGAATTGTGCACCTTGCAACACTGCTCATGCACTCGGCCGACCACAAGTCCAGTCAATCGACTATCTCGTCCTGCTGGGCACGACGCTGCAGATGCAGAGGCGGTGCCTTGAGGGGCGGCGGCGGTGCCTTGGGCGCATGCATGGCCAGCGGCAGCGCCTTCAACGGCGGCTCCTTGGCCTTGGCCTTGGCCTCGGCCTCGGCCACCGGCTCCCACGGTAGTGCCTCGGCCTCGCCGGCGTGCTGCTCGGTGGAGGCTGCGGCCGGCTGCTCCGCTGCTGGCTCCCCGGCGGTCTGCAATGCCTGAAGTGGAACCCGGAATTTTGCTTGGTCCATCCCGTCCAGGTCGATCTTGAGGATCCTCGAGAACACGGTGCAAGGCGGCGAAAGGCCGATCACCGTCAAGCGGGTGTCAGCGGCCCTGTCAGCCATGATCTGCTGGCGGTGCTTCATCAACATGGACATGACCTCGGTTTTCTCGTCCTGGGTCTCCGCTTTGTCCCGCGCGGCTGAAAGCTCCGCACACACTGCACAGCGAGCATGCTGACGGATCCCCCTGGAACCGGACCCCACAGCTGAGACGAGATGTTTGGCCGGCTGCTCCGCTGCCTGCTCCGTGGCGCTCTGCAAGGCTTGAAGCTCGCCAGCGACCTGCTCGGTGGAAGCCGCAACAACCGACGTGGCCTCCTCCTCCTCCGGCGTCCACGGTGGCGGTGACGGCGGCACCGGCCGCCGCCGGTCTAGCCTGCGGTCGCCCCGATCGCCGCCTGCGTCTGGTGGTGGTGGCGCCGCGGCCGCCCCGGTCGCCGCCGGTCCGGCCTGCGTCTGGTCACATTGTTCCAACGTAGCGTCCTCGGCCTCAGAACTGCTTTCTGTCCTGTCGTCGGTCTCCGCGGTTGCTACTGGCTCCGTCTCCGCTCCGTTGCGGTCCCAATCAATTTCCTCAGGGTTTTCCGCCGCGCAGCCGTCGCAATCGCAGCAACAACCCCAAGTTGGCAGTGGCTGATCCTGTCGCCGCCAGCACAGTGGGCACGGCAACGGTGCCTCACCTGGTCGTGGCGGTGGCACCGCCATTCGGCACTGGGTGCTTTTCCGTGCGCAAGCCTCGCAGGCGCACAGCGGTAGCTCCGGGAATCGCTCCCGGAGCCGCTGTCCAACCGCACGCATCTCCGCGCGCCAAGCGTTGAAGTCCTGTGGGCTGTAGCTCCCGCCTGAGGACTCACTGCTTCCACTGTCACCAGGTCCCTCGTCGCGGCCGCCTTGCTCCCCGTTGCTGCCGTCGCCGTCGCCTGGCGCCCCGTTGCCGCCGTCTCCGGCCGAACGCGCGCAAATACGCCACGATGTCATTGCACGAAGGCTGCGGCACGCCGCTACAGTGGCGTCGGCAGCGAGCTGGAGCCTAAATGGCTACGGAAGCACGGGCTCCGCAGTGGGTCCACCAAGTTCTGCACGGGGGTTACTGCCGGCCCAAGGTGGACGCCGCAACAACCGACGTGGCCCGACAATTTTTTAGTCAGACTGCCTCCAGGTACCCAGAAGGGAAATTCTTGCGACTTTGACGATTTTATTATTTAAATAATGGAAAAGAGTGTCCATTATAAAAGAGTGTCCATAATGGAGGCCCCAATCCCGCCGTCTGAGGTACCCTCGGCCTTGGCCTCAAACTGACCAGCTGACCCCAAAAACGTTGGATCAACGGTGTATGATTCTTAAGGAGATTTCATACGAAGGGTTGAACAAGTGAACAACCCTCGCAAACAGGTGCTCGACTTGTTTCGGCCGGTTTGATTGGAAGCTTTGTCAAACACAAAAACAATCAATCTCTAAATTCCACGGTGCGACGGGTGCCCTTCGTGCCGGGGGTTGGCCCAGATTTTGCATTATATTTGTGCCAGGGTCCCAGGGTGTCTCAGACCATCTAGTGGAATGAGAAAAGGTGAGCACGGGCGGAGGGCGGGGGTAAGTCGGAAACACAACGAGCAGCTTTCGCTCATGAGGCTGGCCAAACCGTGGGGAGAGAGGAGTGGGGAAGGGAGAGAGTCGGAGACATCTGGTTGAGGAGGTGGGGTTTTTAGGTCGTCGCTTCGTCGGTAGTCTGTTGAGGGAGGCAACCTCGTAGCGCCAAAAACGTTACGGGTATCAGTGTCGGGGTCGCCTCGGCGACTCGCACATCTTTGGTGTCACCCGCTTGAGCCCCGATCGTCTGTCGTACTTCCTTTTGCAGCTCACGTATTGCAAACGCAACTTTGCTTCGTAGCCATTTCGGTTCGCAAGTCCGGTAACAGAGCAAGTTGTTTGACGTCTTGTTCGCACTCTCGCACCGAAGACAGCACATGATTGCCGACGTCTCGACAGAGATCGGAGGGTCGGGCTCCACCAGCTCCTCCATGGCTGTGGAAGAGTGGATCCCTGCACCGGACCACACAGCTACCGACATCGGCAAGTTCAAGGAGGCGCTCTACAAGGACTTTGAGGCCGTGTGCACGAAACACCGCGGCCCAGTGCAGTTCTTGAAGGACTTGTACCCGGACCGGGAGTCTCGCTTGCTGTTCTTGAACAGCGTGTTGGATTTGTTCCCTTACAGCGACATCGTGATGTACCATACCGAGAAGGACATCCCAGAGATTCGCGAGGACGAAAAGTCATCTAAGACATCGCAGGTGCTACACATCTCATGTTTTGCGTGGGAAGGCAAGGTGTCAATCAAGAGGGGGCCCGGCAAAAAGTTGGCTTGCGATATCGCTGGTCGAGTGCTCAACGAGGGGTTCGTTACATCGGGCGAGCCCTTGCTCATCACTTGCGCGGTCGAGGGCATCCAGCATGACAACCCCGCAAAGTTGAACGCCCAATCAATCGGCTACAGCAAAGGCTTTGCCAGGATGAGTACCTTGTTGGCGCTGATTGCCCTCATGATCAAGGACGGCATGACTGCCGAGGCGCTGAAGTTGGTTCCCCGGCTCGGAAGAAGTGGCCATTGCAAACGCTGCAAGCTTGGTGCAGCTACTGTAGTTTTTTTTTTGACGACCAGGGGTCCAAGATTCCAAAACAAAAATGTTCAACTCCTCTTTTGCTTGTGAAGTTGACACTAGAGTTGGCAATCACTGGAGTCGGTTTAACACTTGTTTGCAACGGCAACTTTCGAAGGTTCACCCGACGCTTTACGATAGCATCCAGAAGATCTACACACAGCGAGTCAGGTTCGAATCGAAGCGTGCCGAGCTCTTCGCGAACTTCAAGGCGAGCCACCGTGGCAACGTTCGGAAGCCGCCGAATTGCGTGGATTGGGTTCTCACCTTGGAAGAGCTCCACACCTACGGTGAGATGGACTCAACCTTGGTCATCAAGGAGTGGAACAACGTGGCCGTCAAAGCTGACCAGATCACCGGCACCAAGGCGTTGGCTGTGAGAAACATCCTCTCGATCCCCAACCCAGACGCCAAAGATGCTCTCGTCGCTCACGTCTTGGAGTTTCAGTGGGAAAGCTGCGCTTTTACCGAGGACACACTCGGCTCCAAGAAGATTTGGGTTGGTTATGCCCCACGTGGGGCCTCCAAGGCCTGGAACGAACGGATGAAGGTGACTGATCAGTCATGCTTGCTGATGATCAAGAATGTGCACAACACTTTCGCGAAGACGCCGTTCCCCATCAGGAGGAAGGTGTCGAAGGTGGACCTCGAGAACATCGCTATGCAAGCCGCGGTGGTCCTGTCTTTGAAACGCGAGGTCCAAGATTTGCTTCCGATCTCTGACATGATTTTGACCGAGAGGTGGGTCAACAAGTTTGCCGATGCGGATCCTCGTGTGGTGACCGAAGTGGAGATGGTGCTGAGCGAGAAGCAAGAGAGATTTGCGGTTCGCGATATCCCGACGCTCTGTACCATCATGGATGCTCACAGCGGTCTGTGCCCCCTCCCGGACCCGACCAAGATCATGATCGAGAAAGGAGACTTGGAGAAAAGTCTGTTCGAACTGCAGATGAAACAAATGGAGTACGACCTTCAAGCTTGGCAAGTGTTTCGCCACAAATTGCAGACCTACACCACAACAGCGCACCAGACAAAGATGAATTGGCACATGACTGCCTACAAGGACAACCAGGAGACAATTAAACATCACCTCTCGAACGTCAGCCGGTTCGCGTCGTTTGACAATGTCGAAGTGGAGACCAACATCCTCAAGTTCATCTCCGATATCGAGGGCCACTTCCAGATCACAAGGGGTCAGCTGGCATTCGAAGTTCGAGAAACTCCGGCTACACGTGGGTGAATTGTCTTTGAGCCAACGTGCAAATCGGTGACTGGGGGTTGGGATTCACGTGTTTTGGGGATCTATCGCCCAACCTTGCTGTAACGAAGCCAAACTCCCCCGGCCCCGCTCGCTCTCACTTCACTTGCCTCCCCCGGTCCCCAGCCCCTTAGAGATCACACTCCCTCAGGGAAATTGTTAGTAGGCTTGTATGCTCGCCGCGGTCACAACGTCGCCGGCCTGGCACCAAGTATTGGATTCGTCACTCTCGTGGGCGACGTGCACGGAAGCTTCCGGCGAGACGACAAACAAGGTAGAAGAACTCTAACTAGGCCGCACCAGACTTCACTTTGACGGTCAATCCACAAGGCCAAACCGCCGGGGTCTCCTCTCAAGTGACTTCCCAGCTTTGCTTCGCTTTGCTTTCTTCGGTGGGCGAGTCCGGGTATTCCCCAACGCAACCCCACCGACTTGTGGGGTGCGTCAACCTCAAAGAAAACATTAGTTCTCGGACCTAACTTTCGAGCTAATCGTGTGAGTCACTGTCTCAACTTGTGTTCCGGGCTACATGACACAAGCGGTTTCCCGAGTCTCCCTCGATAGCTTCCCTAGTCCGGCTGTCAACACTGGTGTTTGGAATCTTACGGTGCCCCTTTTGCCTCATTGAAAACTAACTTGCGTAAACACCTTCCGGGTCAACTTTTCGAATCTGGTTTAGCAAATCCCTTTCCTGGTTTATTTGCTTGAGGTGCTCTCAGAAAGTACCTCTAAGTTCAAATCGATTCCACCTCGTGCTTCTTTGCTCGAACATGCTGTCTGAACCGGCTCTCGCGGAGTGGACTTTTCATGTTGTCTGCCCAAACCGGCTCTCCTCGACTCTTTCGAGTCGGCTCTGTTGGCCATTGGCCTCCCGAGCCTGTGGTCTTGGCTTCCTTCGGTCCCCAAGTCAGCCAGAGAACAAATCAAGCAAAGTCAAAGGTGATCTCCGATTCGGCTGCCTAACAAGATCCGGGTGCAATAAAAAGGTTGGGGACGTAGGGCTCGGAGAGGCACCTGCCTGGACAATCACACATAGGACACGTGAAGCACACCCCTATCTGAAGGCTACGTTTCCGCACACCACGAAACTCCACGTAACATCCCGCTGCCTTTGCATCTAGGCCGTCGCTCCCTTTCCCCACCGCGCCTTGTGGCCGCCCTCCCACTCCCTTCCAGAAACTCCTTGCCATAATAGGGGTCTCGCCTTTTCTGTCTTACTTTGTTTTTTTGAGGCCGCCGAGTTGGTAGAGGTGCATGTGCTAAGAGCACGAACTCTTCATGAGTGTGCAACAAGACGCGTAAGTGAACACCACACCACACAACTAGCCCTAACAAGGTTTTAGGGAACATAAGTGCTACAATTTTCCCACAGCTGGCTTGAGTCTTGAGGTAGTCGTGCCCATCCTCAACTGGATCTCGCCGAGCACCATAAAGGACGACCACATGGACCGCCAGAGCAACATTTGCGCGCTGCACGTGAACTCACAGAACCCGGAGAGAGGGATTGGAATTATGATGAGCCCGATGCACTCCTACAAATCCGGTTCGTTGTGGCTCTTGGATCACTCGTGTCAGAAGTCGTTGAACCAGAAGAATTGCACTGTTGACCGTACTTGGGGTTTGGCTTTCAAGGAGAAGGTCGACCAGCGCGACCAGAGGCCGCTCTTGTACCATGGTCGCTTCGTGCAACCCGGCAGCGCGGACAAAAACAAGACTATTTGGGCCAAGAGTGAGTTCTTCGGCGAGTGCATCACCAAGGCCGCAATCCAAGTGCCGACGAAAGAAATGCGGGTCGTCGAGGACATGGATCCGAACGCATTGCCGGTCACCTTCGACGACGGACATGGGAAGTTTGGCATCGGCGCCGCACGCAAGTTCATGCAGATTGGTGAGGACGCCGCTGGAAAGATGCTGACAGGTATGATCACGAATGTGGAGTTCGGCGACAAAGGCGGCGTTCTGTGGCTCGATCTGAACCCGGACGTTGGGGACTTCGCGCAGGCCTTCTTCAACCAGCGTGGCAAAGCACACGTTCCGACTTTCTACTATGCGACTTGCCGAGACGATGTGCACCAAGAATGGCTGGAAAAGTCTTTGGTGGAATACTACTCTCGAGAGTTTACGGAGGAGCGCTTCACGCTGCCTGGCGTAAAACCGAAGTCTCGCACTCCTCCGGACGACTTGCTCGAGACACCCCCGCCCAAGCCGGAGTTGAACGTACTTACTTGGATGCCGGACCTGCCGGAGAAGAGGGGCCACCCGGGCGGAGTGCAGATCCCGGCTGACAAGGTCAAAGCTTGGTACCAGCATCCCTTGTACGGAGAGCAGTTCAGGACCTTCTACGACCTAGTGAGCACCTCGTGCATCACCACCATGGACAGCCCGGGGTGTCAATTCAAGTTTTTGCTCGAGCTTGTACTTATCTCAAAAAATAAAACATTGTGGAATCTCTGAGTTTGCAAATTTCATTGACTTAAGTTTCTCCCTGGGCGGGTTGTGGGGGGTTGTGGGGGGTTAAGGGGGTTAGGCGGGTGGGGGGGGGAGGGTTGGGGGGGTTTGGGGCTTGATCTGGGTCATCCCGGATCGTTTTGGGCGGTTCTTGGTCGATCGGTCCATATTTCGGCCATACTGGATATGTACAGTATCCACGTGTTCACACAGTATACACGTGTTCCATGTGTTCACACTATATGTTGACCAGTTGAAAAAAGTCATTTCCCTGATCGAAAACCAAAAATAATGCCAAAGTTGGCACTGGGACCCCTCTAGACCCTCAAAAGTCGATCAAGTTAGTACCAGAAATGATTTTTTCAGCCTCGTAGCCCTTACCTAGCTCCATGCCGTTGAAATTTCTGACACAAAAAACAAATCCCTGATTGATTTACGCCTAGTTAAAGATTTTGAGGCCACTGCAAACTCAAACCTAGTTCACACTGCAGAGATCACCACTGACATCAGAGCGATTTCACTGGGGGATTTGGGCGATATGTGTCGGTTGCCGGCATCGGTTGGAGTTTCTTTCGTCGAGCGGTGATTTCTGCTGTCCTTTCATAGAGCAAAAAGTTGACACACCCCTAAGGACACGGTTGCCACCCCAGTCAAGCGTGGCCGTGGCCAACAGCAGCCGGAAGAGCCCAGTCCTCCTTCCAAGTTGCAGAAGGTGAGGGGGCTGTCTGCCTTGGCTTCTACGTTGAGGGAGGTTTGTTTTTTCAACTTGGCCGCAGTTTTTCCCCCCCCCCCCGAACAAAAGACCAGCTCGCAATTACCCCTTCATGCTCCAAATCGCGGACCCCCTTGTCTTGCAAACAAAAACCAGAGTTTCTCAGCCAATCTCCCCGTGTCACTCCCCATCAAAGCCCGAGCTCCGGCTGTTCAAGCCGAAGCGGTTGACCAGTCAAGTCTCAACGGGGACTGCGGCTTGCTGAGGTGAGTCACTTTTGTTCGTGGGCCCTCTGTCGAAAAACTTGCCACTGGGATACCAAAACCTTATCTGCGCGTTGGCTCTGAGAATACTTGTGTTTATTTTGCACTTGTGTTCTCAATGATTCAGAGTTGTTCGAAGTTTAATTTTGGGGCTAAGTGGGCCAGAACCTGCAAGTGTGTAGGCTCCACGCATCTGAACACAAACCTCCAATTGTTGAAATTATTTTGTACGTTTCGCAGACTCGGCCCGCAGAGCATGTAGAAATTCCAATTTGTTTGCAAGCGGTGCTAGGAATTCAAACTTTGCTCAACAATTGACAGAAAGCGCACAAGGGAGATCGCCTCTTCAGATGGACGACGGGGTGAAGTTGACACCTGCCTCCGACTTGCAAGGGGTTACCTTGGCCGACATCCCGATGCTCTCTGTGCGTGCCGCCACACCTCTCACACTTAAGATCCGGGTGGGCAATAAGGTGGCGGTCGTGAACAACGGCGCTCTCCCGGTCAAGGTCATGCCCGGCAACTTGGTGTGCGCCTTCGGCAAGGGGAAGTTTGTGGCCAAGGCGAGTCCCGAGACCGTCAACCCCGACAAGGAGATTCTGTACGATCTGGTTGATCACAAGTCTCACGTCATGTTTGGGTCTACGATGGCCGAAGTGGGCGAGATCCTCAAGCAGAAGCAGAACACCTTGCCCACCGCGAACATCACCTATCACAACCTCGTGTACACAGAGGGTGCGAACTTCAAGTTGAACCGCAGTCATCACGTGTGCTTCGTGCCCAACGATGTGACGCCAGCCCAGCATGCCGCCGAGGCTGAGGAGGGCGACGGAGCTGACCCAGGAGAAAGCGGGTCTGTCTCTTCGTTCCAGGCTTCGGCGGGAGCGATGTTACCAGTGAAAACGTGGGGCACCCCTCACACAAAGGTCATCTGGGCAGTCAATTGGAAGGCCAAGGGCCTCATGCCGATCAGGCCGCAAGTTGTCTTCACCACAGAGTGCACGATCCCACCTGGCCAGGCCTTGGAGTTGGTCGTCTGAGGTTGCCTCTTGAGTTGGCGGTTGCATTTTGAGTCTTGTTTGCCCTTTGGACGGGGAACCGATTGTCAAGGTGCACGATTTAGACAATAAATACACTTTGCGCCCTCTTGTCGGGTCCGGGCCGTACCTCAATCCCGTTACCCTCCAACTTCACGTTCCCAACCGGGCCTTCGAGGTCTGCCCTTGGTAGGTGCCTGCTGAACGCAGTATTTTTGCAATGTGTCTCACCCTGCCGCCAGCCGCTGCCCCCCTCCCCCCTTTCCACCCCACAACCCTTTCCCACCCTTCCCCCCCAAAAAAGGAACAAAAAAATGCAGAAGACAACCAGAGATTACGTTTTGAAGTGGGGAGAGCTGCACATCGACGATCGGTGCCAAGTGTGTGCAACGTTCCTCAAGCTCGGCCACGGTTGCATGGGAGACAACCGGCGAGCCTTGGAGGTCTCAAAATGCATGTTGTGCAAAGCTGACCGGCGAGGGCGCAGAGGGTGATCGTGCCTTTGCCAGCCGTGTTTTTTGGCGTGTTTTTTGGCCGTCGGAGTGGTTGCACAAACGTGACTTGGCAATGGAAAAGCAAATTGTAGACGGACCTAGCCGAGCCACGACAAACTCGGGTTTCACACATGCGAACGTGTGATATGTCTTTGAATGGGATTGTTTGAAAATCGAAATCCGGCCAGGGTCGGGCCGGAAATCGTCGATGTTTGTGCCCGTGACGGCCGGAATTCGTTCCCAAACCACTTCAAACAAGTGCGGCGCGAAGCGCCGCACCTGTTTGGAGTGGTTTGGGAGCGAATTCTGGCCGTCCCGTGCCCAAAAATCGACGATTTCCGGCCCGACCTTGGCCGGACTTTGATTTTCAAACAGTCCCATTGCAGAGACACTTCACAAATGCAAAATTGGCGAGCTTACTGCTGGCGGCGATCAAGTCCTGGATTATGTTGAAGCTCCCACTGCAGGCTATCTAAGTTCTCGATGGCCTCATCGAGGCGGATGCCAGAGCCGATCAACTTTGACCGGACGTCGTTGACCCGCAACTGGAGAAGAATCAGCAGATCGTGGCGCTCCAGAGTGCGCCACATCCTTGCCCTCTCCAACTGTTCTTGCTGATCCTCCACCCACTTGCCATCGCCTTCGGCACCCTTTTTGCCCTTGCCTTCGCCATCCTTGCCCTTGCCCTTGCCGTAAGGGCAAAAATTGCCCTTGCCTTTGCCATCCACGTTGCCCTTGCCGCCCTTGCCCGTGCCCTTGCCCGCGTCGTCGCTAGCCGCCTTTGCCCCGCTCGAGCTCGCCGTGCACGTCCGTTGCTCATCGGCCTCTTTCTGCACTTCCGCCAGCAGCTTCTCCAAGTCACCGGCTCTTTTCTGCAACTCCGCCAGCAACTTCTCCAAGTAGTCTACGATGCCCAAGTAGTCCTCGTCGAAGATGCTCGCCGCACTCTTGGCCCTTGCCTTCTTCATCGCCTTCTTAGCCTTTGCGGCGGCCTTCTTCACCTTGTTGAGCACGGCGGCCTTCTTGCGCTTCTTTATGGCCACAGTACCCTTCGTGGATTTCTTTTTGGCCGCCATAGTACCGACGGCAGCGCCGACCGCTGCAGCAAGAAAGACGAACCCCTGCTGCACGTAGGTTAACATCTTCATGGGAATCTGTTGCCGCAAAGCAATAAGGGCACAACAGGGCGCAAGCCCGAAACCCTTAAGCCAAAGGTCGTCGGACCTAGGGCGCTCGGCCCTCACAATGAATATTCAACCTGGAGCGAGGAGCGGCCTGAGCCGAAATGGCTACGGATTTGCATTCAAAATTGAAAATTAGCACGTGCAGTCTGGAGCTAGGGGGGGCGGGCCGGTATTGTGAA
>Ga0194118_10005859_pt1 | contig 12540 bp, 10 predicted proteins | sample TA2MahsurfametaG_2_FD_148662 | JGI IMG/M metagenome (GOLD analysis project Ga0194118, IMG submission 148662) | Freshwater microbial communities from Lake Tanganyika, Tanzania - TA2015013 Mahale N5 surface | ecosystem: Environmental > Aquatic > Freshwater > Lake | place: Tanzania: Lake...
AGATCATTTGATGTGGTGTTTGCTGTTTTAGCACTAGTGCTTCTTAGTCCTGTGTACCTCGTGATCTCAGTACTTATTCTCATCACGAGTGGTGGGCCCGTTTTTTACTCTCAGAAGAGAGTTGGACTTAATGGCAAAGTTTTCAATCTCTTTAAGTTTCGCTCAATGGTCAAGAATGCTGATAAATTGATTTCATCAGCGGCCAATGTTCATGCGATAGATCATGTGATTTTTAAGGATAAGAGAGATCCACGGGTGACCCCCATTGGACGCATATTGCGAAAGTACTCTCTTGATGAACTTCCCCAATTCTTTAATGTATTAATAAATGACATGTCGGTGGTTGGGCCGCGACCTGCACTAGTGCACGAAGTGAAGAAGTATGACTCTATCTATGAGCGTCGACTAAACGCCAAACCGGGAGTGACAGGTCCGTGGCAGATTAGCGGTCGATCCGATCTTGATCTACAGACAAGCGTGGCTCTTGATTTAAACTACATGGTGAATTGGAGTTTTACTCGAGACTTGTGGATCATTATCGCTACTATCGGGGCGGTATTAAGAGGTCGCGGTGCTTACTAGTTTAGACTTTTGCCAAGAGAACATTTGCACTGGGTCTTGTAATTTATTTACTGACTGTACTTTTGTTTACTCTATTTCCTCGTCCATTGTTGGAATCGGCAAATTCGGGCGAGATTGAGGAATTTCTACGCACTCATGCCAACCTTTTCTACGAGATTCTCTATGCCGATACTTCTATGGTTTACATCGGGAATTATTTGCTCTTGTTCCCTTTTGCTTTCCTCGTTTCGTGGGCACTTCCGACGTGGTCTGTTGTAACGCGACTTCGAAGCGCTATCTTGATTTCTGGATTTATTGAAATTTCGCTGATTTGAATTCCAGGTCGTTTTTCCGATGTGGTTGACTTCATTTCAAATGTATTTGGAGCTGCTATTGGAATTCTGATTTTCGAAAAGTGGTTGAGTCGAAAGAGTTAGCAGTTGTCCTTAATTTTGACTATTTCCGGGCGAACAAGTGGTTGACTAAATGACGTTAAGCTACCTGAACCGCCCTTAAATTGGGCAACGATTACTTCGCTTGCATCGGGAGCTAGATCTATGTCTTCGATGAAAATAGGTCGCTCTAGTTCAGACCCTATCCGGGCATTACCTTCTGCACCCGATCCAAGGGATCCTCCGATGAGCGTGGACTGATAAGGACCATAAATGAAGACTTTGAATCGATGTTGTCCCGTGACTAACTCTTTTGGCTTTCCTTTATCTGCTCTAGTGAGTACATACGGAGGTAAATCTTGGGCATTCACAACTCGATTTTTGAGATACACGGTTACTTGAGTGGTTGCGTTGGGAGAGCAGGTTAATGTCTCGATATCCACTTCTCGGTCTAAGTAGTAATCAAGTTTGCTGGCATCGGTATTTTGAATAACGACACGATATTGATTGTCTGAAGTCTTGTTGAGAGAGCCTGCAAGTCGGGTTTCTTCATTCACTGCTTGGGTTTCTTTTGACGTGGTGTAAAGCAAGAGGCGATTCTCCAGGATAGATAGTGAGAGTGCCTTTGGCATTTTACGTACGCTGAATTCCTTTGCAAGCAGTTGACTAAAAGTAGATTTCATAATTGTTACTAAGAACTCTTTGCGCGCCATATTGTCTTCTTCATACCGCTTGTAGGCCGTTTTGAGAGTCTCTTCAACAACGTTCTCCGAGTCAATTTGGAACCCGTCAGGTAAGGTCACAGTTCCAATTGCCTTCAGAAAGTAACTGAGTGCGATGGGATCGGTTGCTATGAAGCCATCAAGAATTTCTCCAGTTTGGAGGCGCCATAGTTCTAGGTAATTCATGGCACCGTATGGGAAATGGGGCGAAAGGTTCGCGTTTTGCCAGATTCCAGGATTGTTTCCGTAGAGTTCAAAGTATCCATCGGAATGCTTAATAGGCAGAGTAGTGAGGTGCTGCAGTCCCACATTTGATGAAGCTTTGATTACCTCGAGCTTTCCACGATTCATTTCGACAATTGCATAGGCACCGAGAATTCCTCCTGTGCCCCTAGCTTCGGCGGAATTTTGGAAGGAGATCATGTATCTCTTGGGTCGATCAAAACCTGCGAGCTCAGGATAGTGTTTGGCTGCAAAGAGAACTTCAGGTTTGATCTTGAAAATATCTATTCCAACTAGTTGTGATGCTTGTTTGATACCAGGTAATGAAAGGTACCGCAGCAAGTCATTGGTATCCCGAAAAAGAGTGTCGCCTACATCGATAACTTGACTTGGCTTTAAAGGGGTATCAGGAATGTTGCGATAGGTATTTAGTAGTTGAAGTGAGTTCCACACTATTGCGAGAACTGGTACGGCAACAATCAGAGAAATGGAAAGTGCAAAGGTCTTAATTCTCATAGTCAACTTGAGATAACGCTAATGGAGTCGGCGAAGTACGAGGATAAGAATGAATCTGGGAGGGTACGAGATTTACTTCGACGTGGAGAAGTGATGATTACTACTGAGCGAGACTTGGCATAGAAATCTACCAGTCGTTTCCAGCTCTGACTTAAGAAATATTTCTCTGGCTTGTCTAGTTCCCGACAGTGTCGTAAAACCTGATTCTCTCTCAGTTTAGGCAGAGTGCCCTGCATTGAGAGCGTGTAATCAAAATCTACGGGCATTAAGTTTTGTTCTTGGAAATCAATGTCATGTGGGGCCCTGCAATCACCATCAATAATGGTCGCTCCGATCGCATTTGCCTCAAAAACGGCATGCGCGATTGTTTGAGAGATATCAGTCGTGCCTCGTGGGATGAATGCAAGGATTTGGTTCTTGTTCTTTACACCTATCCACTCGTAGATGGTCCTCATTACCGTATTGGAAACTTTCGCAAGTTCGCGCTCAAAGTGAGACTCTTCCATGCCGTCTGGATCACTTGGACGAAGTTCGGGATGAATTAATTCATCAGTGAGTGATCGTCGCTCACAAAGAATAGGAGCATCGTTAAGGGCATCGAGAACTAATTGATCTGCAGCGATCAAGAGCTCGGGTGAAAAGCGTCCGTGAATAAATTTCTCTATTGAAGTCGTTCGCTCTTTCATAGGTGAAAGTCCCCATCTTTGGGCGGTGAGTGCGGCAAAGTCCGAGGTCTCTTCTCCGTCTGTTACCTCGGTTCCAAATGAGGTCACCAGAGATTCGGGAAAGTGGTGGCGAATGACGAGTTCTGCGAAAGGCGAGCGAGCCTTATTTTGGCGACACGCGACGGCAATTCTCACGCCGCACACTGTAGCGGCGGCTTTTGGGGTCTATGGCATCGCTATAAACGGACTTGGCGTGTGCAGTGAGCCCGTTTGAAGGATCGCCGCTTGGCCATAAGAATTCTCGAGGGTATCTTTAGGCATTCCACCAGCGAGGTAGGTCCAATGGAACTGATCGCCTACTGGCGATTACTTGTGCAGTCGCGACGTTTGATTTCTGTCACGACTCTTTGTGGCCTGCTTATTTCTCTCCTTGTAACAATGTCGATGACGCCTGTTTATAAGTCTTCGGCACAACTATTTGTGTCTACACCAGCGTCCGCGGTCGATATCTCTGCGCTATTGACCGGTTCAAGTTTTTCTCAGCAGCGCGTGAAGTCATACGCCCAAATTATTAATAGCCCTGTAAATCTTGAACCTGTGGTCAAAGAACTCAAACTCAAGATGTCGGCCGAGGAGTTATCTAAGAACATCACCGCATCTGCTCCATTAGACACGGTACTAATTTCGTTAACAGTTACTGATACCAATCCTAAGCGAGCTGCTCGAATCGCAAATGCTGTAGCGCAACAGTTTGGAATCACAGTGAAGAGTCTTGAGTTGCAGGAAATTGATACTGAATCGCCTATCAAAGTTTCGATTGCCAAATTTGCTACTCCTCCGACGGCTCCAGCCGCTCCGCAGAAGTCCATAAATTATGCGCTGGGCTTGATGTTGGGATTTGGATTAGGTTTTGGAGTTGCAAGCTTAAGAAAGTTACTCGACAATACAGTCAAGAATGAAGATGATTTAGGTGAGATCCCACTCCTAGCGGCAATTGGTTTTGATATAAATGCAGATGAAAAGCCGCTAATTACCCAAATCGGAAGATATGCAGCTCGAACAGAGGCCTTTAGAACTTTACGCACAAATCTCAAACACGCTAATCCCGGTGTTAATCCAAAGTCAATAGTATTTACATCCGCACTTCCTAATGAAGGAAAATCTACTTCGGCAATCAACATTGCCATCTCGCTGACTCAATCTGGCGAAAGAGTCCTTCTTGTCGAAGCAGATCTTCGCCGGCCTAAAGTTCCCATTTACCTCGAGTTTGCATCAAAAGTTGTGGGTCTCAGTGAGTTGTTGAGTTCGCCCACAAAGTTGACCTGGCCCCTTGTGAAGAAACACATGCGAAAGCACCCGGAAATTGATCTCCAGGTGCTGACTTCAGGTCGAATTCCTCCTAATCCTGCAGAGTTATTGGAGTCTGGTCGATTCAGAGAATTGCTCACGATCTTGCGTGCAAAATTTGATTACATCATTATCGATTGCCCACCTTTGCTTCCTATTACCGATGCAGCAATTGTTGCCGCCCAAACCGATGGTGCAATTCTGGTCTCACATGCAGGAGCCACGAAGATTCCTCATTTCGAAGGCGCACGAGATGCAATACGTGGAGTTGGTGCTCTCGTTCTTGGAGTTATATTGAACAAAATTCCTGAAGATGCGATGGAATACGAGTACGGCTATAAGTATGGATATCCGAAGTATTACGGTTATAGCGGCAAGCCTTACGATCCATTGAATTCCCATGAGCGAGATACTCGCTATGCACCTCCAAAATCGGAAGTTGACCGCATGAACGAGGAAGAATTTGTCTTCATCAAGGGAAAGCGCTTTAAAGAAGAGTTAATGCGCGATCGAAATAAGATCTAGGAATTAATGCGCAATAGATGGACATCGGCTCTCCTCGTGGGAGCATTTATCCTCTCGTTTCAACAAACTGCACCTTATCTCGCATTTCTTGCAGAAGTCTGCAGAGGACCTGCGGCTTATCCTCCAGATTTACCTGACTGCCTCGACCCAGCGGTTCTGGCGGCCCAAGAAGCTGCTAAGAAAGTAGCAGAAGAGAAAGCTGCTGCTGAAGCTGCTAAAGCGGCAGCAGAAGCTAAAGCTTCAGAAGAAAAGGCGAAAGCAGATGCTGCTCGCTTGCTTGCAGAGCAAGAGAAAGCAAAAGCTGACGCCATTGCTGCGGAAATTGCAGCGGGAAATATCAAAGCGGCTGCGGAGAAAGCAGCAGCTGAAGCAAAGGCAGCTGCAGAAGCAACTGCAAAAGTCGAAGCGGCAAAAGTAGCTGCGGCGGCAGAGAAAGCTCAGAAAGAGGCTGCACTCGCTGCAGCACAGAAAGCGGCTCAAGAAGCAGCCGCAAAACTGGCGGAAGAGCAGGCGAGGTTATCTGCTGAAATCCTTGCCAAGGAAGCGGCAGCAAAGGAACAAGAGGCTAAGGCTGCAGCCGCAAAGAAAGCTGCAGAGGATGCTCAAAAAGCTTTTGAGGCTCAACGTGCTCAGTTAGAGGCTCAAATAGCAGCCGCCAAGGCGGAGGCAGATCGCCTTGCAGCAGCGCAAGCCGCAGCAGCAGCAGAGCAGGCGGCAAAGCAACAAGCGGCGCAGGCTCTTGCACAACAGGCGCAGGCGGCAACGAATGAGGCAGATAGTGCGCGGCGCGCATATGTGGCAGCTGGCGGTAATGCGTTGCGAGCTGGTCCCATTGTTGAAGAGAAAGTTCGGCCCTCGAGTGTCGGCTTTGAGTATTTAAAAGCGCAACCACCTGCAGAAAATGCAACGCTTGAAGAATTGCGCGCCGCGTGGCAAGCAGCTGAGGCGAAAGCAACGGCCGTTAGCGGTCAAGCAAAGGCAGCAAATGATGCAGCTTCTGCTGCGAAGGCAGCTGCAGATAAGGCAACAGCAGATGCAAATGCAGCGGCAGATACACAGAAAAGACGTGAAGCAGACAAATCTGCTGCAGAATCCAAAGTGAAAATAGCAGAAGCCAAAGCTAAAGCAGAAACTGATGCCCAGGCAAAGCTCTTGGCTGAAGCGTCAGCCGCAGCAGCTGAAAAAACTCGAATTGAAAATGAAGCCAAGCAACTAGCTGCTGATGTACTTAAGAAGGAAGCAGAATTCAAAGAAGCGCAAGCGAAAGATCTTCAAGCCCAGGCAGCTGCAGAAGCCGCTTCAGCAAAAGAAGCAGCGCTCAAAGCAGCTTCAGAAGCATTAACGAAAGCAGCAGACGCTGGTGGAGATTCCGCAGAAGCTGCCAAAGCAGCTCTTGCATCACTCAACAGCGTCGTTGCCATGGCACAGAGCGCTGCAAATAAAGCAGCAGATGCAGCCAGCACCGCTAACTTGGCAGTCGATGCTGCGTCTAAGGCGGTTACTGATAAAGCTGCTGCAGAAGTTGCTGCGAAAAACGCAATTGCAGATGCAGAAAAGCAAGCCCAAGCAGTTAAAGAAGCGGCAGCAAAAGCGGCGATTCAAAAAGCAGCAGCCGAAAAAGCGTCAACAGAAGCGAAGAAGAAGTTAGAAGCTGAGCAAGCAAGAGCGAAGAAGAAGGCGGCGGCGGCAAAAGCTGCAGCTGCGAAGAAAATTGCTGTACTTAATGCCAAAGCAAAAACTCTAGTTGGAGGCGCTAAAACAGGATCTGCGACCGCCCAAGATAATGCAAATTCAGCTAATACGCAGTCAAAATCAGGAAGCGTAAAGCTCGAAGAAGCGGAGAAAAAAGTCAAGGATGCCGAGAAGAAAGTCAAAGAAGCTGAGGCTGAGTTATCGCGCCAAGAAAAAATCTTGAATTATTTGAAAAATGCTCTCCAATCAGCTCAGAATGTACTCAGTTCCATTATCAAGAATATTTTCAAGAGTGACAAAAAGGATTCAAAAGAAGGTGCGTCGAAGAAATTTGAAGAGGCAAAACGCACGGTCGAGAATTTGAGTCGAGACGTCGCACAAGCATCGAGTAAACGGGATCAAGAACAATGGAAACTTGATAATGCTAAATCTGAATTATCTATTGCCAAAATCCAGCTATCTGCGGCAAAAGATAGTGTTCTGTACGTTGGAAGTTACGTTAAAGCGGCAAATGACGCAGCAGATAGTTATAGGCGAGCTGTCAATGTTTCGGAAGCGGTTGCTCGTGGTATCGACGGTGCTGCTAAAGAAGTAGCAGGAATCGAAATTCAGCAATTTGCTTCTGAGAGCAGCATCAAGGTTTCTACTGGATGGATGGTTCTAGGTTTCTTCGCAGGAATAGTTTTCACGTTATTCGCAACGCGCGATCGTAGAAGAAGAAAAGTGAATCCTAAGGTCCTTAATGAACTGCTTCAAAGTGAAGAGAAATTCGTCCCTACTTTGAAGAATCTTGAACTGGACACTCCAACTAAGAGAGTGAAAAAGAATGTGCCGAAGAAAACTACAAAGAAAGCCGCGCTGAAGAAAAAGTCAAAGAAATAGTTATTCGGTCTCTTGCTGAGACATAGGAGTAAACGTGGCGGTTCGCGCTAGGAATTTAACTTTCTCTGCGAGATTACAACGCATCATGGATGCCGCAACTAAGCGCGGACTGTTATGTATTTCACAAACAAAAGTAAGGACTCCATATTCCGGGAAAGTGACTGCAATTAACCCGAAGTGCCCTACTGACTACAAAAGAAGAAATCAGTCGGCAGTAAGTCGGCAATAGAAAACTTTCATCAGGGTCCCTTTTCGCATAAACCCAGGCCAGGATGTGCTTACAACAGTGGCATGGTTGTGCTGGAGAGAGATCTTCTGCTAACTCTTAATCACCGGGTCGTAGGTTCGATCCCTACACAACCTACTTTCCTAGTAAACTACTATTCGGTTAAAGTACGCTTCAAAATTCAAGGAAAGATTTCTAAATGGCGATAATCCACTTGATTTCTGGATTACCAGGTTCTGGGAAGACGACAAAATATAAGGAGCTAGCGAAACTCTGCCCTCTTATCCGAATGTCTCCCGATGAGTGGATGCAGGCTTCTGGGATTTCGCTTCGCAATGCATCGGCAAGAGAATCTATTGAGGAGTTTCAATTTAAACTTGCGCTGGTCTTATTGGATCGAGGAATTGATGTGGCTATCGAGTGGGGAACTTGGAGCCGAATTGAGCGAATAGAGATCCTGCTAGCTGCTAAGGAGCGAGGCCACGAAGTCAAAGGATATTTTTTAAATCCTCCAATTGAAGTTCTTAGACAGAGATTGGATATTCGAGACCGAGAACTTCCTGAATCTGATCAAGTCTTAGTTAGTGAATTGGAATTAATTTTTACGATGTTTGAACTGCCTGAATCTGAAGAAATGTCCCTGTATTCCGAAGTTTGGTTTGATAAACCAACGGCTGATAAGTACAAGTCGTGGTTTGAGATATCACCACCTATGCCCAATAAATTAGGAAGTAAACGCCCTACCAGGGTGACTCGTAATTAGCTCGAAATTGTTTCTCTCTCTGCATAAATTCTCTGCATCAAGCTTTCAGCTGTACCTGGATAACTTGAAAGCCAGAAATTCAGTTTACGCTTATCTAGGACTATCCTAGGTAGGTGTCCAGCTCTTCAATTCGAATAGTCAAATTAAAAGATTCAAATTCTGTTGGTGAATTTGTCGCCCAAAAAATTTCTGCGGCAATAAAAAATGCTGGTTCAAAACCCCTGGTCTTAGGCTTTCCAAGCGGTCGCACTCCCAGGCCCACCATTAGGGCTCTTGCCCAAATAGCCAGCACCGAAAGTTTAGATCTCTCGCAAGTGCATATTCTGCTAATGGATGACTACGTCTGGCAGGAGCCAAACGGAACATTTAAGAATGTTTCTTTATCTGAGCATTTTAGTTGCAGGAAATTTGCCCAAGATGAATTGCTGGCACTTATTAATGCCAAGCTGGAGAAACCTAGACAAATTAAAATCGAAAATCTTCATGCACCTGATGCAGCTAATCCGAAGGACTATGAAACTTTAATTGACTCGCTGGGCGGAATAGACATTTTTATCCTCGCCAGTGGAAGTAGCGATGGCCATGTTGCTTTTAATGGGCCTGGCGCTGCACGGCAATCATTGACATCAGTGATGGATTTAGCAGAAAAGACGCGTAGCGACAATTTACTCACATTCCCAGATTTTAAGAGCATCGAGGAAGTACCCCGATTTGGCGTTTCTGTTGGGATTTCAACAATTGCTGACAAATCTCGACTAGCAATTATGATTCTAACGAGTAAGGAAAAGCGAGAAGCGTTCCAGACGATCAGCTCTGCTAGAAAATATGACCCAGCTTGGCCAGCGACCGTGGTGGTGGAGTGTCGAGAAGGGATGATTGTCGTCGATGAGCTTGCGGGATAAAATCAACAAGTGTTCGACTTAATCACAATTGGCCGCATCAGCGTTGACATCTATGGGCAAGAAGAGGGAGCTGGGCTAGAGGATCAACAGAGTTTCAAGAAGGCAGTAGGCGGGAGTCCAACAAATGTTGCTATTGGAACGGCCAGATACGGACACAATGTCGCGCTAATCTCCGGCGTCGGTGATGATTCCTTTGGAAATTATGCACTCTCAGAGTTAAGAAAATTCAAGGTAGAGACTGAATTTGTGAGTATGTTCCCTGGAAAGACCCCTGTTGTAATTGCTGGCCTTAAAAATCCGGATGATCCTGAACTTGTTTTTTATCGCGATCTGGATGCGCCAGATACCCAAATGCAAATCAATTCTGCTATGGAAATTGCGGTTTCAAAGTCTAAGTTATTTTGGTACACCGGTTCAACGCTCGCTAATCCAAAATTAAGAAGTACAGTTCTCTCACTTCTTACTTCTCGAGGATTAGATAACGGAGAAGAAAACATTTTTGATCTAGATTACCGTCCTTCATTTTGGAATAACCAAGCAGAAGCCCATAACCAGATATCTGCAGCTTTGAAACATTCCCAAGTGGTAATTGGAAATCGAATTGAGTGCTCAGTAACTACAGGATTGCCAAGTACAAGTGATTCAAAGGAATTTGCTGACTCGCTATTAGCAAGTGGGGTTCGACTCGCAATTGTCAAAGATGGGGCTAATGGCGTCCTTGTGGCTGACAAGAGCGGAAGCAGGCTTATTCCTGGAATCAAAGTAAGGGTTCGCTGTGGGCTTGGAGCTGGCGATGCCTTCGGGGCTGGAGTGGTACATGGATTACTGAATAATTGGACTCCGGCTCAAAGCGTTGAATTTGCCAATGCGGCAGGGGCTCATGTTGCAAGTCAATTGATGTGTAGTGATGCGATGCCAACAGAGATTGAAGTTAAAAATCTAATGAGTACCAAGTGAAGCGATACTTTCCGGCAAAAGAGGGCAACCAGTGGATAACCCCTGAGGTGGCAAATTGGCAGTATTGCGGGTTGTCTATCTTTTCTCACTTTGTTGGCGATTTTGAGATTCCACTAGAACTTACAAAGAGTAATGAAGCTGCCCTAATTCCCCTTAAAGGTCGAGATATCAAGGTAGAAATCGATGGAGTGGAGTTTCATCTAAATGGACGTAGTGGAGTATTTGAAGGCGCAACAGATTGGATATATGTCTCTCCTGGTTCAAGAGTAGAAATAGAGGGAAAAGGCGAGATTGAAATAGCTCTTGCTACCGCTAGAGCAGAGAAGCGATTTCCCACCGTTTATGTAATCAAGTCAGAGTTAGTGGAGACAAGAGGTTCTGGCTCGGCCACTAGAGAGATAAGGCCATTTATGCATCCCGACAACTTTCCAAATGCGGTGAAGCTAAATGCAGTTGAAGTTATAACTCCCGATGGCAACACCTCTAGTTATCCTCCACATCGCCACGATGGTATTGGTGATTGTCCGTTTCATAACGAAGAGATTTATTACTTCAGAATCGGAGAGGTAGATAGCCCACACGGTTGTAGCTCAGGCTTTGGATTCCATCGAACTTATTCTGCCCCGCAAGATTCAATCTCCTTTGATGACAACATCTCGGTGCGAGATGGAGATATCTACCTCGTTGATCGTGGCTATCACGGGCCATGTACAGCGCTTCCGGGTTATCCCATGTATTACCTAAATGTTTTGGCTGGCCCAAACTTGGAGCGTAATATGGGTTTCTGCGATGATCCAACTTATTCGCATATCCGCCAAGATTGGACGACTCAAACAACTGATCCAAGAATTCCCTGGAGGATAAGTAAATGATAATAACGGTCTCAGAGGCAATAGTTCGATGGCTCCTAGCTCAAAAAATAGATACTGATGAAGGCTTGCAGCCTTACTTCGCAGGAGTTCATGCCATATTCGGTCATGGAAATGCTCTTGGATTAGGCGTCTCACTATCTGCAGCAAAAGAGCAGATAATCACTTATCGCGGCCAGAGCGAGCAGGGAATGGCACTTGCCGCGATTGGCTTTGCAAAAGCGAAGCGCCGTCAACAATGCCAAGTAGTCACTACATCTATTGGTCCAGGTGCACTTAATGTTGTAACTGCTGCAGGCGTTGCGCTAGCCAATCGACTTCCACTTTTAATCCTCTCTGGAGATACTTTCAATTCCCGTAATCCAGATCCAGTTCTACAGCAGATGGAACACTTTGATGAGCCTTCACTAACCGCTAATGATGCTTTTCGAGCAGTGACGCGATATTGGGATCGAATCACTTCGCCCACACAGATTCTCACCTCGCTGCCTCAAATGCTCAACACTCTGCTAGATTCAGCAAGCTGTGGCCCCGCATTCATCGGACTTCCTCAAGATGTTCAAGTGATGAAATATGACTTCCCTGAGGATTTCTTTAAATCGAAGATACATAAGATTCCGAGACCACGACCAGATTTGGGTGAAATACGAGAGGCTATTGAGCTAATAAACAAGGCAAATAAACCCTTAATTGTTGCTGGTGGCGGCGTGCATTACTCGCTAGCTGAATCAGTTTTAGCTCGATTTGCCTCAGAGAAGAACATTCCCATGGTTGAGACAATGGCGGGTAAGAGCGTTCTGCCTTGGTCGGATGAGCGATTAATTGGACCCCTGGGTGTTACTGGTAACGATCCGGTTAATAGAGTTGTTGCTCAAGCAGATCTAATAATCGCAGTTGGAACAAGATTGCAGGATTTCACCACTGGATCCTGGACCCTGTTTGCAGAAAAAACAATTGTTGGAATCAACACATCTAGATTCGATGCTTCAAAGCGGAGAAGTGTTGCGGTAGTTGGAGATGCTTTAATGACATTAAATGAAATAGCTCCGAGAATTGATGTGAAATCGAATCAATGGTTGGCCCAAGCCCAGAGAGCTCGAGTTGAAATAATCGAAGAGATTAACTCTAGAAGAGAGTTGAAGTCTGATTTGGCAACCTACGCACAAGTTGTTATAGCTGTTAATGAAATTGCTGAAGAGCAAGACTATGTAATGACAGCAGCAGGCGGACTTCCCGGAGAATTAAATATGAATTGGCTCTCAAAGTCAGTCCATTCCTTTGATTGTGAGTATGGATTCT
>Ga0194118_10005863_pt1 | contig 12538 bp, 17 predicted proteins | sample TA2MahsurfametaG_2_FD_148662 | JGI IMG/M metagenome (GOLD analysis project Ga0194118, IMG submission 148662) | Freshwater microbial communities from Lake Tanganyika, Tanzania - TA2015013 Mahale N5 surface | ecosystem: Environmental > Aquatic > Freshwater > Lake | place: Tanzania: Lake...
ATTTCTGGCTGAAACTTTGAATGAGTAGATCAAATCATTTGTCAGAGGCACTGTCGTCTAGTAGTGGCGATCGATGACTTTCTCTGCAAGCAACACGTAGTCACCATTGCTCTAGTCATACATCACTGTGTAGTCTATCACTGGAGTGCCTCCGTTTTCCAGTCCCTCCTCCCAAGTGAACCGGATCTTGTATGCGTCTGTGGCTTTTGCGTCATTCTTTAGGTTTATTGGCGCTTCAGGCACTATCCATATGACAGCTCCGTTGCCCACATCAGAGTAAACAGAGTCTCCGTAGACATTTGCTGCAATCACTTTAACGTAGACAGAATCATCCATAAGAAGATTGTAGGGTGCTGATCTGAGTGCCAGAAGTGGAACTGTGCATTCACGATTGACAAGAATGAAATTGGTTGCTTCCGCACAGTGTACAGTTTCTTGGTGGAAAATCGACTGTGAACGTTACATAATGTATACGCGGAAGGAAGTGATAGGAGAACCATTTGGAATTGGTTCAGACCAATTAATGATCACCTGGTCATTGTAGTTACGTGTGATTGGTGCTGGATAGGGCGGTTCCGGCTTGAAAGCACACAAAAGAACCAGTTTGGCTGACTTTTCACTGTAGCCATAGGTGTTGCGTGCTTCAACAGTGAATTCGTAGGTGGTGCCCGCAATAAGAGAATAAACTGTGAAAGAGGTAGTCTTAAGCCCAGACACTAGCACAGATTAGGGTTCACCTAAAACAGCGATATTGATTCTGTAGTCAATAATGACAGCGCCGCCATTTGCAAGCCCTTCTGTCCAAGAGAAGCTCAAGATTGACTTTGTACGGTAGGCATAGTTTTCAACTAAGTTGAGCGGAGCATCGGGCGTACTTGTTATAACAGCGCCGTTGCCAGGATTAGACCCAACAGAAGCTCCCATAAAATTAGTTGCAATGACCTTAGCGTAGATGCTTGCGCCCCAAGGCAGGTCGAATGGTGCCTTAACAAATTCATCTGCAGGTATTATACACTCGGTCGCCTGCATTATCGCAGGGTTTGATCCATCACAGAATTGGGGTAGAGTGAAGTAGATTGTGGGATCGACTGATCTGAAGTAGACCGTGTACGATGTAATTATGGCTCCGTTTGCCTCAGGCTTTATCCAAGATACTACTACATCGTCAGGGATGAAAGTGGTGATGGGAGCTAGAGGCTGTGTCGGAGGTTGTGCAGCAAGGATCTAAACTTCGTTTGAGAAGTCACCATAACCCTCTGAGTTGCACGCCTACACTTTGAATCTGTATTCGGTGCCCGGTACAAGATACAACGCCACATATGATGTGTCAACTACGTTAGAAGCTAATATCTCGTAGTTGTCTGCTGTCACAGTCGTATACCAAACCCTGTAGTCAATGACTGGAGTGCCAGATAACTGTGCACCTTCATACCAAGTTATGCCGATCTGGTCCTTATTTGTTTCAGCCACATTATTGAGTAGCGTTTGGGGTGCAGAAGGCACTGTTAAGATCACTGCACCGTTGCCAGCTACTGAGAAATCTGATGTGCCAACGATATTGGTTGCAGATACCTTAGCGAAGATGCTTGAACCCCATTCTAAGCTATACGGCTCAGCTTTGAGTGACTCAATCTAGACCGTGCATTAGGCAGCTGCGATAATAGCAGCATTTGTGCCATCACAGCTCACAAGCTGTTGACTATATTTTTCAGAATCACTTTCCTGAATAAGTATCGTGTAGCGTGTCAGTGGCGAGCCACCATCGTACTCTGCCTACCACTTAATAATCACTGATGAAACATCAATCGTAGTTGTAATACTGCTTGGCGCATCTGGCACTCTAGCCGCTCTAATGGTGACCTCGCTTGAGAATGCTCCAAAGCCAACAGCATTTCTAGCCTAAACCTTAAACTTATAGTTTTGGCCGGGCAAAAGTGTCGCTGTAGTTGTGTAGTACTCGTCTAGAATGCCTGCGTTTAGTTCTACGAAGGCATTGTCGCTCTCTAAAGTGTAATAAATTCGATAGTCGATGACTTCAGTGCCACGGTTTGAAACGCCAGGTGTCCATGTGAGTGCAATCTGTGAAGCATCTGTCAACGCAGCATTATTTGATAAAGACAAAGGTGCATCAGGCACTAGCCATATCGATGCTCCATTACCCTCCAGTGAGTACTCTGATTGCCCATGAAGATTATATGCGATTACTTTAGCGTAAATATGGTCTCCTTCAATCAAGTTAAAAGGAGTTGTCACGAAGCGATTTAGCGGTATTGTGCAACGTCTTGCTGATGCAACCGAGGCAAGCAAGCCGTTACAGTACATTAGCTCTGTAGCCTAGGCGTAGTTACTCATCTAGAAGAAGACAGAGTAGCCTGTGATAGGTGAACCATTCGCATAGGGTTCGTTCCAGCTAATAACGATCTAATCATTTTGGTTAGCAGTTGTTACACCAGTCGGTCGTTCGGGCTAGGCTGCACAAGCAATTACTACCACGGCTGAAAAATCACTGTATCCAAACTCATTACGAGCCTTAATCTTAAACGAGTAGTCAACAGCGTTCTTTAACTCGACTACAGTTATTTGGGTAAGTTAAATCGCTGACTTCTGGAGGATGAAGTTGCCAGAGCTAGCTTCATCCATGTATAAGGAGTAATCGAGGACTGTTGACCCGCCATTCGATAGTGCTTGAGTCCATTTGAGTCCAATCTAAGTTGCACCTCTCTTTGTTTCATCCAACATAAGATTGATAGGTGCATCAGGTGCGGTAATAATAACGGCGCCGTTTCCCTCCTCTGACAATTTAGATTCACCGTACACATTAACCGCTGAGATCTTAGCATAGACTTCAGAACCCCAGGCAAGGTTGAAAGTAGAGCCTCTTAAAATGTGCACTGGCACTGAACAAGTTCTCACCTAGATCACACTAGGGTCACTACCCGCACAGTAAGTGAACTCTTCAGCATATGTGATACCGTCGCTCTTCCTTATGTATATGTGGTAAGCAGTTATGGTAGCGGCCATATTATTAGGCTCTAACCATTCAATCTTTACGTCGGTTCCGACAAATTGTGTTGTTGGTGCTCTAGGTTAAGCTGGTTGCTCAGCTGCCAAGATTGCTACCGTTGCAGAGTAATTACTAAGACCAAACTAGTTTCTGGCCCTAACCTTGAATACATAGGTATTTCCCTGCGTTGTCGCATATAAAGTGTAAGTTGACACTGTCAATCCCGTTTTAATAGTGACAAACTCATTATCGCCGACGCCTTAATCGTACGAGACGCTATAATCTAACACGGAACTTCCTCCATTTTAAAGACCTTCTTGCCAGCTGATAGTGATCTGGCTCGATGATGTGCTTGTTGTGACCTTAGCAAGGTTGAGGGGTGCATCAGGTTCCCGTCTCAATAGTGCCCCATTTCCTACTTCTGACTCAGCAGACTGTCCTACGATGTTTACCGCAATTACTTTAGCTTAGATACTGTCTCCCCAAGCTAGCTTGTAAGGGTTCATGATAAATACTGTCTTAGGGATCGTGCAAGAACCATTTTCCAAAACAGCTTGCACTGATCCATCGCAGTACTATGTATTCTCTTAGAATTCAGTTAACGAACTTGTCCTCAAGAGGATCTTGTAAGAATTTATTGCGCTTCCACCATCGTTTGGCGCTGTCCAAGATATGACAATCGAGTCAAGCACCAGCTCAGTCATTACGTTCAACGGCTAGTCAGGCAACTAAGCTAGCAGAACCTCGACTGGACTCGAGTATGCACCCAGTCCGACAGTGTTCCTTGCCTGCACCATAAACTTATAGGTTGTTCCTGTTATAAGTGGCATCACTGATGTGTACGCAAGCTCAGTCACTCCTTCGATAAAAACTGCGAAAGTGAAGGAATCTTGCGTCGTGTAGTAAATGGTGTAGTCGATCACTGGTGTGCCGCCATCATTATCAGTAGGTGACCAAATAAGACCTACCACTTTGCTGGAGGTCACTGTCGGGTCATTTCTTAAAGCGAGAGGAGCGGAAGGGACAAGTGCGATTAAAGCTCCGTTCCCTACTGATGACTCTAAGGAGCTACCAAACTAGTTAGTAGCAAAAAGTTTGGCGAAGACGGACGAGCCTTAAACTAAGTTGAATGGTTCAGCTTAAAGGATCGACTACGGAATAGTGCACTTCAGTTCAGCAACGTGTTTGCTGCCATCGCAAGTCGTCAGTTCCAGTGCGTAGCCCAAGTCTGTCTTTCCCAACAACACAGTGTAGCTCGTGATCGGAGATCCATTTGTTGCAGGTTCAGTCCACTCGACAATTATATCGCTTCCCTAACGTGTTGTTATTGGTGCTCTAGGAATTCCAGGTTCTTCTGCGCAAATCATCTCCAAACTAGCTGAGTAATCACTATATCCGAATACGTTACGGGCCTGCACTTTAACAGTGTATTTGCTTCCAGTCTGGAGTCCGATTGCTGTAAAGCTTGTTTGAGTGATTGCTGAAGCTAAGACCTGATTGAGGGAATCTTACACGAGAATACTGACTCTGTAGTCAATAACAGGAGAGCCACCATTAGCTTAGCCTTCCTGCCATATGAGAGTTATCGAAGTCGCTGTCTTCGAAGCAACCACCTCCGTCAATCCCATCGGTGAGTCTGGTTTAGTCAATATTATAGCGCCGTTACCTTCGAGGGAGGTGCTTGAGATACCATAAGTGTTCATAGCTTCTATTTTAACGAAGACGCCTGAGCCCCAAGGTAAACTGAAGGGTGCAGCCCTGAGAGTTTTAATAGGCACTAGACATGATCTGGTATTGATGACATTGGCAATTCTACCATCACAGCTGGGTAAGTCCAAAGCGTAGGTCACTCCATCGGCTTGTCTGATGTAGACCTTATACTCAGTGATGGCGGATCCTTGATCATCTGGCTCATTCCATGTAACTAGGACGCTATCACCACTTATCATTGTCGTCGGTGCAAGAGGACGATCAGGCTACTATGCAGCAAGTATCGAAACTACACTTGACGCTTAAGAGTAGCCTTCTGAATTCCTGGCCGAGACTCTAAATTAGTAAGTAACACCTGGTGTGAGTGATGTGGCTATGTAGCTTGTTCCACTAATACCAGTCTCGAGTACTGTAAACACAAAGAGTCCCTGGTCATACTCAATCATGTAGTCAAGTGTTGTAGCACCGGAGATAAATGTTGACGGTTCCCATGTCAGACCGATTCTATCGCCCATAGTGACCGCTTAAATATTCGCAAGGTTTTGAGGTTGTCCAGGCACGGTCATTATCACAGCACCTGTGCCAGTTTAAGACTCAATCGAGCTTCCTAAGTAATTATTTGCAATGATTCGTGCTTAGATGCTTGAACCCCATGCCAGACCAAACATCTCACTGGTGAAATGTGAGCTTGCTACGGTGCAACTCTTGGCTGCGATCACCACGGGAGCAGCCCCATCACACACAGTAGCGTCCTCAACAAAACTGCCTTCACTTCTCATGAACTTGATGGTGTAGCTTGTTATATCAGCGCCACCATTGTTAGGTTCGGTCCAAGTCGTCACCACATAAGTTGAAGTGATTAGAGTTATCGGTGCGGTGGGCTAGGCTGGCTTTTAAGCTGCGTGCACTTGCAAATCAACTGATTCCTCGCTGTAGCCAACAGAGTTTCGAGCCTACACTCTCAGGATGTAATAGGCGCCAGGCGTTAAAGTAACTGAGGTTGTGTACGACTTGACTAAAACACCTGAAGCTAGCTGAACAAAACTACCTGTAGACTGGTCATAGCTGACTCGGTAGTCGATCACCTAAGAACCGCCATTTGAAGCTCCATCGCTCCATTGGATCCTAATGACTGATGCTGAAGTCACTTGAAGATCATTTTGTACGTTGATCGGAGCATCGGGTACCACCTAAATCAACGCTACACCACCATCATTCGAAACAGGCGAATCACCATATAAATTCGTTGCCATCACATTGACGATAACTGGATCTCCCTGTACTAGGTTGAAAGGATCAGCCGTCAGTACTGAGATGGGAACTAGGCATTGCGTTGCTGCAATGATCACTCCACTCGATCCATCACAATTTGCTAGCTCGGTCGAGTAGTGTCCCCCTCCTTGCAACACTTTAATTGTGTAGCTTGTTATTGGTGAGCCATTCGCTGCTGGGCTCGACCATTTAATCAAAATGTTGCTGTTGACCGTTTCAGTCATGGGTGCTGCGACTTGACCAGGCTCAGCTGCTGCAAGAATACTCAGTATTTCTGAGTCATCCGAAAGACCATAAGCATTTCTTGCCTAAACTTTGAATTTATAAATTGTTCCAGGCGTCAATAAAGTTGACACATACTACCGTGCTAGAATATTTGACTCGAGGATTGCCCATGCACCAGTGCCACCAGCATCGTAGGAAACCTGATAATCGATCACAATTGATCCACCATTCTCTGGACCTTCAAGCCATTACAAGCCTAATTCACTCGGCTTTCTGAACAAAGTGTCTTCGGACAGGCTCTCAGGAGCATCTGGCTTCGTAATGATGACAGCACCGTTTCCTCGTGGAGAATAGTCTGAATCACCGTAAATATTCGTTGCAACAACGTATGCATAGACCGATGATCCCCAAGCTAGCTAGAATGGTGCCTACTTAAGGGTATTGATCGGGATTGAGCAGATTGCTGCAGTTTTAATCAATGAGTTTGATCCATCACAAGAACTCAGCTCTAAAGAAAGTAAGCCGTCGCTTCTCTGAATGTAAACCTTGTACGCAGTTATCTCTGAACCTCTGTTATAGGGGGCGGACCATCTTATCACTACAGAGTTGTCTGCTCTCATAAACTCACTGGTTGGTTCAACGGGTGTATCCGGCTCTTGAGCGGTCAATATCTCTACAGGAGTAGAGAATTCGCCGAAACCTTCTGCGTTTCTTGCGCGAACTTTAAATCTGTAAAAGATGCCTGTCGATAGATTCTCCACAAGAAGATTGAGTGATGTAACTCCAGACTATAAGACTTGGAAATCTTCGCTTGGCAATGCAAAGTAGACTTGGTAGTCTATCACTAGGGTGCCACCAGATTCTGTAGGCTCAGTCCACTAAATCGTGATCTGATTTGCATCGGTGCCAGGTGCGTGATTGCTGACCACAACGATGCTCGGCGTCGCCAATATGATTGCACCGTTGGCTTGCTCAGAAGTCTCACTTGTTCCATACAGATTAACTGCGGTCACACGAGCATAAATACTTGAGCCGTAGGGTAGGTTGTACGGGGCTGAGACCAGTACCGAAACTGGCACAGAGCAGGCTTAAGTCAAAAGCAGTGCAGGGTCTGATGGCTAACAGTGAATAGCCTCTTAAGTAAAGCTGAGTCCATCCATTTGTCTGATCTCAATTATGAACTCAGTGGCAGGCGATCCTCTCATATTGCAGTTCCATTAGATGACAACTTCATCGGCAAGGTCACTCATTTAGGTGACAACTGTCGGCTAGTCTGGCTTCTAAGCAGCGAGTATTGACAATAAAGCCGACTCTTGAGAGTAGCCAACTGAGTTGCGTGCCAAGACCGTAAACTTGTAGGTGTTTCCCTCAATAAGTGGCACTAAAGTTGTGTAGTGCTAGTCAATGATGCCCTCAGCGAGCATGGTCCACTCCGCTTTAGACTAGTCATACATGATCTTGTAGTCGATCACTGTAGTGCCTCCATTTTCAACACCGTCTACCCACAAGAGCTTGATCTTTGTCGCGGATGTCACTGAAGCGTCATTAGCTAGCTGCAGAGGCGCATCAGGTGGGTACTGAATCAGTGCACCTACACCATCTGCAGAGTAGTCACTGGTACCGTAAGCATTAGTCGCAGATACTTTGACAGTAACTGAATCACCATACTTGAGCAGGAATGGCTCACTAATAAGAGCTGAGAGAGGCAGAGTACATGTCTTTGCCAAAATAACTGCTTCTTTGGAGCCATCACAATTAAAAAGATCCTACAAGTAAGTATTGTCATTTTTCCTTATCAAAATTGTGTATGCTGTAATTGGCAGTCCGTTATCGACAGGTGCCACCCAATTAATCACAACATTTGCGTTAAAGTTGACTGTGGTCGGTGGTAAAGGTGTTTGTGGCCTCATCGCACACAGGATTGAAACTGCATCAGACTCGTCACTGTAGAAGAGCTGATTACGTGCCTCAACGATGAACTTGTACGTTTGGCCCGAAGTTAAGCCAAATATTGTCCACTCCTTCAGCTAAGTTACTTACTCCTGTGCAACAGTGTACAAAGTTGATGTCTCTAGTGCGTAGGAAACTCTGTAGTCCAAAATTGGTCTTCCACCATTTTAAAGGCCGTCGGACCAGATGATTGTTATTGATGAAGCTGTTCGCATCGACAGTTTCTCTTTGATATCGACTGGTTTATCAGGCTTTGTAATTATTACGGCGCCAAAGCCAGCCTCTGATGGCATTGAGTTACCGAAGATATTGGTTGCGATTACTTTAGCGTAGACACTTGATCCCCATGGTAGTTCGAAAGGTGCTGCCCTTAGGACTGCTATCGGAACTGTGCATTTTGTTTCGCTCATTACCACTGAATCGGATCCATCACAATTAACGAGGTCTTGAGCGAAGAATTCCGGATCTTACCTTCTAATTAAGATCTAGTAACGAGTAATCGGAAGATTATTGTCGAAAGGCGCTTGCCATTAGATGATAACATTCTAATTGGCTGCATCAACCGTCGTTGTGGGTGCATCAGGTTAATTAGGTCCAATCGCTGTCAACACAGAAACCTCATTGCTGTAGCCTAGACTGAAGTCAAATGCTGAGCGTGCTTGGACTTTGAAGGAATAAGTCAAGCCCAAGTTGAAGTTGACGAGAGTTGCTGAAGTGCCCACAATAGTTGAAATGATAGTCCAGTCGTTCTCAATTGAACTTCGAGAGTAGACCGTGTAGTCAAGCACAACAGTGCCTCCATTCTGTGAACCTTCATCCCACGTGAGTCCAACTGTGCTTCCCACCGTGATCTCACTATTGACAGCAAGATTAGTCGGTGCGTCTGGGTACGTAAGAATCACAGCACCATTGCCGGCATCAGATGCCTTCGAGCTGCCATAGAAGTTAGTGGCGACAATTCTTGCATAGATTGAGCTGCCCCACTGAATTGTAAATGGATTAAGTCTCAAGTTCGCAACTGTCACTGTGCAAGTGGTCGCTGCGATGATCTAAGGCTGTGCACCGTTACAGTCAATCGACTCAATCGTATAGATGGTAGCATCAGTCGTCCTGATCTCAACAGTGTAGGAAATTATTGGCGAGCCACCGTTATATGGTGAATTCCAGTCAATCACGACACTCCATCTGTCCTGAATCGCTGTAGTGGGGGCAGATGGTTAATCAGGAGCCTAGGCTGCCAAGATGCTAACTGGGTTGGAAAGCATTGAGTAGCCGACTGTGTTACGCGACTTAACCTTGAATGAGTAAATCGTGGCTGAGTACAAACCGACTGCAGTGTATTCACGTTCTGTCAAGTCGCTTGCCAGCAGAATATAGTCTGCACCTAAGCCTTGATCATACCAAACTTGATAGTCCCAAACCTCAACACCACCGTTTTAAAGAGCATCGTCCCACATGATGCCTATTCTGTCATCTAGTGTGATGCTGGGAACGTCTCGCACGTTGATCGGTGCATCAGGCACTGTAACAATACGAGCGCCATTACCGCGCTCTGAGAAGCTAGATGTACCGTAGGCATTCGAGGCAGAAACTTGTGCGTAAACCTCCTATTCACGTGCTAGATTAAAAGGAGCCACGTAGAGCACTGACAAGGGTATCGTGCATTTAGTTTCAGTAATGATCTGCAAATTCTAGCCATTACAGTTTACAGGCTCAGAAACAAATTCTCGACTACTTGTCAGCACATTTATCGTGTAACTTGTGATAGGCATTCCGTTGTTGATTGGTTGGCTCCATGTGACCACGATCTTGTTATTTGCAACATAAGTTACAGGTTACTCGGGTCGCTCTGGTTCAGCTGCGCAAAGGATAGAAATGACCTGGCTGTAAGCGCTGTAGCCATAGCTGTTTCTCGCCTCAACTTTAAAGTTATACGTCCTTCCAAAGGTGAGCCCGAGAGCCGTATACGCCCCTTGGTTGAGCAGGGATGCCAACACGATATAGTCACCGGTGGACTGATCGAAGCTGACTCTGTAGTCGAGGACTGGCGTGCCACCGTTTTTGAGACCTGCTGTCCAGGAAAGAGTAATTGATGACGATGTTCTCGCGGCAGTGATCTCTTTGAGGTTTAAAGGTGCATCCGGATAAGTCAAGATGATAGCGCCGTTTCCGGGTGCGGATTCAGCTGAGTGGCCGTAGAAATTGTAGGCGAGCACTTTGGCGGAGATGCTTGATCCCCACTCGTGAAGATAGGCGGCTTCGAGTAGTTTTGAGATCGGTATCAGACAGCTGGTTGATTAGACGACTGCGGGAGTTGATCCATCACAGTTTGCCAGATCAAGGCTGTAGCCGCCATCACTCTCCTGAATAAATACCTAGTATCCCAATATCAAAGATCCCTGCTCATTCGGCGCTTGCCATTTGATCAGCACACTCGATGATGAGATCGATGTTATCGGCTAAACAGGCGCATCAGGTCTTTAAGCAGCTGTGACTAGTGTGTGCTCGGATGGCCTACCAAGTCCGTACTTATTGCGCGCCTACACTTAGAACTTGTAAGTGACGCCGACTGCTAAGCCTGTCACTGTGTAAGCTGTGCCTGCAATCGACGGAATCTATGTTGTGAAACTGCCGCCGGAAACACCATAAGAAATCTGGTAGTCAATCACAGCGGTGCCGCCATCATTTTGTCCCTGGCTCCACTGCAAACCGACCTAGGATGAGCTCGTAATCGTGGGCACGTTTTGTAAGCTCACTGGCTCACTTGGCACAGTCAAAATGATCGCGCCGTTCCCTTAAGCCGACTCGAGTGATTAGCCGATGATGTTGAAGGCGGTCACTCTAGCGTAGACGCTATCACCCCAGGCCAAGTGATAGGGAGCGACAATCAAATCAGCGATGAGCACTGAGCAGCTGTGTGCCACCACGATCGACTAGTCAGCTCCATCACAGTTCGTAAGCTCCTCCGTGAACGTTAAGCCATCGTTGTGCCTGATCACTACTTTGTAGCTTGTGATGCTAGTGCTTCCATCATACGGGCTCAACCAAGTAATCTTAACGTAGTCTCCACTAATCTCAGTTGTGGGCGCTGCTGGCTAGTCAGGCTCTTACGCGACAAGCACGCCCAACACTTCAGAGTAGCCAGAGTAACCGACTGAGTTCCTTGCCTAAATTCTAAAGCTGTAGGTTTGAGCTTTGATCAAGCTGACTGTGGTGGTGTAGAGATTTTTGGTTAGTCCTTCGACTAGTGTAACGAAGTTGCCCGTCGATTGATCATACTCAATTCTGTAGTCAATTACAACTGCGTCGCCATCTGATACTCCTTGAGTCCAGGAGAGACCTATCACCGAGTCTGAGGTGATTGCAGGATTGTTCTACAGGTTGAGCGGGGCATCTGGAACTAGTCTCACAGTAGCTCCATTACCGCCATCAGAGAGTACAGATTCTCCGTAGTCATTAATGGCTCTAACTTTGGCGTAGATCTCATGACCTAGCCTTAGATTGTAGGGATCCGCGATAAGACTACTGAGTGGGAGTGTGCACTAAGTGCTCGTGACAACTTCTTGGTTGAGTCCATCACAGAGTGTGCGATCTAGCCTGTAAACCAAATCAGACTATCTCAGCCAGATCTCATAGCCTGTGATCTGTTTGCCATTGTTGACAGGTGCCAGCCAATCGACAATGACCGTAGCCAGATCGATTGTCGTTGTTGGCTAGTTTGGTTGCTCAGGTTTAGTAGCGCAGAGAATCGCAACTTCTTAGCTGTAAGCGCTGTAGCCGAATGCATTTCGGGCTTCGACGCGGAATGTGTACGTCTTACCGTAGCTTAATCCCACAGCTGTGTATTTTCTTTCGGTAACAGCCGAGGCTAGCACTTAATAAACGCCGACCGCGTTATCAAAGCTCACTCGATAATCGGTAACCACTGCGCCATTATTTTCAGCTCCCTCCTCCCAAGTGAAGCTGATCGTGGAGGCAGTTCTCTTTGAGGCATCTTCTGCCAAATCAAGCGGCGAGTCTGCATAAGTGTAGATGACTGCACCGTTGCCCGCATCAGACAACTCTGACTATCCATAGATGTTGTAAGCGATGACCTTTGACCAAACACTTACTCCCCATGAGAGATTGAAAGGCTCCGTTTGCAGTGTAAGCAGCGCAACAGAACACTTACGAGTTGCAAGTATCTCTGTCTATGCGCCATCACAATCCTACAGCTCTAGACTGTAGCTTACAGCGTCACTTTACCGTATGTAGACCAAATAGCCTGTGATAGTAGATCCTTGATTGAAGGGCTCCGACCAAGTGATTTCAACTTTATCTCGTTGGAAACTAGTTATCGGTGCAAGTGGCTTATCTGGCTTTTAGGCTGCAAGAATG
>Ga0194118_10005865_pt1 | contig 12535 bp, 9 predicted proteins | sample TA2MahsurfametaG_2_FD_148662 | JGI IMG/M metagenome (GOLD analysis project Ga0194118, IMG submission 148662) | Freshwater microbial communities from Lake Tanganyika, Tanzania - TA2015013 Mahale N5 surface | ecosystem: Environmental > Aquatic > Freshwater > Lake | place: Tanzania: Lake Tanganyika...
TCGGGCGAAAAAGTCCTTCGGGGTCGTCTCATCGAAATACTCCTTGGCGCACAGCGCCTCAATGACCTACGACCCATTATCAATTATCGACCTGTCTCAAAAAAGCGATCCAGCTCAGACAAAACAGCAAGCCTGAACGCATTGACTAATGGATTGATCGAGCGATGGCGGCAGCTTCTTCAAATTGGATCTCAGGTGGTCGTCTTGCGTGATACGCCCCGGATGAAACAAAACATACCGGAGTGCCTTTCTGCAGCTAACAGATCAGTTGCTGACTGTACGACGCCACTATCTGAAGCCTTACGCCCGGATCCGATTGTGATGGCTATAGAACGGATGCCAGTGAACACGTCTGGATTGACATACCTCGATTTGACAGATCAGATCGGAGGCAACGGTCTGCAAACCAGTAAAGGGTCAGGTACTTATATGGAGGGATTCGCACCACATGACGTCAGTATTTTCTCGATTGCTTTCGGTGAGGCTTGCTGAATTGTTTTATGAACGAAATGTATTGCGAGAGAATGATTAATATCTCAGTTGTTGTGCCGATATTTAACCATTGGCATTTGGTTCCTTATTTGCTTAAAGGCGTGGGTGAACAAGAACTGGCCTCTAATCAGTTTGAACTCATTTTGGTCGATAATGGGTCTGACAGTATTCCCACTGATTTGGAACTCCCTGGTTGGTGTACACTGATCGAGTGCCTTACCCCTGGTTCGTATGCGGCGCGCAACGCTGGAATAGCTGTGGCACGAGGGCAACTACTAGCATTCACCGATGCAGATTGTGTCCCCACGCCAGAATGGTTGTCATCGGCTTGGAGGTACTGGTCAGATACGCAAGGTAGGTCTCTCGTTGCAGGCGGCGTTTCCATTGAGCCTGCAGACTGGAATGCGATGTCGGTCTGCGAAATGTACGACGTAGCTTTGGGCTTGCCGCAACAACGTTATGTCCGAAATGGCTACGCGGTGACAGCCAATTTGTTTATCCCCAGGCTGGTGTTTGAGGAAATTGGGTTTTTTGATGCGAAACGCTTTTCCGGTGGGGATGCTGACTTTTGTCGTCGTGCCACCGCCTCAGGGTGGTCCTTGGGTTACTGTGAAGCCGCGCGAGTGCGCCACCCCGCGCGGCAGAAGCTAGAGGAACTTTGTACCAAGCAGCGGCGGGTTGTTGGAGGGCAACTCCGATCGGGCCCGTTGCGCCGCAGGCTAAAGTATGGTGTCGCACTCATGCTGCCACCCGCAAGGGCATGGGTGATGGCCCTTCGATCAAAGCGTTTGTTGTTGGGACAGCGCTTACAAGTTTGTGGTGTCGTTGCGTATCTGAAGCTAGTTGGGTTGGTGGAAATGCTACGACTACTCCTTGGCGGAATGCCTGAAAGACGCTGATCACACTCTTATTGAGACTCTGTCTTGAGAATTCTCTATCTACATCAGTACTTCACTACGCCCGACATGTCGGGGGGAACACGGTCTTACGAGATGGCTCGACGATTAGTCGAGTGGGGGTACGAAGTCCATGTCGTAACGAGCTGGCGCAAGGCGACGCAGCATGTAGACTGGTTTGAGGAAAACATCGACGGCATTCACGTCCACTGGCTGCCGGTGCCTTACGACAATGCCATGGATTTCTGGCAGCGTGTTAAGGCTTTCTTCAGGTTTGCATTAAAAGCTGGCCAGCGGGCCACTAAATTGCGCGGCGATATTGTTTTCGCGACCAGTACACCTCTGACCATTGCGCTTCCTGGTGCCCTGGCAGCTTGGCGGCTAAAAGTACCTATCGTGTTCGAGGTACGCGACTTATGGCCTGATGTGCCTATCGCGATGGGCTACCTGCAAAATCCGATTATCAGGAAAGCTGCTCAGTGGCTGGAGGGGTTTGCATACGCGCGTTCTGCCCGGGTAGTTGCTCTGTCCGGCGGCATGGCCGATGGTGTGGTGCGAGCAGGTTACCCAAAGGAACGGGTTGCAGTGATTCCCAACAGTTCAGACCTGGAGCTGTTTGCCCACAGTGAAGAAGGGTTGGGGCGTTTTCGCGAGGCATACCCTGAATTAGGTTCTGGCCCGGTGGTGCTATACCCTGGCACGCTGGGCAAGGCAAATGGTGTGGCGTACCTTGCGCATTTGGCACACGCTGTGTTGCCACTCCGGCCTGATGTGCGGTTTGTGGTGTTTGGTGAAGGTGCTGAACGGGGTCTTATTGAAGAAACGGCCCGTAGCCTTGGTGTGCTAGGTAAGAATTTCTTCTTGTATACCCCACTGCCAAAACGCGAACTGGTAGACGCGTTCAGTGCGGCGGCTGTGGTGATTTCGCTTTTCATTGATGAACCCGCTTTGCGCGCCAATTCGGCCAATAAGTTCTTCGATGCCCTGGCTTCTGGTACTACCGTGGCCATCAACTATCAAGGTTGGCAAAAGGAGTTGTTGGAAGAGACCGGTGCGGGCATTGGGCTGGGGCCCGATCCATCAGCCGCAGCGGCGCCTTTACTCGCGCTATTGAACGCGCCGCAACGTCTGGCTGACTGCGGTTCCCGAGCCCGGCAGCTAGCAGAAGAACGGTTTGATCGTGACAAGTTGGCACGTCAATTGGAGCGTGTGCTTCTGGATGCCGTGGGCGAATATTCATGAAGCGTTGGTTTGATTTCGGCGTTGCGTTCGTGTTGCTTTCCTTGTTGGGGCCGGTTCTGCTGTTGCTGGCGGCATGGGTGCGCTGGCGGTTGGGGAGCCCCATATTTTTTAGGCAGGTGCGCCCTGGGTTGCAGGGGGTGCCATTTGAGATGGTGAAGTTCCGGACCATGCTCGATGCCGCTGGCCCAGATGGGCAACCTTTGCCCGATGAGTTGCGATTGACCAAATTTGGCCGCTTTTTACGTGCCACCAGCCTGGACGAACTGCCCGAGCTGTGGAACGTGCTGAAGGGCGAGATGAGCCTGGTGGGCCCACGTCCGCTGTTGATGGAATACCTGCCGCTGTACTCCCCCGAGCAAGCCCGCCGCCACGAGGTGCGCCCCGGCATCACCGGCTGGGCTCAGGTGAACGGCCGTAATGCCATCAGCTGGGAGGACAAGTTCAAGCTGGACGTTTGGTACGTGGACAATCAAAGCCTGTGGCTGGACATCAAAATCCTCTGGCTCACCGTGAAGAAGGTGCTGGTGCGTGACGGCATCAGTGCAGAGGGTGAGGCGACAATGCCGAAGTTGACAGGCAGTAAGCCATGAAAAGGCTTGCACTCCTTGGTGCCAGTGGACACGGCAAAGTCGTCGCTGATTTGGCCCTGTGTGCGGGGTGGCAAGAGGTGGTTTTCTACGACGACGCTTGGCCCACGTCGCAAGACAACGGTGCATGGAAAGTCATAGGTGACTCCCAGATGCTGTTAAAACAGGCCTCCGAATTTGATGGCGTACTGGTTTCAATTGGCAATTGCTCGATCAGATGGGGCAAGCACCTGGAGTTGAAGGCTGCTGGCGCTCCTTTGGTCAGCTTGATACATCCCAAGGCCTGCGTGAGTGCCATGGCGAGCCTTGGCACCGGCACCGTTGTGATGGCTGGTGTGGTTGTCAACATCGACGCCAGTCTGGGTGAGGCCTGCATAGTCAACACCGGGGCCACCATCGATCATGATTTCCGTTTGGGCGATGCGGTGCATGTCAGCCCTGGAGCACATTTGTCTGGGAACGTAACCGTAGGGCAGGGCTCTTGGATTGGCTTGGGAGCACTCATCAAACAGGGAGTGACCGTAGGAAGCCGCGTCACTGTGGGCGCGGGTGCTGTGGTGCTTAAGTCCACCAGTAACGATGTAACGTTGATCGGTCTGCCAGCGCGCGAGTTGCCCAAACAGTCCCAATAAGCTCAGAGACTTTTATTACATGCTGAATACGCCATTCTCCCCCTGGCCCAGCTTCACGCAAGACGAAGCTGAAGCCGTCAAGCAGACGCTGCTCTCCAACCGGGTAAATTATTGGACAGGAGAGGCCTGCCGCGAATTCGAAAAAGAATTTGCGGCATGGTGCGGTACGAAGCATGCTGTGGCCCTGGCCAATGGCACATTGGCCTTGGATGTTGCGCTGAAAGGGCTTGGTATTGGTCCTGGGGACGAAGTTGTTGTGACCCCGCGCACCTTCATCGCGTCGGTGTCCTGCGTGGTCAATGCGGGCGCCACTCCAGTGTTTGCAGATGTCGACTTCGAAAGCGGCAACATCACCGCCAAAACCATTCGGCAGGTGCTGACGCCCAAAACCCGGGCCGTGATCTGTGTGCACCTGGCCGGTTGGCCCTGTGACATGGACCCGATCATGGTCTTGGCGAAGCAGCACGGACTAAAGGTGATTGAGGACTGCGCCCAGGCGCATGGGGCCCGCTACAAGGACCGCAGCGTGGGAAGCATTGGCCACGTGGGTGCGTGGAGCTTTTGCCAGGACAAGATCATGACCACAGGGGGAGAAGGTGGCATGGTGACCACCAGCGACGAAGCCCTGTGGCGCACGATGTGGGCTTACAAGGACCATGGCAAGAGCTACGAGGCCGTGTACGAACGACAGCACCCACCGGGTTTTCGTTGGTTGCACGAAAGCTTTGGGACCAACTGGCGCATGCTGGAAATGCAGGCTGCAATCGGGCGCATTCAACTTGGCAGGATGCCTGAGTGGACACGGCGGCGCCAAGCCAACGCAGACGCACTGACTTCCGCTTTGCAGCCGTTTGCAGATGTTTCAGGCTCCGTTCGCTTGCCACAACTGGCTTGCAATGGTTGTGTCCAGCCCTGCACCAACGGCTGTGTGCACGCCAACTACAAGTTCTATGCCTACGTTCGCCCAGATAACTTGGCATCAGGCTGGACGCGGGATCGCATCGTTGAAGCCATCAACGCAGAGGGCGTGCCTTGCTACCAGGGCAGTTTCTCGGAGGTCTACTTGGAAAAAGCGTTTGACGGAACGCCTTGGCGACCCCGTGAGAGACTGCCAGTGGCGAAAGCATTGGGTGCAACTTCCTTGATGTTTTTGGTGCATCCAACCTTGACTCAGGTTGAGATCGGAAAGACGGTGGCGGTAATCCAGAAGGTGATGGAGGCAGCCAAACGATGAGGGCGGCCTTGATCCGGCAAGCCATCGGGTTGCCTCGCTACGCCAAGCGCGGCTTGGTCATGGCGGTGGACATCAGCCTGTGCGTGTTGACGGTCTGGTTTGCCTACTACCTTCGCCTGGGGGAGTTTATTGATTTTGCCCGGCATGCGCAGTGGGGGACCGGGGCCAGCTGGGCGGCGGTGGTGTCTGTGGTGCTGGCCTTGCCGCTGTTCATCGTGTCTGGCCTTTACCGCGCCATCTTCCGCTACAGCGGCTGGCCGGCTTTGCTGGCTGTGGCCCGCGCCGTGGGCATTTATGGCCTGCTCTATGCATCCGTCTTCACCGCCATTGGCGTGGCCGGGGTGCCCCGTACGGTGGGGATTATCCAGCCGATTTTGTTGTTGTTATTCGTGGGCGCATCCCGAGCCCTGGCCCGGGTCTGGCTGGGTGACCAGTACCAGAGCATCCTCAAGCGTGCTTCCCGCCCCAAGGTGCTGATCTACGGCGCAGGTACCACTGGCCGCCAACTGGCTACGGCCATGGCTAACAGCCACGAAATGCAGGTGGCGGGGTTCCTGGACGACGACGACCGCCTGCACGGCCACGTGCTCAACGGCCAGCCCATCTACAACCCGGCCGAATTGGACAATTTGGCAACCACGCTGAACATCAGCGACGTACTGCTGGCCATGCCCAGCCTGAGCCGCAAGCGCCGCAACGAAATCCTGAGCCAGATCCGTGTGGCCCGCGTGGCCGTGCGCACCCTGCCCAGCGTGACCGACCTGGCCCAGGGCAAGGTCAGCATATCGGACCTGCGTGAACTGGACATTGACGACCTGCTGGGCCGCGAGCCGGTCACGCCCAATCGCATCCTGCTGGTCAAGAACATCGTGGGCAAGGTGGTGTTGGTGACGGGCGCGGGAGGCTCCATTGGCAGCGAACTGTGCCGCCAGATCCTGGCGGTGAACCCGGCCAAGCTGCTGCTGATCGAGCAGAGCGAATTCGCCCTGTACGCGATTCACCAGGAGCTGGAAGAAAAACTGGCTGGGCTAGACGTTGCCACGCCACCCGTTCTGGTGCCTCTGCTGGCCTCGGTGCAAGACGACGACCGCATGCGCGAGATCATGTGCACCTGGCACCCTGACACGGTGTACCACGCCGCCGCCTACAAGCAGGTGCCGCTGGTCGAACACAACCCGGCCGCAGGTATCAAGAACAACGTGCTGGGCACGCTGCGCACCGCCCAAGCCGCCGCAGAAAACGGTGTGACCGACTTCGTGCTCATCAGCACCGACAAGGCCGTTCGCCCCACCAACATGATGGGTGCCAGCAAGCGTCTGGCCGAGATGGCTTTGCAGGCCCTGGCAGCCACCCCGGCGGGCGCGGGTAGAACAGTCGGAACGGGCGGCACCAAGTTCAGCATGGTGCGCTTCGGCAATGTGCTGGGTTCATCCGGCTCGGTGGTGCCGAAGTTCCGCCAGCAGATCCGCGACGGTGGGCCCATCACGCTCACGCACCCCGAAGTCACACGCTACTTCATGACCATCCCGGAAGCGGCTCAACTGGTGATCCAGGCCGGCGCCATGGCGAAGGGCGGCGACGTGTTCGTGCTGGACATGGGCCAGCCCGTGAAGATCATGGACCTGGCGCGGCGCATGGTCGAACTCTCGGGCCTGACGGTGAAAGACGAACAGAGCCCCGAGGGCGACATCGAGATCGCCGTGACCGGCCTGCGCCCCGGCGAAAAGCTCTACGAAGAACTCCTGATCGGCGACAACCCCAAGCCCACCGTGCACCCCCGCATCATGAAGGCCCACGAAGAGTTCATCCCCTGGGCTGAATTCGAGGCCAAGCTCACCGCCCTGGAAATGGCCCTGAACGTGAACGACGTCGGCGTGATCCGCCTGATGATGCAGCAACTGGTGGCCGGCTACATTCCCAGCGACGACATTGTGGACTGGGTGTACTTGGAGCAGGAGGCTGAATCAGTGGCTATGGCTGCAACAACTTCGTGAGTCTACGAATTGCTCCTTCCAGATCTTGGTTTGAGGAGGGGATAACACACCCAGGTTTTAATGGGGGCTCGTAGGGACTATTGATCCCAGTCATGTTGGGGATTTGCCCACTCCGGGCCTTTTTGTACAGTCCCTTGGGGTCGCGCTGTTCGCACACTTCCAGCGGCGTGTCCACAAACACCTCAATGAAGTTTTCGGCACCGATCAATTCCCTGGCCATTTCTCGCTCGGCCCGGAAGGGGCTGATGAAGGCGGTCATGACGATCATCCCCGCATCCATCATCAACTTGGCGACTTCGGCCACCCGGCGGATGTTTTCTACCCGGTCGGCATCTGTAAAGCCTAGGTCTTTGTTCAGGCCCTGACGGATGTTGTCGCCATCTAGGATGTAGGTGCGCTTGCCCTGGGTGTGCAGTTTCTTTTCGAGGGCGTTCGCTAGGGTGGACTTGCCAGAACCAGACAGGCCTGTGAACCAGATGACTTTCCCCTGATGACCGTTGAGGCGTTCACGATCTTGGCGGGCAATGCTCAGCGCCTGCCGGTGCACGTTTTGTGCGCGGCGAAGGTTATGGCGAACCATACCGGCGGCCACGGTAGCGTGGGTGAACTTGTCCACTAGAATAAAGCCGCCAAGCGTGTTGTTGTCTTCGTAAGGTGTAAACACCAGCGGCTTGCTAAGTGCCAGGTTGGCTACGGCAATGTCATTCAAGGCAAGTTGCTTGCACGATTCGTGCGCCTGGGTGTTAACGTCCACCCGGTACTTCAAGCTGGTCAGGCTGGCACTGGCCCATTGGTTGGCGAGTTTCAATTCGTAGGCCCGACCCATATGCCCGGGCTCTTCTTGCAGCCACACGAGCGTGGCCTCGAACTGGTCGGTCATTTCAAGAGGCTGTTCGGCCAAAGCGATGACGTCGCCGCGCGAGGCATCCACCTCACGGTCCAGCACCAATGTAACCGCATCGCCGGCTTGAACGGCATCTAGGTCACCGTCTGCGGTGACGATGCGCGACAGGGTCGCCGTCTGGCCAGACGCAGTGATTCGGAGGGGGTCACCAACCGTCAATTGACCTGCTGCCAGTGTGCCACTGAAGCCGCGAAAACTGGCATTGGGCCGGTTGACCCACTGCACCGGGAACGCAACTTTGTTGTGAACGGGTTTGGTGATGGGAAGTGTCTCCAGGCAACCCATCAGGGTAGGTCCTTGGTACCAGGGCGTGTGCCGCGAGCGCTCGGTGATGTTGTCGCCCTTGAGTGCTGACAGCGGAATTGGCGTGATGCCCGTGAAACCGAGCGGTTGTGCCAGCGTGCGGAAATCGGCCACGATGGCGTCGAACACCGCTTGCTGGTAGCCCACCAGGTCCAGCTTGTTTACAGCCAGGATGACCTGCTTGATGCCCACCAGCGACACCAAGTAGGCGTGGCGACGGGTCTGTGTGAGCACGCCCTGGCGCGCATCGATCAGCAGCACCGCCACATCGGCCGTGGATGCACCCGTCACCATGTTGCGGGTGTATTGCTCGTGCCCAGGAGTGTCGGCCACGATGAACTTGCGCCGGGGGGTGGCAAAGAAGCGGTAGGCCACGTCGATGGTGATGCCCTGCTCCCGCTCGGCGGCCAGGCCATCAACGAGCAAGGCAAAGTCGATGTCTCGCCCTTGAGTGCCATGCCGCTTGGAATCCGCCTGAAGTGCGGTGAGTTGGTCGTCAAACACCTGTTGCGACTCCCACAGCAAGCGGCCAATAAGGGTGCTCTTGCCGTCGTCCACGCTGCCGCAGGTGATGAAGCGCAGCAAATCCTGCTGGGCTTGCTGGGCCATCCAATCGTGGATAGTGGCTGCTTTGGGGGCCACGGATCGTTGCATGGAAGCGGCGGGGGGTTTCTTGGGACGTGGCATCAGAAATAGCCCTCCTGTTTCTTCTTTTCCATAGAGCCGGCGCTGTCGGTGTCGATCTTGCGACCCTGGCGCTCCGACTGGCGGGCGTGGATGATTTCCAGCAGTATGTCTTCCAGCGTTTCGGCTTCGGACTCCACTGCTCCGGTGAGCGGGTAGCAACCCAGGGTGCGAAAGCGCACCTTTCTGATCTGCACTTCCTCGCTAGGCAGCAGACGGCAGCGCTCGTCGTCCACCATCATGATCATCTCGGGTCGCACGACCACTGGCCGGGGCTTGGCAAAGTACAGCGGGACCATGGGGATGTTTTCCTGGTAGATGTACTGCCAGATGTCGAGCTCGGTCCAGTTGCTCAATGGGAACACGCGGATGCTCTCACCTGGGCTCTTGCGGGTGTTGTAGAGGTTCCAGAGTTCCGGGCGCTGGTTTTTCGGGTCCCAGCGGTGGGTGGACGTGCGGAAGGAGAACACACGCTCCTTGGCGCGGGACTTTTCTTCGTCCCGCCGGGCGCCGCCAAACACCACGTCGAATTTGTAATGGTCCAGTGCCTGCTTGAGGCCTTCGGTCTTGGTGATGTCAGTGTGCAGCGCCGAGCCGTGGTCGAACGGGTTGATGTTCTTCTCGATGGCTTCTGGGTTGGTGTGCACCAGCAGATCCATGCCGCTTTCGCGCGCCATGAAGTCCCGAAACAGGTACATCTCCTGGAACTTCCAGCGCGTGTCGATGTGCAGCAGAGGAAACGGTGGTGGTGCGGGGTAGAACGCCTTGCGTGCCAGGTGCAGCATGGCGCCACTGTCTTTGCCGATGGAGTACATCATCACCGGGTTCTGCGCTTCGGCCACCGCCTCGCGGATGATGTGGATGCTCTCGGCTTCCAGCCGCTTGAGGCGGGGGGACGGTGCCAGATCGGGTTTGGTGTTACCGGCAAGGCGCAACCCCGCAGGCAATACCGGGCGGTAGGCTTGTGGGCAGAGTTGGATGTCGGTGGTGCTGCTCATGTGACGCATATGCGCCCCCAAAGCACCGTGGGGGAACACGGCAATGGGTTTACCGATGTGGCGATGCAGGTAGGCCAGCGCTTCCTGAATGGTCGTATCGTTCAGGTTTGCCAATGGAACCCAGAAGCGGGCCCGACGCGCGTCATTGGCGTGGAGGCAGGGTTGGCCGCCATGAAGGGGGCTCAGCTGAACGAACAGTACCCTGTCGCGCCGCTTGCGCGCTTGGTCGATGGCCCAGTCCAGCACCAGCCGGTTGGGTGACCGGTCGCGCTCATCGAGCAGTGAATCGGGCGTCAGTTCCTGCGGCAATAGGCCCAGTGTGTTCAGGCGCCGCTCTGCCGTTCGTTTGGTGTCGGCTTCGCCCATCGCTTGCAGGTGGGCGAAAGCCAGTTCGGTGTCCCAGACTTGTGGGGCGTCCAGCCCAAGCAGATTGGCATCCAGGCTGGCTCTTCGCTGAAGTTGTGCCTGGTGGCGGCAGGCGAGGCTGACCTGTACCCACGACTGGGCCGCACCATGGAGTGGGACATTGCCGCAGGGCATGCGGTTCTGGCTGCGGCTGGCGGAATGGTGTGTGACCTGCACGGTCAGCCACTGCGCTATGGCAAGCCGGGTTGGGACAACCCTCACTTTGTCGCCCGTGGCGCTACAGCCACGTCTGCGCCAACGACATGAGTGCGTTTACTGTGCTGGCCTCGGTGGGGGTGCTGGTGGCCTTGCTGGTGCATGGCCGTATTCCTCCGGCGTTTCTGTTCACTGGGCTGGCGGGTGGTTACTACCTGACTGGCTTGCTGGACCAGCGGGTATGGCTGGCGGGTTACACCAACCCTGCGTTGGCGACCCTAGTGTTGCTGCTGGTGGTGTCGGTGGTGCTAGAGCGCGCGGCCCTGCTGGACCGCCTGGCCGATGCGCTGCTCAAGGGCCAACGCCCTGCCATGGCGCAATTCAAGCTGACCGGTGCAACCGCCGTGGCCTCGGCGTTTTTGAACAACACCGCTGTGGTGGGTGGCATGCTGGGCGTAATCGGTCGTCAGAAACACATGGCCGCCTCACGCCTGTTGTTGCCGCTGTCGTATGCGTCGGTATTGGGCGGTATCGTCACCCTGGTGGGTACGTCCACCAACATGGTGGTGAATTCCTTTGTGGTGTCGGCTGGGTTGCCTGCATTGGGGATGTTCACCTTTGCCTGGGTGGGCCTGCCTGTGGCGTTGCTTTGCCTGCTGACGCTGCTCCTGAGTGCAAGGAAGCTTCCGGTACACGATGGGGTTGCCGGGCCGTCGACGCTTCAGGAAGACATCCCAAACAGCCATCTGATGGAAGTGGTGATCGCCAGTCAGTCATCCCTGATCAATCAGACCTTGCGGTCAGTGGCCTTCAAGAGCATGTTCGATGCAACGGTGTTAGGCATTCGCCGGGGTGACCAGCCACTGGGCGGTAATCTGGCGGACATTCCGCTGCATATGGGGGATTGTTTGCAACTGGTTGTAGGCCCAGGTTTTGCCAATCACCACAATCTGGAAAGAAATTTCCATCGCGTCAATGGCATGCCCTGGCGTGCCCGCTTGAAGCGGTGGGAGAGCGCTGTGGTGTTTGGCGGGTTTGGGTGTGCGATCGTGCTGGCAACCTTCGAGTGGGTCCCGTTGCTGGCCAGCTTGTTGGTGTTGCTGGCCCTCATGCTCGGGTTGGGTATTGTGTCCCCAGCCGAAATGCGCAGGCGGTTTCCCTTCGATTTGCTGTTGATCATTGGTTCGGCCCTCGGCATTGCACAGGTGCTGGAGAGCACAGGGGCTGCTGGGCTGGTGGCCGAGGGGGTGCGCGGTCTGTTCGACGGATATGGTGCCTTCGGTGCTTTGGTGGGCATCTATTTGCTCACGCTGTTGCTGACCGAACTGGTAACCAACAACGCCGCCGCTGCGCTGGCGTTTCCGATGGCGATTTCCACGGCCCAGGCGTTTGGGGTGGACCCCATGCCTTTCATTATGGTGGTGGCATACGCAGCTAGCGCTTGCTTCCTCATGCCTTTTGGCTACCAGACGCATCTGATGGTGTACACACCAGGCCGCTATCGGGTGTGGGACTTTGTGCGCGCCGGTTGGCCGGTAAGTCTTGTGTATTCAGTGAGCGTTCTGGCGATGGTGCCACTCGTGTTCCCTTTTTGAGGCATGCGGTCAGTCCAGGGGGGGAGTGACTGATTCACAGCTGCTCGGGGAAGAAGCCAAATCCGCGTGCGCGGGGCCGTGGAAAAGTGGACAATCACCCGAAACAGTACTCACTGGCCCTCAGCAGTACCCAGATGCTGAGAGAGTTGGCTCGAAACCAGTCGCCTCAGCACCACCACAAATAAAAATGGCCCCTCGGGGCCGTTTTTATTTGTGTTTTTGCAACGGCAAACTCTTGCCGGCCGACTGGCACGGCCCTTGCTCGTCTATTCCCAAATTGCTTATCTGGGAGAGCGGGTATGTCCACATCCGTCAACTTTTCAACAGCCTCGACCGCTGGCGTCTTAAACGCCAAGCAGCGCTCGTTCGGAACCTGGGACAACGCGTTCAACACCCAACTCAACCGCATCAAC
>Ga0194118_10005868_pt1 | contig 12529 bp, 16 predicted proteins | sample TA2MahsurfametaG_2_FD_148662 | JGI IMG/M metagenome (GOLD analysis project Ga0194118, IMG submission 148662) | Freshwater microbial communities from Lake Tanganyika, Tanzania - TA2015013 Mahale N5 surface | ecosystem: Environmental > Aquatic > Freshwater > Lake | place: Tanzania: Lake...
AGCCAGCGCGGGTGAAAAGCTTTTTGCCAATATAAAAACGCCCATCGTTGGTGTTTGTTATCTTGTACACAAACCCAACGTGGGCGTTTATCATATCAGAAGTAAAGATTGATCCGTTATAGATCCAAGCGTTTTCATAATCCATGCATTATTTATACATGGATTTATGTACTATTTATTCTTCTTCGTCATTCCAGGAAATATTTAAATATTTTCTGCTAAATAGATGTGGATCGCGAAGCTACCAACTTCCATCCACTCTAACAGCTTACAAGGAGCTATCAGCAATGTCAAATGATATTTATTGCTATTACGTCTATGCCTATTTACGCTCAAATGGAACTCCTTACTATATTGGTAAGGGTTGCGGTAGAAGAGCATATAAGAAGCATGATCATATTCCAGTACCCAAAGACAAATACAGAATAGTGTTTCTTGAAACCAATCTATCCAACGTTGGCGCTTGTGCGCTAGAGCGACGATGCATTCGCTGGCATGGCCGCAAAGACTCAGGCACAGGCATTCTTCGCAACATGACAGATGGCGGTGATGGCGCTGATAATGTATCTAAAGAAAATAGAATAGAAAGAAGAAATAGAATGTTGGGTAAAAACAACCCTATGTTCGGCAAATCTCCTTCAAATAAAGGTAAATCATCACCATTAAAAGGTATAAAGAAATCACCTGAAACTAGAGCTAGAATGAGTGCTGCCAGGAAAGGTGAAAATAATCCTATGTACGGAAAAGCCCTATCATCAGAAACTAAAGCAAAATTGAGTGCTTCTTTAAAAGGAAAACAATCTCATATGGCGGGAAAAAATCATTCTCAAGATGCTAAATTTAAGATGAGTTTATCTCAAAAAAATAAATTTTGGTGGAATAATGGCATAATAAACAAAAGAAGTGAAATTTCTCCAGGTATTGAATGGTGTAAAGGAAGATTATTGACAACAAAAAATAATTCAAAATAAAATCTATTAATCGTTGTCTTTTTCACAAAAGTCTTCAAAAGTTTCTTCAACAATATCTATTTCAAATCCGCAAAAAGGACAGTAGCAATCTTTACCAGCTACTGCATCTTCATCATATTCTATCGTGTATTCTGAATCACACGATACACACATTAGAGTCCTCTCTATCATATGACCTCGCATCCCCCAGAGGCCGCCGAACACGCCAACTCCTGTGTGCCTGTTGTTGTATCACGCTTTTCATATTCTGATAGCTTGGTCCAATCAACATTCTTAGGCATCTTTAGAAGCATGGCTTCATATTCTTCCTTTGTGCAATCCTGATAAGGTGCCTGTTTATAAACATGATCAGAAAATGGCAAGAACGATACGCCAGACATCTCGTCAAAATGTTCATATACCCACGCACCAACTTCCATCCACTCGTCTTCCTTTACAGAAATGGTAACTGATGGCTTATGTTCACAGAAATGTCTCTGATATTCCAACCACAATTCAAGCTGCTCAATCGCAGTCATGTCCTTGCGGAATACTGCATTCTCTGGTGTCTTCATGGGGAATGCAAATACATATGTGTGATCTGGCTTCATCACATCATCTTCAACAGGAAAGCCTGCATCAACCATCATCTTGGCCAAAGGATCTTTCTTGTCAGCACGAACTGTACGAATGTAGTATGGTGCATGACGAGCGTGGATACCTGATGCCGAGTCAACTAATTGTGATACTGTTCCAGAAGGTTTGACGCATGTGATTGCAGCAGAGCGAGGAATACCCAACTTCTTTGCCCATTCAACATTTGTATTCACAGCACGATCACGAATGGAATTCAATGTTGCACGAAGTTCATCTCTACCTTTCTTACCATTTGTGATTTCATTATCCATGATGCCGGTCAATGAAACGCCAAGCAATCTTTCTTCATCGCAATTGTTCTTCCATGTGTTGCGAAGATACTTGAAGTTTGTTAATGTAGATTGCCATGTTCCAAGAATTGTTGCAAGCCTGATTTTGCGATGAAGATCAACTTCAGTATCCGTAGCGCGAACAACAACTTCGGTTAGATTGCAGAATTCACGATTGCGAAGAATGATTTCGGAACATGGATTGGTTCCAAAATCAAAGTCTGGATTACGACGACCATACTTCTTGGCTTGTGCTTGCGATGCTGCTCGCGAGAAGATTCCTCTTTCGCCAGACTTTGATTCATAGAGAGCCAGCCATTCTTTCATGAAGACAGACATGTCAGGCTTACGCTTTGCAACAAATGAATTGTTGGCCAACGCTCTTTGTGCATTTTGTTCCCACCACTGACCACTCTTGGCAGCACGCATACCATCATCTGAAAGATCTGACAATGAAATTAGAGCGGAACGACGAACACCACCAACAACGACAATCTCGGCAATCTTGCACACGATATCATGGCATTCAAGAGATGTTAACTTGCGACCAGCTGCGTTTTTGAAAATGCGTGTGACAAATTCAAATAATGAGACAAGTGGTTCTGGACCAGATGCACGACCGCCAAATGTCTTGAGTGGCGCACCTGCAGGCCGAACCTTTGATACATCCCAACGAACAATTTGTCCACCATATAAAAGATGAATGACTTCCTTGAGGGCTTTTGCCCAGCCCAACTTGCTATCGCCGACAACAACAGTTGTATCAGAATCATAGAAGTCTTCCGCAACGATAGGAAGCTGATCTGTAAACTTTTGCTCAACCGAGAAACCAACTCCAGTACCGTTCATAAGAATATACAGAATTTCATCAAATGATCGAGGTGAATCAACAGCAACATATGAGCAATTATAACCAGCAACATTTTCGCGATGCAATGCTTCACCAGCAGTCATGAGGCATCGCATTGATGGCATAATCTCAAGACCAAGAACAGCTTCTTCAAGTTCACGACGCTCTTCGGGCTTTACCTTGTAGTTGCAATGATCTTTCAAATGATTTTCAAAGAAATCAAAGAAACGACCTACAGTTTCAAACCATGTCTCGCGTCTATTCTTTTCCGGAAGCCACCTTGAATATCTTGAAAGATGAATGAACGACTGATATTGTGTCGGAAGTGAATTACTCATTTATGCCTCTTTATTAATTATTTGTTGACAATATTTTTTCAATAGGAAATACTTGTGATATTACCTTTGCAGCCTCAACAGCTATAAGCATGTGTTCTTTTTGAGTTCCATTACCTGAACGTAAATCTATATAGTGAACCCAAGATCGAAGAGTTCCTTTCATGTACATTCTAGAAAGTGTAATACCTTCTGGTAACACCGATCTTGCCACCTCTTTTGCTATACCATTACTAATTGCCCAATCATAAACTTTTTTTGTAACATCTAATACTTCTTGTTGATAATTTAACCAATTATTATTCAGACACTCATCATTTGTTTCAACGCTATTTTGTCTATTTTTATTATCTTGTAATCTGACATCACGAAATTCACAACCCAAATCTGCAATGGCATATCGTTGTGAAAATTCTTGAAATACAAATGATCGGTGACGAAGAATCTGTCGTGCGATGTCGCGTGTGGTTTCAATCTCTAATGTCATGTCAACCATTTCAAGCGGGGACCAATGCTTGTGCTTGATCAAATAATTGACAAGCTTTTCCGATGTATCATTATTGAATTGATTGCCTGGATTAGAAACACGCGCACAAAATGCAATAAGATCAATGGGCGTGACAATCCCTTGATCTTCTAATCGTTTCACAGGTCTTGTATAAGACACCAATTCTATTTTCATGAATCACCCATGATGTTGAGGATAGTATACTTATCATAGATAATATCATAAATCTAGAAAATATCAACAAAAAATTATTTTATATTTTTTTCCATTGATTTAGCATGAACTTGGCCTTAACGCCACTAAATACATTCTCGTCAATCATCTTCACGATTTGTTGCAAATTCTTACCAGAAAGAACCAGATCATTTATATCTTTGCAATTCATCGTTGATGGCCAAATACAAACACGCAAGCCCGCATCTATGTTTTGTTCAATTTGTCGCACAACATCTTTGTTTCTTGGCTCGTTGTCGGAAATAAACACAGCAGTGCTATCATTTACATATTTACGAACTTGAATTAGATTAGCACCGGCAATTGCAATTGCATTTGGTAGAAACATTGAATCTATTGGACCTTCAACAACGTATGTCGTCTTGGAGACATCAAGACGATCCAGACCATAGATCTTTGGTGCTTCTTCATTAATCTTTATCGTGATATAGCGTATCTTGTTGTCGGCAGCCAATGCACGACCTTGAACAGCAACAAGTTTCTTTTGTGTGTCATAAAATGGAATGACAATACGAGTGTCTTTCTTCAATTCTTTTCCATGAGCAGGAACAAGTTCATCAATGAAGTCACGAAAATCTTCAGCATAATATAGATTGATCCAGAACTCTTTAGGAATCCTACGATTTGCTATATACTGACGAGCATAGTGTTCATTCTCTAATGAGTCTATTGTTGGTAGATCTATTCTTGCACGAAACACGGGTGCTTTCATTGTCATTTTTGGTGGAGTCATGACGACTGTGTTAGCAGCACCAAATTTTTCCATCATATATTCACGATATGCATTTTCGTCAATCATTTTGATAAATTTTGAAATTGCCATAGATGCAGAACAATTATGGCATTTATACATCAAGCTGCCCTTGAGTTCAAATGCATAGCCACGAGCTTTCAACTTGTTTTTTTGAGAGTCGCCACAAAGTGGGCATCTCATATTGGCAAGTCTATCACTTTTCCATGCAAAGCGTTCAAGCTTAGGCGAGATCAAATTTAGGTATTTTTTATCTAACCATATCATGTCTCAAGTATAAATGAGATGATATTGAAAGTCAAATGATTAATTGAATATCTTGGATAGTGTTGCAAAATTTACGCTGGAGATCAGCCACATTACTGCGGCTGACCCACCAAGAATCATCCACTTCCAGCGTTGTATTTGTTCAACTACGTTTGAAGACTTATTATGTTCTTGTGTTATGTGTTGTTTTAGTGCTTTGATTTCGTTTGTTATTTTTGTTTCGGTATTTTCAATTTGTATTGTTAATTCACGATTTACTGTTGTTACTCTTGAGTGTAATTCTTTTATATCTGTTAATAACTCTGTTCTTCTTAGTTCTATTAGTCTATCTAATTCTTGATCTTTTCTTTCGTGATATTCTAGTTTTTGTTCATGAAGTGAAAGAATCTTAGTCATGGATACGGTCAACTCTTCTAATTTTTCTATTGTTGCATCAAGTTTTCTAAAAACATCGTTTATCAAAGTTATATCTTTTTTTAGTAATTCTACTTCAGTATTTACGTTTGATTTTCTTTTGACCGTAACCATGTTTATTGTATCACTCTACAGATGTAGATTTTTTAGGAAGAACTTTTGAAACCAGGCTCTTGATCCATGTTGGTTGCGGAAGAACATTCCAACCAACAAGAAGACCAACAACTAGCCAAAATGCTTCTTTTGTCCAAAGTAGGGCCCATACAAGGGATAGTAGATTTGTAACAAAGTCCATTTATTTCTCCTTTATCTTCTTCTAATCATATTGCTGCATCTTAGTATTGATGCAAGTACTATAACATATGATGAAGATTTCGGTGTAGTATTATTTAGTTTATATTTTTTTTCCAATAATCATAAATCTTTTATATTCTTTGTATTGATCGACGTATGTCTCACCTTTCCATAAAATATTGGTCATTAATGATTGTTTTTCAAACTCTTTTAGATCATTGCAACATCTTATATGTTCTTTTATTCTAAAAAGATTGTTAGATTGAAGTATTATTAGCGAATCTTTTGGTATTTTATCGTACCAAAGCTGGTATGTTTCATCGTTAATGTGTTCAAAAGATGTATTAATAACAATTGGATTGGAATCATATTTGTTCCAATCTTTCATATCTTGATTTACAAATATATAATTTTTATTCTTTTTGTTTAAATAATTTGAAATTTCTTCACAATTTTTATTCGTATCAATATTGTAAATCTTGTCTATCTTGATATCATCTGCATTAAAAAGAAGAAAAGGTAAAAAACCATACCATCCGCCAAAGACATAGATTTTGTGTTTTTGATTTAAATCAATGTAGTTTAGAAGTTTAAGAATCAACCAAATTTTTGATATGTATTGTGTTTTTGCAAATGCATCAAAAACATTACTATGCGTTTGATGAAACTTTTTTGCTGTTTCCAATATAAAAATAAAATCATTATTTTTTAAAAAATCGTTCTTCATCAGTTAGATCGGTTCTTAAAGTTTTAGATTGACCAGAAAAAGTTGCGTCATACACATTACGATTTAATCCGCATGTTCTAGCACAAACTGCTAATTTTCCTTCAGCGCAACTTTTTTGTTTCCAGCGATTTGGTATTGTTTCTTGAAAAAATTTACCATTAATTATTGTTTCAAGATCATTTATTTTTATGTCAAGTTTGTTTATTCCAACTTCATTTATTGCGTCCCAAACTTGAGATCCTTTAAATGCTCTATACGGACTATACATGTCACTACCTATCCAACAACAAGGTATAACATATCCTTCAGAAGAAATAAAAATACTCCTTTCCGACAAGACTCTACATTTTATTTCAACTTTATCCAAATTTTTTTCAGTACTATTCTTCTTATCAAAGTCAAGATTATAACTTTCATAACCAAAAAATTTATTAGTTATTTTTTGTTTTATCCAATATTCTTCATATCGTTCATTTTTTAATCCTGAAATTTTTTTATTTACTTCTCTTATTTTTGCATTATTGTCATTTAAGATTTTAAAAATCATTTCATTTTGATATTTTGAGTTTTCTGGCATTTCTATAAGATTAGTATTATTACCTTTTATATCAACAGCTTGCACTCCCCTACAAGCATCAATTGAAAATTGATTATAAAATCTTCCTGTTTTTTTTATTAAGAATTCTACAAATTTCATTTCTTTTGCAAGTTTAGCTGCTTTTTCAACTTGATGTTCATTGTGTTTGAAAACAATATAATGCCATTTTGCATTTCCACCTGCATCTATAAATGACTTTACGTTTTCAATTATTTTTTTCCAATTTGTACCTTGACGATATATATGATTTGTATCTTCCAAACCATCTATGCCAAAAACAATATGATGGTTTTTTCCTAAAATTTTAGGAAGAGAACTCCACCACTCCTGAGTTCGCATACTTCCGTTTGTATGCATTGATAAAGACATCGTAGGATTTGTGTCTCTTAAATGTTGAAATATTTCTCTAGTGTCTCTAGCAACACCAGGATCACCAAAATTACCACACATATATAGGCTTCTAAGTTGCTTAATGAATTCTGGTTTTAATATTTTTTTGATATCATCAAGATATAACTGTGAACCTTTTAAATATGGATTGTCTGCTCCTCCCATGATATTTCTAGGGCATTGAGGACAACGAGCATTACACAAATCAGTTATTTCAAGATGAACAGAATTTACTTCGGAATATTTGTACATGATCTACCTCTAAATAATTATTTATGAGAAAATAAATGGATAAGAAATTTGGCACCTACATTTTGCAGTATTATAATTGATACAAAGGAAAAAATAAAAAAAAATGCCTTATACTGAACTTTTGCCTCAAGATAACACATTTACTAATATTGTGATTGATCTGACACACAGATGCAATATGGAGTGTGCCAATTGTTATATTCCAAATAGAAATATTCCCGATTTAGAAGTTGATAAGAAACCTACGAAATGATAAAAATCATAAAATTTTGCAAAATTAAATATTTTTAATTACAAAAATTAATACATCCATTGCAGATTTTCATATTATTTAAATTAACTTTAGGTAAATTAAAAGAATTATTAACATTTTTAATATTTAAATAAACACAATGTTGCCAGCAGCTTAATGAATTATTTTGACAAACTTGATATAAATGATCTACATCATTTTTCCATTCGTTAAATACAGAAATAAAATTATTTTGCCATTTAAAACTTGGGTACTTACGACTTATAAAAACAAATTCTCTCTCTAAACTTATAGCTTTTTTAATTTGAACATTTAACATAAGTTTAGTAATATTATTACCAGATTTAAATCTAGAACTTCTAATCTCAGGAATTATATAGTATCTGCTAAGAGATCTATTTATATTACCCCAGAATTTTCTTTTTTGTAAAAAACTAAATGCAATAATTTTATTGTCATATACAATAGTAGCTTCATCTTGATCATTTAAATCTAAATTTTGTTTTGAATAGTTATTCTTAAGATTATCGTTGCTATTGAGAATTTGATTTCTTAAATATTCAAAATCATCAATCCATAGTTTTTTATCAATATTCGTTAATACATGCATACTATTTTATATTTTTTAATACAGAAAAAGTTAATAAATATATATATGACGCTAAATGAAACCACCTTTAAAAATTTTTACCATAAAAACGGGTATATATTAATTGAGAATTTTTTTGATGTCTCTATAATAGATGGTTTAGCAAGATCATTTGAAAAACTAGAATTGGAATTTAATACCAACAAACATTTAACAAACATTTATGATTTTACCAAAGATTCTAATCAAATTTTGAGAAGAATTAAGACACCAGATTTAAATTCAACAGAGTGTGCTAATATTGTTCGTAATGAAAAAATAATCAATATTTTAAAATTATTAATTGGCGATAATATTAGATTTGATGGAAGCAAATTAAACATGAAACCGCCTGGAAATGACGGAGTTGTACATTGGCATCAAGATTGGGCATTTTATCCGCATACTAATGATAATCTATTAACAGTTGGAATTATGATAGATGATCATACTATTGAAAATGGTTGTATGAATGTAATACCCGGTAGTCATCAAGGTATAGTATATGATCATCATCATAATGAATATTTTAATGGTCAAATTCAAATTAGTCATTTAGGAGATAATATAAAAAAAAGTATAGGATTAACAGGAAAAAAAGGAGATATATTAATTCATCATTGCAAATTGGTTCATAGCTCTAATGCTAATATAACTTCGCAGAATAGACGATTTTTACTTTTACAGTACAAATCTGCAGATTCATATCCTCTAATCCCGTATAATTTTAATTATAAATGGTGGAATAGCTTATTAATCTGCGGTACTGAGCCTACAACAATATCAGTAAAATCTGATGTTATTAAGCTGCCAATACCCCAGTCAAAATATCAAGGTAGTATATTTGAAAATCAAAGAAAAGATTGAACGTATGAGAGAATTTCATATTACATATAATCAAGATATTCGTAGAACTTCTAAAGATAAAGATATTGAACTTTTATCTAAATCTGCAAATAGATATAATGTTTTAACTAAATGTATCAATTCGTCTGAACTATGGAAAGAAAATAAATGCCCATCGTACATAATGAATATATCATTTTTAAATGAAACTCATTTAAGATATCATCGATGGTGCGAAATTAATGGTAGTAGATATTTAAATCCAGCTTTTTCAACAATGATTGCTGATGATAAAGGGCTATCACACCTTGAAATGAAAAATTTAGGTTTAATAGTACCAAAAACTTTAGATCTAAATCTTGCATGGCGTGACGTTCGAATGCTAGATAAGATTAGCGATGAATTAAAATTTCCAATGGTAATAAAACCACCAAAATGTGGATTAGGTATTGGCGTGCATTTAATACAAAATAGGAATGAACTTGAAAGTTTATTTAATTTATTATGGACAACTAATATTTTATATAATGATAACTTTTCAATTAATAATTTTATAATTCAAGAATATATACCAAACTCTAATATAGGTTTGCGTGTAATTGCTATAAACAAAAGAGTTGTTGCTGCTGCAAAAAGAACAATATCAAATTCTTGGAATTTAAAAGGAACATTTTTATTAGACTCATCAATTATTAATAAAACTGAATATAAACATAATGAAATAATTTATGAAAAATACCCGCTAGACTTAGAACTCACGAATGGCGTAGAAAAAATTGTTAATCATTTTAATTTGAGATTTGCAGGAATAGATGTAATGTTTCATAAAAATGGATACTGTTATAATGAAATAAACACTATTGCTGGGTTGTGGAAAATGAATGCGTTATTTGACAATCTTAATATAATTGATTCAATTTTTGATACCATATATCATCAGTAATAGTTACTGAAGATTATATTTTTCTAAAATAAGATTGTAATCATTATCCGGTGCTTCATACGTAATAGTTTTTTTATCTAATACAAATCCATATTTATGAAATGATTTCATAAATTCGTAATCTGTCATTAATAGTTTTTCAAATTGCTCGTGATCATTTTTAGAATGATAAATGCTTATAACTTTTACTTGATTTTCGTGAATTACGGTTCTTTTTGATAGCTCCCATTTAAGCATAGGCGGCACATTTAAGTCTTTAGTTAGTTCTGTTAATCTAGTTTCATTTATTCTAGAACATAAATAATTTTTAATAGCCTCTAAAGACATATTTTCAGCAAAGTATGATGATTCAACTATGTACATTTTAAGTCTCCATTCTATTTAACTATTTATGACGTGATATTTTTATGTAACATATTTTTTAGCATATATAGATCAATTTCAATAGAATTTCTAAGTTTTGTTGGTCTATTAGATTCATTAGTTTTTTTAGGTAAGTAACCAATTTTATCCATAAATTTATAAACAAAATCCTCATTTTTGGTATGCCAATTTTCAAATCCAGTAAATTTTGGCCTCAATTCTAAATTAAACATTGATGATAAAAAATAAGGTTTAAAATTTTTGAAAGATACTATTTTTCGTTCTTTTATATCTTGATGTAAAAAGATAGAATTAAGATATGAAATCATAAGTTGAGGCGTATATTCAAAAAAACCACCAAATCCTTGTTGATTAGTTTTAAATAAAAATTTATGCCACATTGAAACCTGTTCTTTAAAACTTATTACCCACATGTTATTCTCATTTAAATATAAATCAGGTTCACCATTGCCAAGAACTGGAAACTTAGTTTGACTCATTAACCACATTTGGGGTAATGTATACAAGTTATCAGTTTTTGTTATATTAATTAGATATTCACAAAAAGAACTTTCAAAGAAATTTAATAAATTTAAATGATATATTTTATAATTTAAATTATGTTTTTCACAAAATGAAATAGCATAATTTATGTCATAAGAATTATAACCTGCCCAATCTCCAATGGCAACATTGAATGGCAAATTTAAATCTAAAAATGTTTTAACACAAAGCTCACTATCAATTCCACCACTAAACAATATAGTTGGATTATAACCATCGCACTTTAAGTGTAATAAACGCGCAGCATTTTTTAATTCTTCATTAAATTCTAAATAGCTTTTACACTCGCCAACTGAAAAAAACCATTGATCATAAACAGATTTACGATCATTCCAATATTCGCCATTATACCCAAATTTGTAATGATTTTGAAAAGTTGACTCAATCATAACTTTTAATCCTATTTATAAAAAACACAGACGGATCTATCTCCCACCATTTTAAACCGTAATTGTATCTACCTGGGTATGCATGATGGTTATTATGATAGCCGTGCCCCCAAAATAGTATTCCCATTAACCAAATGTTAACACTATTATCAGCAGTATGATTGTTTCTATAACCAATAATTTTATTATGACAAAATAAGTTTATTAAATTTTCTTGATGCATACTAATAATCATAGGTAACAGTAAAAAACTCAAAGTTATTGAGATATCAAAAATACTAAATGAAGAAATAGTAAACCATATTAATTTATTATAATGGATGTGTATCCATAACATAAATTTGTTTTTCATAAGATCTTTAGCAGCAATAATTGGTAATTTTTTAGGATCAAACCATATTTGCCATCCAATATAACTATTAAAAATGCCATTTACTGGGCTATGAATATCTTCTAATGTGTCAGTATGTTTATGATGGTTACCTCTATGAAGAGCTACCCAAAAAATAGGACTACCTTGTCCTCCAAAACATCCTAAAATAGTTAATATGTAATACCAAAATTTATTTGTTATAAAACTTTTATGACTCAAATATCTATGAAAACCTATCGCTATTCCTAATCCACTTATTAGTATCCAACCTATAAAAACTAGATACCAATTAATTGAAATTAATAATATTAAAATACAAACTAAAATATGCACTGGTAATATTATTTTTAAAAAATGTTGACTCATAGAACTAAAAAATTTCATATAGATTTTCCTATTACAATATGCATACGCGACTCTAATCCGCCATTAAATGCACTATGAAACTGAACTGTGTCAGTGAAATACCAATGGCCATCCGCTGGTATATGATATGAACCAGATTCAAATACCATTCTGCAATGATTGTTTGTTTTAACAGCTAAATGTAATCTGGGCGATTGATCTTTATGCCAACTATAACAACTTCGTGGACCTAATATCATTATTCTTGCTCGATAAATTGAAAATTTTTCTGACAAATTATCCAATACTTCGCTAATATATAAATTTTT
>Ga0194118_10005875_pt1 | contig 12524 bp, 15 predicted proteins | sample TA2MahsurfametaG_2_FD_148662 | JGI IMG/M metagenome (GOLD analysis project Ga0194118, IMG submission 148662) | Freshwater microbial communities from Lake Tanganyika, Tanzania - TA2015013 Mahale N5 surface | ecosystem: Environmental > Aquatic > Freshwater > Lake | place: Tanzania: Lake...
TGGGAGCTGCCATTCCCGGATGATGCGTAGTGGAGCACAGAAGTGGCTCCACAAATCTGAACAGCTGAGATAAAGCAGACTCCGGACAAACTGTCGGGTCCAGTAGGACCCGCGAAAAGGAGTTTTGCGATGAACAAGAAGGCATCAGGGCGGCGCAGCCGCCGATCTCACAGTCCTGCCTTTAAGGCCAAGGTGGCGCTGGCGGCGCTGCGGGAGGACAAGACCATGGCCGAGTTGTACAAGGAGTTCGAGCTGCACCCCACGCAGATCAACGATTGGAAGAGGCAACTGCTGGACCGTGCGGCCGACGTGTTCGGCAATGGCGCGGCGCCTGAGCCGGTGGATCTGGCGCCGCTGCACGCCAAGATCGGGCAACTGGCGTTGGAGAACGATTTTTTAGAAGGCGCGCTCACCAAGGCGGGGTTGCTGAGCGCAAAGCGATGATCGACCGTGAACATCCACTGAGCGTGGCGCGCCAGGCCAAACTGCTCGACATCAGCCGAGGCGCGGTCTACTACCGGCCGCGACCTACCAGCGATGCCGACTTGGCGCTCATGCGCCGTATCGACGAATTGCACTTGGAGCGCCCCTTCATGGGAGCCCGTATGCTGCGGCGGATGTTGCTGCGTGAGGGCGTCCGTGTGGGGCGGCGGCACCTGGGCACGTTGATGCTGCGCATGGGCATTGAGGCCCTGTGCCCGCAGCCAGGCACCAGCCAGCGCAATCCCCAGCACAAGGTCTACCCCTATCTGCTGCGCAAAGTGGCTGTCGGCCGTGCCAATCAGGTCTGGGCGCTGGATACGACCTATATCCGCATGGCCAGGGGGTACGTCTACCTGACCGCCCTGGTCGATGTCGCCAGCCGCCGGGTACTGACCCATAAGGTGGCCATTACGCTGGAGGCCTGCCACGCCCGCGAGAGAAGCGGTTTCGCAAATTCGGACACTGGGATAAAGGGTGACGGCCTTGCTCAACTGGGCGAAGATTTCGCCCATACGAGGATGTGGACAGGGCCTAGAGAATCCCAAGATCTGCCTGGGCCTGGGCGAGCTTCTTCGCGGCCTCTTGGAGCTGAGGCGTCAAAGTCGCTAGCTGATTGGCGGCGCGCTGTCGAAATTGCTGCAGTTCCCCGGGGCCTGCTGCCAAGACCCGCTCCAGCGAGATGCGCTTGGCCGCGAACCTCGAACGTACCGCATCTCTGTCACTGGTAGAGACTGCTGCGGCCGGATTGAACTGGAACTGCCGTTCGCAACTGCGCCGCCAGTCAACGACTGCTCGCGCCAAACTCTCGCCAAACCCGCGAACCTGCATGACCTGGCTTTTAGTAACGTCAGCGGCGGTCTCGATGCCAAACGAACGGAGCGCAGCCTTGCGCGCTTGACCGACGCCGGGGATGCTCGCCCGGTCGATGGAGCACGTGTTCAGAAACTTCTCCTTCTGCCGCTCCTGCGCCGTGGCATGGAGCCGGTTCAGCTCTTCTTGCTCCATTCTTGGAAGGGCCTCGAGCTCGTCCTTCAGCTTGGACAGCTCCGATCGGCGGGCATTGAAGCCTCCTGGGCCAGTCTCCTTATTGGTTCGCTCTACCAGACGGTCGTACTCCTGCTTAGCGGCGTCCAAAACTCTCTGTCTAGCTGCCCGCTCATCGCTCCGCGTTGATGAGCCGGCATCTCCTGCTATTGCCCATCCCGCCCATCCCACCAGTAGGCCAATAAGCCACGCGCCAGGGGCAGCAATAACGATGGCCAAAGCGATGACTATCGCAACAACCTTGTAGAACGTTGCCGTACTGTTGTGCCACAAACAGCCAATCAGATCCCCTCTTGCGGCGTCGCGTCCCGCATCGTCACTCCGCTAAGTCTCATTTTGAGAGTCCATAGCCGACACTGGCCGGCGACGAGCCAGCAACTGGTCGATGTTCATCGCCCCACTGAGTGGCCGAGCGTAGAACCGATCGATCATCTCAGGGCTGGTTCGAGCATTGCGTGCCAGCACCAAGGTGTTGATGGTACCGCCATAGAGCAGTCGGTACATGATGCTGGTGTGACGCAGTGAGTACATGGACCGAGGCTCACCCGTGGTGCCATGCCCCAGCCCAGACAGTGCCAACAGGATTTCAAACTGACGCTGGAACTGCTTGAGGGCGTAGTCGCGTTGCTTCGCTCCGTACTCGGGCAGAAACACATAGTGCTGATCCCCACAGGCCACACCCGATCGCTGATGCCGATCCCGCAGTCGTTCATAAACGCCCGCAGCCTGCGTCATCGTGGTAATGGGATCGCTGTGCCCCTTGGTCGGCGGAAGACGCAACCGCAGATAGCGATACCGACCCTGCACCCGATCCACATGCCCGTGCTGCAGCACCTTGATGTCAGTGGGGCGAACAAAACTGTTGACCATGAACTCGATCACCGAGGCCAGATCCGCAGTCATGTCCACATGCCGCATGAGATCGCCACGACGCGGCTCCTGTGCGGCCACATCCACGATCTGTGTGGCCACCGCACCCCCGCTGTCGCGATACTTGCGAACTTCGAATCGGTGACCCGCCAGTCTGCGTGCCCAACGAACCAACCGCAGATACTCCCTGGGCATGAACCAGCCTCGGGGATTGTCACGCACCGAGACCACAGGCATCTCGGGCACCGCCGTGATCACGCCCTGTCGCGCTGCATGTTGCAGCAGTTTGCGAACCAGACGCACATAGGCACTGATGGTGGACGAGGTGAGATCGTCTTCGCTGATCTGATTGAGAAACTCGCTGACCTGCTGGTAGTTGATTTCGGTGATGTCCCAGCCCGAGAAGAACGGTGTGATCTTCTTGTCGAAGCGGTAGACCATGTTGTCGTAGGTGATCTGCGTGAGTTCACCGCGACCCAGTTTGGCCCGTTCACTGGCCAGCAAACTGTTGAGGAGCGTGTCGTAGGCCGAGGCAGATCGCGTTGCCGTAGGTCCTTGCCTGATCCGCTGTTTGATGTCGCTGAAGTATTGCTTGGCAAACGCGATGGCGGTGATGCGATCTTCGGTGCGTGTGCTGCGTCGGTAGGTGCGACCTCGTTCCCAGTAGCGAACCCACCAGAAAGGGCTGGCTCGGTGCTGGTAGATGTAGAGCACTGAGGGGTAGCCACGAATGCGTTCACGGTAGGTGGCCGTGGTGCGATGTGGTTCTCGGGGCGGTCGGGCAGCGGCTCGGCGTCGTCGTGGGCCTGGTCGGCTTTGGGGCTTGGGTTTTCGGCCGTCAGGGAGCGGCGGGGCAGTGGAGTTGGGTGGTCGCTGTGAGGCAGATCTCATCAGGTGGGCGTGGTCAGCATCACACTGATGCTATGACACACGAGCCCAGTGGGCGACCGAAATCAGGCCTGCAGGTTTGGTCCCTAGTCAGAGCGGACCCGCCTAAGCCCTGCGATCAGTTCTGGCACGTCGACTGTGATGATGTTCCACAAGGTGTCGTTGTCGATACCGAGGTATCCGTGGATCAGTCGATTTCGGGTGGCGATGATTTGCCGCCATGTCCGATATGTAAGGCTGCCAATCCCGCGCTCGCGGCTCAGACATCAATCAGGCTCTGCTCGACGTAGGGTTTCAACTCAGCGCGAAGCGCTTTGTCCGTGACCAGATCAACGGGGCGACCCAACATATCTTCGAGACAGAAAAGTACTCCGAAGTACCGCTTGGACGTGGCTGGCCCATCAAACGACACCAGGATATCGATGTCGCTCGATTCAGAGGCCTCATCTCGAGCCATAGAACCAAACAATGACAGACGTGTCACCCCGAATCGGGTGCTCAGTTCAGGGCGGGACTGGGCAAGCAGCGTGAGGACGTGTTGTCGGTTCAAGGAGGGTCGCACAGCTCAGCTTTCGCTCTCGATACTTCGACGTACGGCTATAAGTCTGTCCCGCAATGTTGGTAGGTCCCGCTTGACCGTATCCCACACTACCTTTAAGTCGACCTGATAGTAGCCGTGCACAAGGATATTCCGCATGTCATAAGCAAAGGACAGAGGTAAGTCGGGGTTTGCCTCGACGAATTCCGGTGATACACGCTCGATATTGCGACTTGCCTCCCCGATCACTGCGAAGTTTCGGATGACAGCATCCTGAATGAGCTGATTAGAAAAAAACTCGTTCTCATCAAGACCCGCGCAGTATCGAAAAATACGATCAATTGAGTCAACGATGTGGTCCAAGTAGTTGGGGACGCGTAGAGGGTCCCGGCTCATATCGGGCGAGCCTCGGCGATGACAGCGGCTCTGAACCGTTCTGGGAGAGAGTTGGGGGTCAGCACATCGACTTCAACTTTTAATAGAGCTCTCAGCTTGTAGCGAATTGCCCCCAAATCGAACAGGCTTGTTCCTTGGCTCGGATCAATCAAGATGTCAAGGTCGCTGTCCTCGGTATCCATACCGCGGACAACGGATCCAAATACGCGGGCGTTTGTCGCTCGATGAGCGGCGACAATCTCACGAATTTCCTGTCGATGGGCGTCTAAAGCTTCAGAGGGTCTCATCGGTGGCTCGCGGGTGTTCGCAACGAAGCGTGGCTAAAACAAACAGCCGCCCCCTGAGATCATAGCGAATCAAACCGCGCAGATGAAGATGAGCGCTTATATTTACCGCCACTGGGTGGCAGCGATCAGATCTGCGGTCTGAGCCATCTGTGCCCGCCAGCTGTAGTACACCACGCGGTGTACTACAAACGCCCCACCGACCGCTCGGAATCAGCGGTTTAAGCGTTTGCTTTTACAGAAGTTTTTGGTGGGCGGCACAGGGTTCGAACCTGTGACCCCTGCCGTGTGAAGGCAGTGCTCTACCGCTGAGCTAGCCGCCCCATGTGGGGACGCGGATTATACGAGGGCGGCTGAGGCTCTGGCAAACCAAAGCTCTTTGTTCTGAAGATTTCTTCGGATTGGCGGGTCGCCCGCTCAGGGCTTGTTCATGCCAGCCTGCCGGACCAGCGCGCCGGCGCGGGTATGGTCGCCGGCGATCTGGCGTGCGAATTCATCGACTGAACTGCTGGAGGATACGAGCCCAAGGCCTTCAAAATGCGCTCACAGCGCCGGGTCATCAAGCACGCGTCTGAAATCGCGATTCAGCGCGGCAACCGTTGCGTCAGGGGTGCTGGCTGGCACGGCAAATCCGTACCACTCGGGCATCTCGCCAGCCTGTGCCACGCCGGCCTGGGCGGCAGTCGGCGTTCCCGGAAGAACGCTGATCGGGTCCGTGCCGAAAAGGACGAGCGCGCGGAGCTTGCCGGAGCGCACGTGCTGGGCAACGGAGGTGGGGTTGGCCACCAGCAGCGGAATATGTCCCGCCAGCACGTCAATCACCGCGGGGCCCGCGCCTTTGTACGGCACATGCGTCAGGTCGATCCCCGCGGCGGACTTGAGCATCTCGCCCGCAAGTTGAGGACCTGATGCACTTGAGCCGTAACTGATGCGGCCGGGCTCGGCCTTTGCGAGCGCGATGAGTTCAACGAGCGACTGGGCTTTGAGCGACGGATGCGCAACCAGGACAAAGGGCTGCTGCGTCGCGCGGGTAACAGGCTTGAAATCCCGAAGCGGATCGAGTCCGCCGTCTTTGTAAAGATGTGGATTGACGGTGAAGACGCCCTGGTGTGCAAGCAGCACAGTGTGGCCGTCGCCAGGTTGCCGAGCGGCCTGAGCGCTACCAACATTGCCCTGCGCACCGGCCCGGTTGTCCACGATCATCTGCTGCCCCCACAACTGCGAAAGCCTCTCCGCGACTGCGCGACCGACCGCATCCGTACCGCCGCCAGGTGGGAAGGGAACGATCAGGGTCACGGGACGCGTAGGCGTAAACGCTGCGGGGGGCGCCGCGTTTTGCGCCTGTACAACCGGAGCGCCAAGCGCGAACAGCATCAGGGTGCGCAGAATCAGGCCAATGAAGGGCGACGTTGCGCGCGTGGGGCGGATGGTCATGGGCGTCTCCTCACTGCGGGTATGGTTGGGAATAGCGGCTCTCGAATGCCTTGATTGGGAGCCATCTTCCAAACGAACGATTCAGGAACTGAGCGTCGGTGAAATCTTTGGACCCTCTGACTTTGCCTAGGCAGGCAGGCCCGTCTACCATCCGGCTCCCACTGCTTTTTTCCACTCCACACTTCGGAGCGCTTAGCGATGAACAACAAGGAACTTTTTGACCGCGGCCTGCAGATTCGTAAAGAGGTGGTCGGCGCTGAATACGTCGAAAAGTCGCTGGCGGCGGCCGATGACTTCACACGACCGCTTCAGGATCTGGTGACTGAGTACTGCTGGGGCGCGGTCTGGGGGCGCGAGGAACTGCCGCGCAAGATTCGCAGCATGTTGAACATCGCGATGATTGGTGTGCTGAACCGTCCCCATGAGCTCAAGCTGCATGTGGCAGGCGCACTGCGTAACGGCGTGACGCGCGAAGAAATTCGCGAGGTGCTGCTTCAGGTTGGCATTTACGCGGGCGTGCCCGCAGCAATCGATGGCTTCCGCGTTGCGCGCGAAGTGCTTGATGCTGCCGACAAGAAGGCCTGAACGGCGTAATGATTGATGGATGCGCCCGCCCGCGCGTGGCTCGGCCTCGAATGGGTGGGCGCTTGCGCTGTCGCGATTACTCAGCGGTCAGATTTCTCTCTTTGATGATCTTGTCCCATTTGGCAAACTCGCTGCGCAAGAATGCGCTCGCCTGCGCGCGGCTGCTGGCCACTGCATTGAGCCCGTCGCGCTCAAGCACCTGACGCATCGCGTCGGTTCGCATCGCCTGGGCGACGCCCGTATTCAGTCTGTCGAGTAGTGCCGATGGCGTACCGGCTGGCGCCGTCAGGATGAACCAGTTGAGCGCTTCGAACCCAGACAGCGTCTCGGCGACTGCAGGGACGTCGGGCAGGGTAGACAGACGGGTCAGCCCCGTGGTGGCCAGCACCTTCAATCGGCCACTGCGCACATGAACCATCGATGAGCCCGGGTTGTCGAACATCAGGTCAACCCGGCCTGCAATCAGATCGGTGAACGCAGCGCCCGCGCCCTTGTACGGCACCTTGTTGACATTGATCTGAGCGGTGGCCGTCAGCAGTTCGGTGGCAAGTCGCTGGATTCCGCTGCTTCCAGGAAGCGGAAAGTTGATCGAGGTGCCACTGCGGGCCATCTGCATTGCCTCGGCAAAGGTGTTGGCCTTGAATCCAACCGGTGCTACCAGAACCTGCGGTGTCGAGGCGACGATCGTGATCGACTCGAAGTCTTTCAGGATGTCGTAAGGCAGCTTGTGTACGAAAGATGGCGTAATGCCAAACGCTGCCGAGCTGATCAGTAACGTCGTGCCGTCAGGCGGCGCCTTGGCAACTTCTGCTGCTCCTATTTGCCCGGTGGCGCTCGGGCGGTTTTCAACTGCCACCGATCGCTGGATGGCCTTGCTCAACTCGCCTGCCAAGGCGCGTGCAAGCACATCGACGCCGCCGCCGGCAGCAAACGGGACCACCAGCCGGATGGGGCGATCCGCCAGATCCTGGGCCCAGACGTTCGCGGCGTGCAGCGCTGCGCACGATGCGATCGCAGCGACTGCGACGCGACGATTGATGAGGTTCATGAAGGTGATTTCCTCGAAAATTGGGATTCCGACGCGATCTGCGTCGGGTCTGGAAATCGCCCCATCATGTCGCTTTGGTTTTGCAGGGGATCTCCCTGACTGTAAACGCTCGACTGCGGCCGCTTCCAATTCGATTCCGGAAACTGCCGACTCGTCAGATCGGGAGGCCTTGATTCACCTCAAAGGTCATCGGGGTAATCATTGCAAGTTGCCGCGCATGATGTTTCCTACCGCTCTGGTCAGGTTCGCACCACCAAGGGGACCCGAGTGAACACGCTTTCCACTGCGCCAACGCTTGATGCGCTTATTCGCGAAATTGATCGGTATCACTTGACCCCCGGTTGGATTCCGCGTGCCAAGCCACTGTTATGGCCCGAGATGCAATCTGCCTTCGTGCCGGCCCATTGGCGTTATGCGGATGCCCGATCGGGCATGCAGGCTGCAGGCCGACTCATCGGTACAGACCTGGCCGAGCGGCGTAACTTCGTGATGCGCAACCCGATCCCTGGCAACGATACCGCCACATTGCGAACGTTGATCTGCGCCTATCAGTCAATCCTTCCGGGCGAAAAGGCGCGGTCGCACCGTCACGCGTCGCATGCGCTCCGGGTCATTCTTGAAGCGCAAGGTGCTTTTTCTGTCGTCGACGGTGTCAAGCACCCCATGGAGTCCGGCGATATTGTTCTGACGCCTGGTGGGTGCTGGCATGGGCATGGGCACGATGGGGACGAGCAAGCCTTCTGGTTTGACGGTCTGGATGTTCCGCTGACGCATCTACTCGAGCCGATGTTCTTTGACGAGCATCCACAGGGTTTCGAACCCGTTTTGCAAGAAGACCTGCGATCGCCTAATCGCTTCGCATGGAAAGACACTTTGCAGGCGGTGTCCGAGGCCGAAATCGACCCCTGGTTCGGCGGCACTGTACAGCTCCCTGCGCCACTCATGCCAACCATTCAGCTCACGGTTCATGGTTGGCCAGCGGGGTGGCGCAACCGACCGTTTCGCCACAGCGCCAACACGATCCTCGTTGTCATGAAAGGACAGGGACGTTCGGTCATTGGCGACCACTGCTTCGACTGGCAATTTGGCGACACCTTGGCGGTACCTGCGTGGACGCGTATCGCGCATGAGTCCCACGATGACAGCGTGATGTTTGCGATGTCAGATGAGCAACTCATGCGTTGGAGTCGCTACTACCGCTTCGAGGCGCTCGACGGCGATCCCGTCTAAATCGATTCTGGAATCTGCTGGCCCGTCATCTCAGGTAACCGTTACGATTGCGCCCACACCCTGGTGGGCTGAGCGTTGGATGCCATGAGAGTCCTGAACGGAAAAGTGGCGCTGATCACCGGATCGATCGGCGGTATTGGTCTTGCCGCGGCGCATGCCTTGGCCGCGCGCGGCTGTTCGGTGATGCTCAATGGCCTCGAGGGGCCAGCGCTGGCCGAGCCCGCACTTGCCGCGTTGCGCGATCATGGCGTCACGGCGCGCTATTGCCAGGCTGATCTGGCTGACCCGCGCGCAGTTGATCGCCTGGTGTTCGAATCCGCCGCCATCAGCGGCGGGGTCGACATCCTGATCAATAACGCGGTGATCCGCCACTTCGCGCCTGTCGATGCGTTCCCTCCCGAGGCCTGGGATCGCGCGCTCGCAGTCAATATCAGCGCGCCATTTCACGCGGTGCGGGGCGTGTTACCCGGCATGCGGCAACGCGGCTGGGGGCGCATCATCAACCGACGTCGGTATACCGCGAGCGCGGCACACCGAATCGCGTGGATTACTCGACCACCAAAGCTGCTCTGGCGGGCATGACCCGAGCCGTTGCCGCCGGAGGTCATGGGGCAGGGGATCACTTGTAACGCGGTAAGCCCCGGCTCTGTGCTCACGCCAAATATCGAGTCGCGCCTTCAAGCGATGATTGCCGAACGCGGCATTGACCGCGAGGCCGCGACGCGCGAGTTTCTGGCGGGCAAACAGCCGGTCGCGCGGTTTGTTCCGGCGGAGCATGTGGCGGAGCTGATCGCCTTTTGTGCAGTGATGCGGCCGCTGAGATCAACGGCGCCAATCTTCCTGTTGATCATGGATGGCTCGCGACATGACGGTCGTGAATCGTGATGGTTCGCTTAGCCGGGCACTGGCCGATGCGGTGATCGGTTGGCGCTGGGCAGACATGCCAGCGCCTGTTCAGCGCCAGACGCTGCGCTCGCTGGTGAATTTCTTCGCGTGCGCGCTTGCAGGCTACCGCGACCCGGCTGTCACAACCGCTGCGCGTGTGTTCGCGCGGCTCGGACCAGCGGGGCATTGCACACGGATTGGTAGCGGTGTTGCGACCAACGCGTTGCACGCAGCCTCGCTCAATGCCATGGCTGCCAATGTCCTTGACTTTGACGACACGCATATGCCAACGATCGCGCATCCAACGGCTCCCGTGGCGCCGGCTGCGCTTGCGCTCTCGCAAATGCGTCGCATCAGCGGAATCGAGCTGCTGGAGGCCGTTGCTGCGGGCATCGAACTTGAGTGCCGCATTGCCCTCGCAATGTCGCCCGGGCACTATTCGCGCGGATGGCATATCACCTCCACCTGTGGCGTTTTTGGCGCTGCTGCGGCCGCTGCCCGATTGGTCGGGCTCGATTCTCAGCAGACGGTGTGGGCCTTCGGCAGCGCAGCGGTTCAGGGCGCGGGGTTGGTGGAAATGCTGGGCACGATGTCCAAGAGCCTCAGCGTGGGTAATGCAGCCGCCAACGGAATGCTTTCAGTCTGGCTGGCCGAGGCGGGGTTTGCTGGTCCGCCCGCCCCGCTTGATGGCGAGCGGGGCTTTGTCCCGGTGTTCGGGCCCACCGTCAACTGGCCAGCACTCGCGGAGGGGTTGGGTGAGCGCTGGGAAATATTGGCGAATACTTTCAAACCCTATCCGTGCGGTGTGGTGCTCAACCCCGTCATCGAAGCCTGTCTGACGTTGCGCCCGTCGGTCGCAGAACGGCTCGAGCAGGTTTCGCGAATTGAATTGCGCGCGCATCCGCTGCTTCGCCAGCGCACCGATCGCCCCGGGGTCAACTCGGGAAAGCTGTCCCAGGTCAGCGCACAGCACGCGGTGGCCGCGAGCTTGTCTCGCGGGCGTGCAGGTCTTGATGAATTCAGCGATGCGGCCGTGAGTGACCCCCGTCTCAAGGCCTTCGAGCGCATGCTGAGGTTCGTCGATGATGAGTCGCTGGGCGTCGAGGCCGCCGAAGTCACCCTGTTGATGGCGGATGGTGCGCGACTGTCCCATCGGGTGGATGCCGCACATGGCAGCCTGGCATCGCCGCTCACCGATGACGAGTTGTCCGCCAAGTGCCGCGAGCTGGTTCGTTACGGTGAAAGCGGGGTTGATGCCGAGGCGCTGCTGGATGCGCTCTGGCGTCTCGAAGAGGCACCCGATGCCTCGGTGCTGCTGACGCTTGCAGCGGGGCGGCACGGATCGGTTTGAAAGGAACCCAAGCATGACCACTCAACAGACAATCGGTTTCATTGGCATTGGCGTGATGGGGCAGTCCATGTCGCTGCACCTGATCAGGGCGGGCTACGATGTGCTGGTCTTCGATGTGCGCGCCGAGGCGATGGCGGTGGCTGTCAAGGCAGGCGCTCGCGCCGCGGCAAGCGTTCGCGAGGTCTGCGATCAGGCCGCGCTGGTGTTCACCAGTCTGCCTTCGCCCAAAAGTTTTTCTGACGTGATGACAGGCGACGGGGGCGTTATCGCCGGACACGCGGTCCGTGTTGCGGTGGACACCTCAACCGTGGGGCCGCGCGCCACGCGTGCCGCGGCCGAGGCCCTGCGTGTGCGCGGTATCGAGTTGGTGGATGCGCCAGTAAGCGGTGGCGCAAGTGGCGCCGAGAAAGCCAGGCTTGCCGTGACCGTATCGGGGGCCAGCCAGGCAATCGACACCGCCATGCCGATTTTGAAGCGGTTTGGAAAGCCGACCGTGGTGGGCGCTGAGCCTGGTCAGGCACAGCTGCTCAAGCTGCTGAACAACATGTTGTCGTCGACCGCGTTCGCGGTGACCGCTGAGGCCTTTGTGGCTGGCGTCAAGGGTGGACTTGACCCCAAGCTGATGCTCGATGTGCTCAACATCAGTAGCGGCCGCAGTGCCGCTTCGCAGGAAAAATTTGTTCGTCAGGTGCTGCCGCGCACCTTCGATTTCGGCTTCCCGATTGCGGGGGTCTGCAAGGACATCGGCCTTGCTGTTGAAGAATGCGAAGCGTTGGGTGTGCCGATGTGGATTGGTCAGCAATCGCGCCAACTCTGGAACTTTGCGTTGAAGCAGGGCGCTGGTCATCGGGACATGACCGACATGGTGCGGTTGATGGAGGCGTGGGCAGGCGCGGAGCCGCCCGAGCCGGTGCCCGCTGAATCAGCCGCGCCTTCCGCAGCGGGTTGACGACAGCGACTCGGCCCAGGTGCGCTTTAATCAGCCCAGCGTAATCCCGGTGCGCTGAATGACCGGCCCCCAGCGTCGCGCCTCGTCTGCCATCAGCCGCGACAGATCTTGGGGGCTGCCGCCAGTGGGCGTCATGCCCTGACCCATCAGTTTTTCCGAGATTGCCGAATCGCGCAGTGCGTCATTGAATTCGCGATTGAGCCGCTCGACGACAGCCGTGGGCGTACCCGCCGGTCCAACGATTGCGTTCCAGGCGATCGCCTCGAAATCTTTGAGCTCTGGCAGCCCGGATTCTGCGAGGGTTGGCAGGTCTGGAAGCGGCCGGTACCGGGCGCGGCTGGTGACAGCCAGCATGCGAACGCGACCGGCCTGCACATGCGGCAGCAAGGCGGGCGCAACGGTCATGATCATTTGGGTGTCGCCGCTTGCCACTGACAGCGCCGAAGGCGGCGAGCCGTTGTAAGGAATGTGCAGCGCGAAGGTTCCAGTGGCCACCTTCAGCAGCTCCATCGACAGGTGCGATGAACTGCCGTTGCCGA
>Ga0194118_10005876_pt1 | contig 12524 bp, 10 predicted proteins | sample TA2MahsurfametaG_2_FD_148662 | JGI IMG/M metagenome (GOLD analysis project Ga0194118, IMG submission 148662) | Freshwater microbial communities from Lake Tanganyika, Tanzania - TA2015013 Mahale N5 surface | ecosystem: Environmental > Aquatic > Freshwater > Lake | place: Tanzania: Lake...
GTTCGAGACCTTCTACACGAAGAACATTCTTCTCAACGAAGGCCTGCGCGCCTGGATGGCCCCCGCTGACCAGCCTCACGAAAACTTCGTCTTCCCTGAGGAAGTGCTGCCTCGCGGCAACGCTCTCTGATTGGAAGCTGCATTCAACCCTTGTGGTTGCAAGCAAGGCGCCCCATCAGGGGCGCTTTTTTTGTTTGTTGGGGTTGCTCGCTCGGTGGATGGCGGCAGGCCGTCGTTGGCGCTTCAGCTGGTCAAGGCCAGGATGCCCATCAGCTTCAGGGGTCCAAGGGCGCAGGCGGCCACACTGACATCGTCACCGATGCCGCGGCTGGTGATCTGTTCAAGGGCAGCTTCCAGGTCCACCGCTTCGTCGCGCTGATCGGCCGGCAGGCTTTCTTTGGCCAGGTAATGGCACAGCACCAGATGGTCGCGTTCACTCAGGCATGACTTGCGAACCCCATCGGTGGTGAGCACCAGGGCAAGAGCTGCGGTGCTCTGTGCATGCAGCGGGTGCCACTGGCAGCGTTCGCGCATCAGTGCAGCAGCCTGTGTCTGCTCCATGCAGAGGCTGAAGGTCGCTTCTCCACCGCCTGGTTGGGGCGCTTCGCTGCTGACCACTCTGGCCCCATCGGCCTGCAGCAGCGCCAGGTCCCAGTCGCCGATGCCGGAGCACGCCCACCAGTTGGGCGTCAGCAGGGCGAGGCCAAGGGTGGTGCCATAGGGCACGGCAGAAAAGGCCGTTTGCTCGTGCGCGGCTGGCAGGCCGCTCACCAGGGTGGTGGTGCTGTCGTGATGATCAGCCTTGCAGCGTTGCAGCCACCGTTGAAGCAACGTTGGTGCAAACCCGTCGTGCAACCAACACTGCCAATCGGTTGCCGGCTCACAGGCCGCCTGTTGGATCAGCTCGACCGTGCAGTCGCAGGCCAGCTGGCTGCCAATGGCGCTGCGGTAATGGCGGCTGTCGCCATGGCCATCGGCCACCACCACCAGGCTGTAGGGCAGGCCATCGCCCAGGACCCCCTGAAGGCACACCGAGGCGTCTTGACAGCGCTCACCGCGGGCGCGGTGTCGGGCGCCCACCAAGCTGGCGTGCACCGGTGGCCAGAGCGCAGCCATCACCAGGTGAGGGTGGCGAAATCGTCGCTGTCGGGTTTGGCGGTGGCAAACACCGTGGCTGGGAGCTCGGGCAGGGCCACATCGCCCATGCGCACAGCATCAGCAGCACTGCTGGCCGGGGTGCTGGCCGAGCTCACCACCGCCGTTGACGCCCATTCGATGTAGTGGGCCAGTGCCGTGGCATTGCAGGCCTGCATGGGTTTGACGTTGGGATCGCCAATGAACGCCTGCAACACGTCAAGATCGGCGTCTTGACCGATGGCCACAGCCAGGCGCACGGCTTTCTTGGCCCAGGGTTGGGCCATCAGCGCCTTCAGCCCACCATCAAAGTCGTCGGTGGGCTGGCCATCCGAGATCAGCACAAACACCGGCGGCAACGCATGCTGGGGCATGGTGGGGGAAGCCAGATCGTCGGCCAGCAGCTGCAGTGCTGCTCCCATGGCGGTGAGCCCCAGGGGCTCCAGGTCTCGCCAGGTCACCTGTTCAACCGGTGTTGGCTGCTGCAGGTGCCAGTGGGCTTCATCGGCAAAGGCAATCACCCGCACGGCGATGGTCGCCTCAGGGTTCTGACGTGCCACCGCTGCCATGCTGGGCAATGACTGCCGGATCGCCTGGTTGAGCGATTGCATCTTGCCTTGGGCGGCCATCGATCCTGAGCAGTCGCACAGATAGATGAAGTGCAGCGGCCTGGTGCTCAGTTGGATTGCAGGGAACGGCATGGTGAGGATCAGCCCGCGCTCAAGCTACCCAGGCTGCATTGCACGCTTGACACGGCAGCCGCATTGCAGCGCTGACCGGGTTCCAATCGCAGCTCCCGGCCATTGCTGAGCTGGACCCGCCAGCTCTCGCTGGAGCAGTTTTCGATCCCGAGCACGTTCTGTTCGCTGGGATGGGGAACGATCCTGCCCCAGGGCCTGTTGATCGCTTCACCCTGCTGGGGGTCGAAATGGTGCGCATGAAGGGCGTTGCCAGCGGCGATGCAAACCTTGGCTTGCGGTCCCTTGAGCATGCTTGGAGGGGATAGTTCATGGCCACAGTTCCAGCACAATCCAGCGCTGGCTGCACCGCTGAAGTTTTCGTAGCCGCAATGCCCGCACAGATGCCGCTGATCGAGAACGGTGCTCAATACGGCTTTCCATTGGCCAGTCAGCACGCGGCGCCCAGGATCCTTCAGGCCATCGCAGAAGCTCGTCTCAAAAGCCTGCTGCAGCACACGAGGATAAATCGGCCAGGTGATGAGCGCTGCCAGGTGAACATCTGGATTCGGGCGGTTGCTGCTATTGAGAGGATCAAAGATGAACACCGGTTGTTCCCCATAGAGCTGCCGTCGGGAGCTGTCGTTGAGACAGCTGAAGGCCAGCTCGGCTTCCCCGCGCAGGGGGTCGTGCTTGGTCAGCAGCCGAAACAGCAGCACGGCCAGGGAGAACAGATCACTGCTGTTGCTCGGGGGTGCCAGGCCCATCACCACTTCAGGCGCCATGAAGCCGGGAGTTCCCAAAACCGCTGTCTGGCCGCGTCCGTGGATGTCAACGTTGTCGTTGTCACAAATCAGGATGCTGCCTTCGTCGGGCTTGAGAAACAGATTCCCCAAGGAGACATCCTTGTAACAGAGGCCGTTGCTGTGCAATGCATGAAAGCCCTCGGCAAGATGAAAACAGGCGCGCAGGGCGTTCTGCAGACTCACATCCACCCGGCCACTGATGTGATCGAAGGCGCTTACAAAGGCGGCCGGCCGCAGGGGCATCAGGTACCCGAGATTCGGCACGCCCCGGTAAGCCGCCAGGGCCTCATCGTCCGACGCTTTGAGCAGGGCCATGGGCCATAGAAAATCATCGGATGGAGCGGTCACCCGAATGCTTTGGCCCAGCCGTTGCTCCAGCTCAGGATCCCGGGGCAGAAAGCTGGGGAAGTACCACTTGAGCGCCAGGTGCTCGCCGGCGTAGATCACCTCAAACACCTGGCCCTGGGTGCCTCCGCCGAGCCCGGCCACGATCGTTAGAGGCCCTGAAAGCCCTCGGAACGGCAGGGTCTCCCCCACGGGTAGCAGCCAATTGGTGGCCATCAGAACTGGGGTGGGATTAGGTCTGGATCATCAGCGGTTGTGCCGCAGCACCTTTACGGCCAGGTAGGTGCCCAGCAGCAGCAGCAGGGTCTGGGCTGCCAACACCATCAGGGCCTGCTCGAGGTTGCCAAGGGTTGGGTCATACGCCGAGGCCCCATCGATGCGCAGGGGTTTGGGCACGAGGGGTGGTTTGGGGATCAGCGCCTGAATGTCGGTGTAAATGCCCAGGGCTTTCATGGCCCAGCGGCTGGTGAACAGCGGGTACACCGATTCGGCCTGGCCCTGCAGCACAAACAGCACGCCGCCAAAGATCAGCTGCGGGATGAGCAGCAGTGGGGCGGCGCTGCTGGCCTGTTGGCTGTTCGCCACCAGGCTCGACACCAGCAGCGACTGGGCCCCGATCGCCATCAAGGTGAGCAAGCCCACCAGGCCAACGGCCAGCGGCCAACTGATGAATTGCCCAAGGGGTGGGTCGAAGAACAGGCTCGCCGCCACCATGATCAGGATGGATTGCAGCACAGCCTGGAGCACCATCCAGGCCGTTTTCGAGGCCATGTAGGCCTCCGGCAGCAGGTTGAACGAGCGCTCGCGCCGAAAGATCGCTCGCTCCTTGACCAACGCCTGCAGCGACGTGGACAAGCCGACCCAGATCGCCGCGCAGACGATCACAAACAGAGCACGCAGGCCGTCGGGATAGCTGTTGCCATCCAGCTTCTGGGTGTCCAGAAAAATGCTGCGGTCATTGGCTGCAAAGGAGATCAAGGCAATGGCCACTGGCGTGGTCAGGCAGTTGAGCAGCAGCGATGTGCGATCGCGCAGTCCAAGCGTCAGGTCTCTTGAGAGCAGGGTCCTGAACTGTTCGAACCATTGCACCAGCAGCCCCAGGCCCAGGCGCTGATGCTTGAGGCTCGCTTGGCCCGATCCAGGCTGTCCGGTTGCGCTGGGCTCGGCCTGCTCGCCCAGCGCAGGCAGCTGCTGGTGGCTTCGGGTCGCCTCGGCGATGGCGGCGATCGCCTCATCACTGGTTTCCAGATGCTGGTAGATGTCGGCAAAGTCACCGGCCACGCCGAAGTGATCGGCGCAGTGCTGGGGAGGGCCGGCATAGCAGAGGTGGCCGCCTCGACCGAGAAACACCACCTGATCGCAGAGCATCACGTTGTTGGTGGCATGGGTCACCAGCACCACCGTGCGTCCGGCATCCGCCAGGCTGCGCAGCAATTGCATCATGCGCTTGTCGAGGCCCGGGTCGAGGCCGCTGGTGGGTTCGTCCAGGCACAGGATGCGGGGGTCGGCGATCAGCTCCACGCCGATGCTCACCCGTTTGCGCTGGCCGCCCGACAGGTTGCGCACCAGGGCCTGGCGCCGATGACTGATCTCCAGCTCCTGCAGCACCCGGTCCACCGCCTGGCGTTGCTGTTCCTTGTCGGGGAGTTTGAGCTGGGCTGAGTACCCCAGCACTTCCTCGACGGTGAGATCAAGGTGCACGATGTCGTCTTGCGGCACAAAGCCGATCTCCTGTTTGATCGCCTCATAGCCCTGCCGCAGCTCGGTGCCGTTGATGCGGATGGTGCCCTGATAGCCCATGTTCTGGCCCACAATCGTGGTCAGCAGGCTTGATTTACCGGCACCGCTACCGCCAACGAAGGCCACCAGTTGCCCCGGCTCGATCGACAGATTGGCGTTGTTCACCCGGCCTTTGAGCCACAAGTCGCGCACATCGATGCGGTACTGCCGCCCGCTGCTGGCGCGCTCAAGCCGATCTCCCAGCCAGAGAAACTGGCTGGTGCCGATCTTGATGGCATCACCCGGCTGCAGAGTCATCTGGCCCTGCACGCGCAGGTCATTGACAAACACGCCGTTCTGGCTCTGGTCGAGCAGCACCACCCCAGAGCCCTGAGGTCGGATCACGCAGTGCACGCGGGAGATCGTCGGGCCTTCGACGTGGATGTCGCAGTGGCTGCCGCGGCCGATGGTCAGTCCCTGGGTGCCCACGATCCCGTTGGCATCGCCGCTGGCCGACGCGCTCGCGCTGGCCTGTCGCTCAGGTCTCTGCAACCACAGCTGAACGGCAGCCGCGGCAGGCTGGCCGATCTGCAGGCGGTCGCCCGCGGGCACCACAGACCAGTCGTCGGTGGGCAGCAGGCGTTGCTCATGCAGGGTGCCATTGGTGCTGGCTTTGCCCTCAAAGCCATCGCGCACCAGCAGGTTGTCGCCTGATGGATCCAGTTGCAGTTGCAGATGGCGGCCCGAAACCAGGGTCCACCCCTGGGGCACTTGCAGATCCGCCTGGTTGGAGCGGCCCAGCAGCAGCACCTTGCCGGCTTCGAGGGCAAAACGCTGCTCAGCGCTGCCTAGGCGGGCAATGAGCTCGGCAGACATGGTGTACGGGCCGTATCGATCACCATGTTGCGCTGCGGCGACGGAATGATGCCACTGCCCCAATGTGCGTCGTCACAAAACAAACCAGCCAAGGCCTGGCGCTCGCGGTCGACGCCCAGGTTCGATTTAGAGTGATTCAAGAGATGATGGCGATGGAGCCTGGCGTTGGCTGATTTTGAACTGGGCAATCAGGCGAGTACGTTGCTGGCCAAGCAACAGCCCGACGCCCTCAATCTTGGGCGGCTGTTCAATCAGCTCCAGGATTTGCTCGGGGCCGACACCAGCCTCAAAGTGCCGCTGCGGGATCTGTTTGGCCGTGAGGTCTTTCGTAAGCTGCTGTTGGCCAAGCAGCCATCCCAGAAGCAGGCCTTCAAGGATGCCTTGATTCAAGACCTGCAATCGGTGTACAGCCCGGCGCTGGTCGCTCGTCTGGAAGCTTTTCTCAATGGGTTGATTGGTGTTGAGGCCGGCGAGCAAACCTCTCAGCTGCAACGGCCTTCGGCCCCTTTGCCGGCTGTGGTGGCCCTGCGTGGGGGGGCAGATGACGAAGACGTGGCCACGGTGATGGCCTCTGCAGCCACTGATCCGGCGGCGGTTGCTCCGGCCCCAGAGGCAGGTGGTGCGCAGTCTGCTGATCGCAAGCCAACAGCCCCATCGCTCCAGCACAACGCCTCACATCTGCTCAAGCCGCTTCTGATTGCTGCAGGTGCAGGGGTTGTCCTGCTGGGCGTGGTCTTGGTGAGCAGCCGTCGCCCTTGCCCGGGGGGGATGCAGTGTTCCCTTGCTTCTTCATTCGGCCTCATCAAGCTTGATGAGCCAGGCCTGCGCTCCCGTTATGAGCACATTGCCCAGCAGCGTCTGAAGGCAGAGTTCGTTCCTGATCTGCAAATCCGCCAGCGAGAAGTCGAGCAGTTGCAATCTGAACTCAAACGCGGCACATACAGTTCTGCTCTGGCCGCACAGTTGCAAGACCTGCACGCTGAGCTCGAGGATCAAATCCAAAGCGAGCAAGGATATTACGATCAGTACAAGCGCGATGAAGCGATTGTCAGTGGCATCGGTGTTGTCAAGACTCCTGCTGAGGCTCAGCGCTTAGAGGCTGCAGCCAAGCGACTCGATGCAATCCCAGCAACCAGTCTTGTGCGCAAGCCTGCCCGTTACCAAGCCCAGTTGGCGGCGCTCAAGCTGCGCCCCTTCCTGGCGGAAGCCAAGACTGCCAAAATGCAACAGCTGATGCAGCAGCGGGCTCAGCAGGTGGAGGCTGAGCGTGCCAGAGTTAAAGCGGAAATGAATCGCAAAGAGTCTGAGGCCCGGCGTCAGTTTGCTCTTTATAAGCAACAACAGCAAAAGTCGCGCAACGGGTTGCCTGCTCCCAAGCCAAAACCAAAGGCCAGAATCAGTTCTGCCTCTGAATCCGACTACGCTTTCTAGGGATGAGATGATTGCATTGTTGCAAACTAAGGCGTAGAGGTAGCCATCCCGGCCTAAAAATTGTTGTCTGTAGTTATTGCTCCCAATGTCGTCTTGGCTTTGCTCCTTTGAGCTTAGTCTCAATAAATACCTCTTGGCTCAGGGTCTCTCAGGGAGGATTTCTTACAAAGCTTTGAATGACAGTATTATTTTCAACGCAAAGGCTTAGTTTTTTGTAGCCATATATGTTGGGGTGATTGTCTAGAGCGTGAAAATCTGCTTTGGAAAGTCTGCATGTATGGCTTAGGTCAGCGATGCTGACATCTGTTGCTGTTCGTAGTTGTTCTATAAAGTTATTGGTGTTGGCGGACAGTTGGCTTATGGTTCGGTTTTCATTGGCCCGATCGGGTAATTGCACCATCAGCACATTGTCTTTCCCGTAAAGCTTTCTGATGCTTGAGATGGCTTCACTGCTTACTTGCGGGATCGGCCCAAATCGTAGAGTATGCGAGGGCTTGCGCGTTTGTTCACGGGCCACGTCAGTCCTTGGCCTTGCAAATCTTTGGACCAGCTGGTTCAGGGCTGGCAAGAGGCCGTGCTTTTGCCTGGCCCTTCCTTCCTGAATCAGGCGCTGATCACTCAATCCGAGTGGCACGTGATGCCACACAACACCGTAGAGATGGCAGGTCAATGGTCCTAGAATATCGTCTAGTTTGCCATTTGAATAGAACGAACACCAACGGTTGTGGGCCATTTTTTGGTAGGGACGATAAGCGTCGTGTTCAATAAAAAGAATAAGAATTTTTTTGGCTTTGTATTCAAATTTAGCTGTTCTTCCTGCAACCATAAAATCTTCGAAGCCTGAGCCTGCTATGGCATAATTGATTGACTTCGACCCCCAGAGCTTGCTCCAAGTCGCTTGAGTTTTTTTCATCCATGCGTACCCCCCTTGGCCTTCAGTGTAGGAGTCTCCTGCAATTGCCAAGTCGATGGTTTGGCCAGCCACAACATCCGGCGACGAAACCAGCCCTATATTGTTGCTGCTATATTTTGACCGATATGCTATCGATGCGCCATAGATGGCACTTTGTTCTAGGTTTTGATGGCTTTCGTAACGGCGATAGCCCTGGGTAGAGGTATGTAGTGGACCTCCGGAAAGCAGCATGATTCGATCTGAGCTTTTGGGGAGCTTCAATAGCTTGAGGCACAGATCTGTTAATGCAAGTGGTATGGCTATTGAAGCTAAAATAAGAAAAATTTCGTTGTTTTTTAATGCCAAATCAAATGTATGCTTAGGACGGAGTTGGACTAGCAAATGTCTTGGGCTCAATGGATTTGATTGAGAATAGGGCCGGTTGTTTCCAGGCACTAATCGCAGCTAAGCGTGGAACTTAGAGCTCGATCAGTCTACATTTTATTGAGCTCAGGCCCTCGTCTATTTTCCTTAAAATATTGAATAGATGAACGGAGCCACCACCGATCCTTGGGTGACCACAATCAGGGCGCCCATCAACACAAGGGTGATGATGAGTGGCGCGAGCCAAAACTTTTTGCGGACTTTGAGAAAGTCCCAGATGTCGCGAGCCAGATCCAGGACAGCTTCCATGGTTCCTCAGAAGATGCGTTTGAGATTAATGGCAGGGTTGCTGCGCGTTTCGCGGTAGCTCGCCTCCCCGTGGCGCCTGCGCCGCAGCGGGTCATGCCCTGCCAGGCGCATCACCATCGCAATCGGCTGAAGCACCAGCACAAACACCAGCCCCAGGATCAGATGGCTGTTGAGCCAGCCCAGACCCTCCCCCAGCACCATCCAGCCCTGATAGGGCCGGGCCAGCAGCCTTGGCGCCAGTAGCCCCAGGATCAGGGCAGGCAGGCCGATCCACAGCGTCCAGCTGCGGAAGGGCGCTCCATGCAGGGCCGGGAGCAGCCAACCCAGCAGCACCGGGAAGACAATGCCGATCAACAGGCCGAAGTCCCTCAGTTGCCGGCGGCTGGGCTGGGGGTGTGCAGTCGGAGAGGCCATGAATGCGTGAATCCAGGGATGATCAATCGAGTTCGAATTCGTCTTGCCAGCGCTCGTCGCGTTCCTCATGGGGCTGCTCTTCCTTGAGCAGAAGCTGATTCTCAAGCACCAACACATCCATTTCAGTGCGCATGAAACAGTGGTAGGCATCCTGAGGCGTGCACACGATCGGCTCGCCGCGCACGTTGAACGAGGTGTTCACCACCGAGGGGCATCCTGTCCGCCGTTGAAACGCCCGGATCAGGTTGGCGTAGCGCGGATTGGTCGCTTCACTCACGGTTTGCACCCGTGCTGAGTAGTCCACATGGGTCACAGCCGGGATGCTGGAGCGGGGCACCTTGAGCTTCTCGATTCCGAACAAGTGCTGCTGCTCTGGGCTCATGCTCTGGCGTAGCTCCTCCCGTACGGGAGCCACCAACAACATGTAGGGGCTCCTGGCGTTCAAGTCGAACTGCTCGCCCACCGCCTCTTCCAGCACCGAGGGGGCGAAGGGGCGGAAGCTTTCGCGGTATTTGATTTTCAGGTTCATCACGCTCTGCATGTCGCGGTTGCGTGGGTCGCCGATGATCGAACGGGCACCCAGGGCTCTGGGACCAAATTCCATCGGCCCGTTGAACCAGCCGATCACCTTGCCCTGATCGAGCAGTTCCGCCAGTCGCTCAAACAGAGCCTGGTCGTCGAGGATCTGAAAGGGTGCCTTGATCTGCTCGAGATAGCTGCGGATCTCGGCGTTGCTGAAGCGTGGCCCCAGGTAGGTACCCTTCATGCCGTCGCCACCGGCCGCTCCGGCAGGAATGGTGCGCTGTTGGCCGTGGTGCTGATGCCAGGCCACCAGTGCTGCACCCAGGGCTGAGCCAGCATCGCCACTGGCGGGTTGGATCCAGATGTCATCGAAAATCCCCTCGCGCAACAGCTTGCCGTTGGCCACGCAATTGAGTGCCACGCCCCCTGCCAGGCAGAGATGGGTGGCGCCTGTTTCGGCCTTCAGGCTGCGGGCCAGCTTCAGCACGATCTCTTCGGTGACCACCTGAATCGAGGCGGCCAAGTCCATGTGAAATTGGCTCAGTTCGGTTTCGCCCTTGCGCGGCGGCCGGCCAAACAGCTTGTGGAACTTGCGGCTCGTCATTCGAAAGCCGCGGTGGTACTTGAAGAAGCTCAGATCCAGGCGAAAGGTGCCATCCTCCTTGATGTCAATGAGGTGCTCCTTGATCACTTGGGTGTACTTGGGCTCGCCGTAGGGCGCCAGGCCCATCAGCTTGTATTCGCCCGAGTTGACCTTGAAGCCGCAGTAGGCGGTGAATGCCGAATACAGCAGGCCAAGGGAATGGGGAAAGTTGATCTCCCACAGGGGGCTGAGCTGGTGACCATCCCCCAGCCAGGCGCTGGTGGTGGCCCATTCACCCACCCCGTCCATGCAGAGCACGGCAGCCCGCTCAAAGGGGCTGGGATAAAAGGCCGCCCCGGCATGGGAGAGGTGATGCTCCGAAAAGAGCAGCTCTGGGAGATCAGCTCCTGTCTCGTGCCCTGCGCTTGAGCGACTTCCGTTGCTCAGATCAGCCGCGAGGGCTTTCAGGGCTTTGCTGAGTTCTGCCTTCAGAAACAGCTTGTCCTTGAGCCACACCTGCATCGCCGCCACAAAGGAGCGCCCCCCCCGTGGAGCTGCGCCCAGATAGGTCTCGAGCAGTCGCTCGAAGGTGAGCAGCGGCTTCTCGTAATAAATGACGGCATGGAGATCGCTCAGCCCGAGGCCCTGGCTCTTCAGGCAGTAGCGGGCCGCCTGGGCCGGAAAGCGGGCGTCGTGCTTCTTGCGGCTGAAGCGCTCCTCCTGGGCGGCAGCCACCACCTCGCCATCGATCACGAGGGCGGCGGCACTGTCGTGGTAGTAGGCGGAAATGCCTAGGATTTTCATGGGCTGATGCTAGCCACTGGCCGCTTGAGGCCTGGCCGGGCGATCATTGCGATCCCGCTGGGGCAGGGCCAATCAACCTGTTGCCCTTCGCACAGAGAAGGGTGTAGGGTGGCTCTTGAAAAGATTGTAAAGACGAAAGTCCTGTTTGCCCTATTGGCCAGAGTCAGTGCTTCTCAAGAGAAGTCTCACTGGTTCATTCATCTTGATTCAGCCTTGATTCCACTGGTGGCATTGCCAAGCAAGCTCGTACTCTTCAACATCATGTCAAGCATCCGCCTTCGTCCCGCAACTGTCTTGTTCCTCGCAGGCTCATGCTTGTCTGCAGGCGTGGGCTTTGGGTTGGCGGGGCCAGTCTTGGCTTCGGGCGGCCCAAGTCTTGGTATCAGCTGCCAGATGGTTGATGGGGTGCCCACGACCGTGAGTCAAACCAAGAGGAAGCGTGTTGAAATCATCCGCTGGGAGAGCGATGTGTTCTCTTCGGCTGGATACACGCCTGCCCGGCGGTGTCAAGAGGTGTCGCGTCGTTTTGAGGCCTATCGTGCTGAGGGGCGTTTGAAATACCTGACGACCGGGCGGGACAATGGCCAGAATGTGATTTGCGTGGCCGATCGTCACGGAGGTCCTTGTACCGGTTCGTTGTACACGCTGAAGCCGGGGCAAAATCCGAGCGAAACATTGACAAGCCTGTTGAATGTTCGTCGCGGTGTGTCTGGTCCCCTGCCCGAAAGCCCAGGTCGTGTTTGGATTAAATTTACAGATCTCCTCAGCAGAAAGTCGGGTGAGAGTTTGCAACTCAAGCCTGCCAAGAGTGCTGTGCCTGATGCATCGCGGCCTGCTGCAAATCGTTCAGCCCCGGAGTCTTCAGAAGGTTCCTTCTGATTCATTTCGAATCATGACCTGCGATGCTTCGCTGGCTTGAGGGCCAACGGTTGCCATGCTGACGAGAGCACTCAGCATCGGCTTGCTGACGGCTCTCATTCCATTATTGTTTGCTTGCGCAAAGAAGTCTGACCCACTTCTTGTTGTGCGAGGTGTTGTTCAGATCGTGCAGGGCAAATCAAAAGGGTCAGGGTCATTGGTGACACTCCAAGGCTGCTCCTTGCCCGTGCTTTTGACCAACAAGCACGTGGTACCCAGGGCCCGGCCGGTCAGGGTGAGCCTGCCGATTTCAGGTTTGCACGTCTGGGTTGACTCCTTGGTGCCCTTGAACGCATCGGGCCGGGATCTTGCAGTGCTCGCGCTGACGCAAGATCAGGCGCGCCGATTGATGTCGAGTGCAGATGTGCACATGCCGATCAGGGGTGGGGGGCAGGCTGATTCATCGTTCGCTCGTCAGAATCAACAGCCTCTGGTAGCCCTTGGGTACTCGATTCGCTCCAGAAGCAAATCCCCGACTCTGCGATCAGGTGTTGTGGTCAAGTCATTGCCTGTTCCTTTGCGAGGAGGCTACGATCTTTTGATGACCCATGCTCTTGATCAAGGGATGAGCGGAGGACCGTTGTTTGATGCGAATCACCGTTTGATTGGCATCAATGCACTCCATGGGTCTCCCGCTTGGGATCATGATTTGTACTATGAAAATGGCGCTCCCGTAGCGTCGCGTGATCAGCGGCAAGTTGAATCCTTGG
>Ga0194118_10005877_pt1 | contig 12521 bp, 9 predicted proteins | sample TA2MahsurfametaG_2_FD_148662 | JGI IMG/M metagenome (GOLD analysis project Ga0194118, IMG submission 148662) | Freshwater microbial communities from Lake Tanganyika, Tanzania - TA2015013 Mahale N5 surface | ecosystem: Environmental > Aquatic > Freshwater > Lake | place: Tanzania: Lake Tanganyika...
TAAGAACCTATGATGCAACACTTCAACTTTCTGGAATAGGAGTAACTGCAACAGCAAATACATCTCTTGTATCAGGTGCCATTCAGAAAATAACTGTTATTAATGGTGGATATAGATATTCTTCAGTACCAACTGTTAATATTTCTGCACCCCTTTCTGGAAAAAAGGCAAGATTTGTTGGTGTGATGACAAGTAGAACTGCTTTACTTTCATCTCAAAGTTTAGGTACGATATACATAGAAGATCCTGGATATGGATACAATCCAAACAGCACGCCAATAGTTTCTATTGTTGGAGGTGGTGGATACAATGCAAGTGCAACAGTTGGTATAGCAACAACAGGAAGTATTGGTCCAATTTTTCTTTCTAATATTGGTCAAGGATATGTTACTGAACCTGTTGTAACAATATCTGGTCCTGTATCTGGAGGAACTACTGCTATTGCCAAAGCATTTTTAAATGGCACTGGAGGCATTTCCACTATTAGAATTGTAAATGCAGGTTATGGATATACACAAACTCCAACCATTACTATCTCTGCAGGAAGTTCTGTATCTACTGGCAACTTCCTGTTTAATGAAATAGTCACAAGCACAGTTTCAGGTGCATCAGGAAGAGTTACAGATTGGGATGCTGAAACTAAACAACTTAAAGTTACTGGTTTTGGAACTAATTTTTCTGTTGGAGATGTAATTGTTGGTGCTGCATCAAGTGCAATCTATGTTGTCTCAAGGGCACCACAATATGATGCAGCAGAAACTTATGACTCATCTGATGATATTCAAGATGAATATGATGATATTGTAGATTTTACAGAAGTCAATCCTTTTGGGGAGATTTAAATTAAATAAATAGAGGTAAAGGAATTTAGTAGAAGTCATGGCTATTGGACCTCAAGGTAGAATAGGACCACAAGGATCAAGAGGACCACAAGGATCAAGAGGACCACAAGGATCAAGAGGACCACAAGGTGCTATTGGACCTCAAGGTAGAATAGGGCCACAAGGTGCTCAAGGTGCACGAGGACCTCAAGGTGCACAAGGTGCAAGAGGACCTCAAGGAGCACAAGGACTACAAGGTGCAGCAGGACTTCCAGGATCAAAAGGTTTAGTAGGTCCTCAAGGTGCACGAGGACCTCAAGGTGCACAAGGATTATCTGGTTCAGGGGGACCACAAGGATCAAGAGGACCACAAGGTACATCAGGTTCTGCAGGAACTCTTGCAAGAACTACAATAACTGGAACAACAGCTTCTATAGCAAATGCTGCTTCTGCAAATATTACATTAACTGGTTTCAAGAGTTACTTGTTATCAAAAATTGCAACAAGTCATGCAGCATGGATTACTTTATATGTTTCTAATGCTGCAAGAACTGCAGATGCTACAAGAGGTGAGCAAGTTGATCCATTACCAGGGTCTGGAGTAATTGCTGAAATTATCACCACTGGAGCAGCAACTGTATTACTTACTCCAGCAACTATTGGATGGAATAATGATGTTCCTCCCAGTACAAGCATTTATGCAAAAGTCGTTAATAGATCTGGAGCTTCTGCTGCAATAACAGTTACATTAACTGCAGTTCAATTAGAATCCTGATATGGAAAAAGAATACGTAGTCACATTAAAAAATTATGATGATTTAGATTCTTTTTATGATGAAATGGAAACACAGGGAAATTGTTTTCCTCATAGAGTTCCAGAAAGAGAAATTGCATGTGTTAATAAAAGACCTATTAGTAGAAATACACATTACTTATTGACTGACGAAGAAGCAGAAACTTTGAGAAAGGATAGAAGAGTTCTTGCAGTAGAACTTCTTCCATCAGAACTTGGATTAGTACCTACTCCATATCGAACTCAATCTGCAACTTTTCAAAAAAGTTCTACAATTACGAGCACTGAAAAAAATTGGGGATTGCGTAGATGTATTGGAGCACTTGGACAACCATTAAGTATTAATAAATGGGCATTTCCTGTTCCTACTGGAGGATCTAGCACATCATTTGCAACTATAAAAACTACAAGTTCTGGAAAAAATGTAGATGTAGTCATTGTAGATTCTCACATTAATCCCCTTCATCCAGAGTTTGCTGTAAATGTTGATGGTACTGGAGGAACTAGAGTCAATCAATTTAATTGGTTCCAATACAGTTCTGCACTAGGTTATACAAGTAGTGGTTCTTACAGCTATGCAAATGTATCTTCCAATCATGGAACTCATGTTGCAGGAACTGTAGCAGGAAACACACAAGGTTGGGCAGGAGATGCAAATATTTACAATATGGAATTTGATTATGCTGGGGCAGTTTCAGGAGCTCCAGCTGCTGGTCAAATTACAACAACTGATTGGCCTTTATATATTTTTGATTACTTGCGTTATTTTCATAAAAATAAACCAATTAATGCCACAACAGGAAGAAGAAATCCAACAATTACTAATCACAGTTGGGGATATATGATAACAACTCCTATTAATTTAAGTAGCATTTCCTCTGTAACTTATAGAGGAGTGACTAAAACTGTTACTGGAACTAATCCTCAAAGAAAGACAACATTAGAAGCAAATGGAGTTCCAGTTCCAACAGGAACATCTCTCCTTAATACTCCTCAAAGATATCCAGCTTTGGATGCAGATATTCAAGATGCCATAAATGATGGTGTGGTAGTTATTGGGGCAGCAGGAAACAGTCGTTGGAAAATTGATGTTCCTGGAGGAACTGATTATAATAATAGTGTTACAACAACCGGAGGTTCTATAATTTATCATTCTCAAGGAAGCTCTCCAGGGGCTGCTAATAATGTAATTTGTGTAGGATCACTGGGAACTGATCCAGATTTAGAACAAAAATCAGATTTTAGTAATTGTGGACCAAGAGTTAATGTATATGCACCTGGATCTAATATAATTTCATCAGTTTATAATTCATCAGCAGCATCTGAATTTAGTATTACATTAGCAAATGATCCCAGAAATGCTTCTTTTAGGATAGGATCTATTTCAGGAACCAGCATGGCTAGTCCTCAAGTTGCTGGTGCTATAGCATGTTTAGCAGAGCAATATCCAAGAATTAATAATTCATTTGTTTTGAAATATTTGACAGAAAATTCTCAACCAGCAGTTTATCAAGGAGTTGGGATTAACACTTCACCTTACAGAAATACTCAAGGATCTCCAAATAGACTTTTAGTTTATAAAGAAGAAAGATTAATTCCAGAGTCTATAAAATCTTTCACTTTAGATCCATATGGTTCTGTAATAACTCAACCAAGAGATAGATTTAATACAAGAAGCTCATCTACATTAAAATATCCAAGAAGAAACGTTAGTTTTTCTAAAATATCTGAGTAAATTTAATAAATATAAAATAAACAAAAATAATTATGTTTGGGCATTATTTTTATCATAAGTCAATACAGAAAACTGTAACTGCATTTGGCACATTATTCAATAATATCCAAATCAGACATTTTAATGATGCAGGAGAACCTATTTCTGTATTGAAAGTTCCCCTTGCTTATGGTCCAACACAAAAGTTTTTGGCAAGAGTTAATCAGCAACCTGCAGGTGATAGAAAGGTTGCTATTACGCTTCCCAGAATGTCATTTGAAATGACGTCTATTGATTATGATTCTCAAAGAAAATCATCAGTCATACAGACATTTTCTTCTCCAAGAAAAGATGATGGAACTCCTACAAAAGTTTATAATCCAACCCCATACAATATTGGATTTGAACTTAACATCATGGCAAAACTTCAAGATGATGTTCTTCAAATTGTAGAGCAAATCCTTCCATTCTTTCAACCAGCATTTAATGTTACTGTGAGATTAGTTCCTGAAATTAATGAGTCCAGAGATATTCCTGTTGTCCTGAATAGAGTTGGATTTAGAGATGACTATGAAGGTGATTACACTACAAGAAGGATTCTGATTTATACTTTAAGTTTTACTGCAAAAACACATCTGTTTAGTGAAATTCCATCTAATAGTCAAGGACTTATTAAAAAGGTTCAAGTTGATTATGCAACTGATGCATTATTGAGTGCAAGAAGAGAAGTCAGATACACTGCAACACCTAAAGCACTTGAAGATTATAATGAAGATGGCAATATTGATTCTTTAGATGACCCACTCATTCCATTTGGCGATGACTTTGGATTCAACGAAGAGATTATAGATTTCCAAGATTTTAAAGAATATAGTAGCAGTCAGGGAACTGATGTAGATATATAATATATGGATAATAATTTTTCACAGATAGAAAAATCATTAGATATAGAAACAACTATTGTTCCTATATCTAAAAGTGATATTGATTTGAAAAAAATAGAAGAAGTAAATGATCCACAAAAAGATTATGAATACAGTAGAGGACAACTGTATAGTTTAATCTCCAAAGGTCAAGAAGCAGTTGATGGTATATTAGAGATTGCTCAAGAGTCAGGACACCCAAGAGCATTTGAAGTTGCAGGTCAATTAATCAAATCTGTTGCAGATACCACAGATAAGTTGATTGATTTGCAAAAGAAAATGAAAGACCTTGAAGCACCACAAAAAGGTCCAACAACAGTCAATAACTCTTTATTTGTTGGTTCCACAGCAGAACTTTCTAAACTTATAAAACAAGGTCTTCTAAATAATACAGAAGAATAATTATCATAAATGAAAGAAGGAAATTTACATCAGTGGTTTCAAAGTTCCAGTGGTGTAACTAAAACTGGTAAGAAAAAACCAGGGTGGGTTCAATCCGATGGATCTCCTTGTGCTAATGAACCAGGAGAAACAAAAACACCAAAATGCTTTTCAAGTTCAAAATTAGCAAGTATGTCTAAAGGTGAAATTAGATCAGCAGTAAGAAGAAAGAGAGAAAAGGATCCTGGACAACAACAGAAGACAGGTGCAGCAAAACCAACTTATGTTTCGACAGATTCTCCAACTAAAAAAATGAAAAAAGAAGAATTCATGTCAGAAGAAGATATAAAAGGTAAGGGTAGTGGTAAGAAAGATGCCTGTTACCATAAAGTAAAAGCAAGGTTCAAAGTTTGGCCTAGTGCCTATGGATCTGGAGCACTTGTTAAGTGTAGAAAAGCAGGTGCTGCAAATTGGGGAAACAAGTCTGAAGAAGTTAGTGTAGAACAGCAATATGAAACAGATACTAAGTACTGTCTCCTCTGCAGAAAGAATGAAACCAGAGCAGAGTGTTCTTATGGTCCAACCATGTGGGACAGATACTCTATTGCTAAAATTCATCCTACAAATGAATCAAAGATTCATGAAGACCACAAAGAGATCGCAAGTGGTAAGAAGAAGGATGAAGAAGGATACATGGCAAGGGTTGAATTTGACCAAATTGAGAGAGCAGTCAATATCTTAAGAAGTAGAATTAAAAAAGGTGACCAACAGATTCCTGCATGGGTTCAGTCAAAGATTACTAGAGCAGCAGATTTTATTGATACTGCAGCAGAATATATGCAAAGTGATGAGGATGTATCAGAAGCATGTTGGACTGGTTATAAGCAAGTTGGAATGAAGAAAAAAGGTAAGAAAATGGTTCCAAATTGTGTACCTGCAAATGAAGATACTTGTAAAACTTTCTCCCAGTTTATGGAACTTGCAGAAGCTAAAAAAAAAGTAAAAATAAGTACAAACAAACCTATTGAATTTAAAATTGCAGATATTGGTCCAGGAGGAAAAGAACATAATGTAAAAACTTCCAAAGGATGGAAAGATATCAAAGAAGTTGCTGCATGGCAAAAGAAGGCAGGCAAGAATCCATCTGGTGGACTTAATGAGAAAGGTAGAAAATCTTATGAAAGGGAAAATCCTGGAAGTGATCTTAAACCACCCCAACCTGGCGGTGGTCCACGTAAAAGATCATTTTGTGCAAGAATGGGAGGAATGCCTGGTCCTATGAAAGATGAAAAAGGTCGTCCAACAAGAAAAGCCTTAGCATTACGTAAGTGGAAGTGTTGATAATTTATGAGCGAAAATATATATCTTGGTAATCCTCTTCTTAAGAAAGCGAATACACCTATTGAATTTTCTCAAGAACAAATTATTGAATTTGTTAAATGTAAAAATGACCCTGTATATTTTTTAAAGAACTATGTTCAGATTGTAACTTTGGACCATGGTTTGCAATTATTCAAACCATATCACTTCCAAGAAAAGTTAGTTAAAAACTTCCATGAACATAGATTCAACATCTGTAAGATGCCTCGTCAGACAGGTAAATCTACAACTGTTGTGTCTTATCTCCTACATTATGCCATCTTTAATGATAATGTAAATATTGCTATTCTTGCAAACAAAGCATCTACTGCAAGAGATTTGTTGTCAAGATTACAAACTGCATACGAAAACCTACCAAAATGGTTACAGCAGGGTATCTTGGCATGGAATAAAGGTTCTATGGAGTTGGAGAATGGGTCAAAGATATTGGCAGCTTCTACATCTGCATCTGCTGTCAGAGGTGGATCCTATAATATCATATTCCTTGATGAATTCGCATTCATTCCAAACCATATTGCAGACCAATTCTTTGCATCTGTTTATCCTACTATTTCTTCTGGTCAAAGCACGAAAGTTATCATAGTTTCTACGCCAAATGGCATGAATCACTTCTATAGGATGTGGCATGATGCTGAACGTGAAAGAAACTCTTATGTTCCAACTGATGTTCATTGGTCAGAGGTCCCAGGTAGAGATGATCTATGGAAGAAACAAACTATTGAAAATACATCAGAACAACAGTTCAAGACAGAATTCGAGTGCGAATTCTTAGGATCTGTTGATACTCTGATTGCACCAAGCAAACTCAAAAGTTTAGTTTATGATGACCCCATCAAAAGAAGCAAAGGTCTTGATGTTTATTATGAACCTCAAGAACATCATGATTACTTGATTACTGTTGATGTGGCACGTGGTGTTGGTAATGACTACTCTGCATTTGTAGTTGTAGACATTACAACATTTCCACACAATATTGTAGGTAAGTATAGAAATAATGAAATCAAACCTATGCTATTTCCAAGTGTAATTGTGGATGTAGCAAAGGCATACAATAATGCATTTATACTTTGTGAAGTCAATGATGTTGGAGACCAAGTAGCAGCAATTATTCAATATGACTTGGAGTATCAAAACTTACTCATGTGTTCTATGCGTGGTAGAGCAGGACAGATTGTAGGTCAAGGATTCTCTGGTAAGAAAACGCAACTTGGTCTTAAAATGTCTAAGACAGTTAAGAAAGTTGGTTGCCTCAATCTTAAAACTATGATTGAGGAAGACAAACTTATCTTTAATGACTATGAAATCATCAGTGAATTGACTACCTTTATCCAAAAACACAACTCCTTTGAAGCAGAAGAAGGTTGTAATGATGACTTGGCTATGTGTCTTGTAATCTATGCATGGTTAGTGGCACAAGATTACTTCAAAGAACTTACTGAACAAGATGTTAGAAAAAGATTATATGAAGAACAGAAGAATCAAATTGAACAAGACATGTCACCATTTGGATTTATTTTAACAGGATTTGAAGACAAAGCAGAAGTTGATGTAGATGGAGACCTATGGCACCTTGATGAATATGGAGATAGGTCTCATGAATTCTCTTATATGTGGGAATATAGGTAATGGATATAGAAAATCTTTTTACCTTAGACCATTTATTATTTTCTACCAGAAAATGTAGATGTTGTGGAAAGGAGAAAGATTTGCTAAATGATTTTTATCAAACCAGAAAGGATAGGGGGAAGTATGCATCATCCTATGCTTATGAATGTAAATCATGTACTATAAAAAGAATTATTCAAAAACGAAAACAAAACCTTATGTCTATTGAGTGGTGCTACCCAGATTGGTAATGTTCATGCATTGTTTCCCCAATGAAAAAGTCGCAAATTATAAATACTTGTAGATCAAAATGAAGCATTTAGAGGAGTTAAAATGGCGTTAAGCTTAGCATCTCCAGGGGTCAAAGTCAGAGAAGTTGATTTAACAAGAGGTGGAGTAACAAATACGACATCTTTATCAGCAGGAATTGCAGCACCTTTTGCAAAAGGTCCAGTCAATCAAGTAGTTACTATTGCTAATGAAAATGAGTTAGTAACTGTTTTTGGTAAACCATCTTTAGATAGTTATCACTATGAGTCATGGTATTCAGCATCTAACTTCCTTGCATATGGCGGAAGTTTAAAGGTTGTTAGATGTGCTGGTTCATACCTCAAAAACTCAAATGCTGGTGTTGGTATAGCATCAACAGCAGTAACTGTTAATAACTTTGATGCATACCAAGCATCAACTCCAACTTCATACTACTGGGCAGCAAAAAACCCTGGGCACTGGGCAGAAGGTCTTAAAGTATGTGTTATTGACAACTTTGCAGATCAAATTATTGAAGTAAATGATATTACTGATTTTGCAGTTGGGTATGGTGTAACTCAACCATTATCTGGTGTTATTGCTGGAGTTGGAATTACTGCCACAGCATCTGGATACCTTAAAGGTATTATTACAGGTATTGGAATAACTTCTGGACTCCCATCTTCTTCTCACATAGCAGTTAAAGTTCTTTCCTCTGTAAGTGGAGCAACAGAAACTGCAAGAGAGTACACTGAACAGGGAGTTTATGCATTTAAAGCATCTGATGAATTGGGATTACACATGCCAGGTGATCCTGATGTTGGTACTCCATCAGCAATTACAACCACAGAATCAGTATCTGACTGGTATAATTCTCAAAATATTTTAGATACTGCCAAGGGCGATTCTACTACACTTTCTTGGAGAAGCGTTGCCCCTAAACCAAGAACTAATGGTTATGTAACAGAAAGAGGTGGTGGAAATGATGCCTTCCATGTAGTTGTTGTAGATAGCAAAAAAGTTGGTAATGTATCAGGAACTCCACAAGCACTGCTTGAAAAGTTCTTAAACCTTTCAAAGGCAGTTGATACTAAAATTTCACCATCTCAGAATGTTTATTACAAAGATTATCTTGCATACAATTCAACTTACATCTATTCAGGAAAATCAATAGGCGATACTGCTGATGCTTATTGGGATACAACCCCAATTGCAGTTAAGTATACATCAGGGTTTACTCAACAAGACCTTACTTCTGGAGTTTGGGGAGTTAATGCAGAAGGTGTTACTTTCAACTCAATTGGAAATGTATCTTACACTCTTCAAAATGGTCAAGATTATAGCATTCCAACTGGTGGAGCAAATTATATTGGTGGATTTACAGTTTCTCTGACAAATCTGACTGATGCTTATGACTATCTTGCAAATGAAACTGAAGTTCCTCTTGACTTCTTACTGCAAGGAAGCACTGCATTAGGTAAGGAACAGGAGCAAGCAAAAGCAAATTACTTAATCTCTATTGCAGAAGCAAGAAAAGATTGCCTTGCATTTATTTCACCAAGCAGAGAATTGGTTGTTAATGTAACTCCTGCTTCTAAACAACTCACTAATGTATTAGGATTCTTTAGCCCACTGACTTCTTCATCTTATGCAGTATTTGACAGTGGATACCAATATGTTTATGACAGATTCAACCAACAGTTTGTTTACATTCCATGCTCTGCTGATGTAGCAGGTCTGTGTGCAAGAACTAATATTGAACAGTTCCCATGGTTCTCACCAGCAGGAAGTGCAAGAGGAACCATTAAGTATGCAATCAAACTCGCATACAATCCAGACCAAAATGCAAGAGATCAACTGTATTCTCAAAGAATCAACCCAATCATTTCTTCTCCTGGTTCAGGAATTATTCTCTTTGGTGACAAGACTGCACTGTCATTCCAATCTGCATTTGATAGAATTAATGTTAGAAGATTGTTCATCACCCTTGAAAATGCAATCAAAGGTGCAGCAAATGCTCAACTGTTTGAGTTCAATGATGCTACCACAAGAGCAAACTTCATCAACATTGTTGAACCATATCTGAGAGATGTTCAAATCAAGAGAGGCATCACTGACTTCCTCCTTGTTTGTGATGAAACCAACAACACCCCTGATGTAATTGATAGAAATGAATTTATTGCTGACATTTATGTGAAACCTGCAAGATCAATCAACTTCATTGGTCTTACCTTTGTTGCTACCAGAACTGGGGTTTCATTTGAAACAATTGTAGGTACAGTTTAATTTAATCAGGAGAAACTAAAATGGCTACTTTTCAACAAAGAACAATTGATGCCTTTAAGACTAAATTAAAGGGTGGTGGTGCTCGCAGCAACCTGTTTGAAGTAAGTTTTGGTGCAGAGCAGGGTGGTCTTCCTGGAACTACTGCCACAGCAACTGGTGCAACAAACTCTATCTTCTCACAACTTGGTGTAACTTTTGATGAGGGAGATCTGATGCTGATCAAGGCAGCTGGATTGCCAGCATCAAATATTACAGAAATTCCAGTTCCTTTCAGAGGAAGAACTCTTAAAATTGCTGGTGATAGAACCTTTGATGTTTGGACCATCACAGTTATTAATGACACTGACTTCAAATGGAGAAGTTTCTTTGAAAGATGGGTCAATTATATTGTCAAAACTTCTGATGGTTCTGGTACTATCAACCCATCAGAGTATATGGCAGACATGAATGTAGCACAACTTTCAAGAGGTCCTGGAGTTACTCCAAATTCACTTAATGCAGGTAATAGTGAAGTTTTAAGAAAGTATGTGGTTCATGGTGTATTCCCAACTGCAGTATCTCAAATTGACCTCTCCTACAATAATGAAAATGAAATTGAAGAGTTTACAGTAGATCTTCAAGTTCAGTGGTGGGAAGCATACTCTGGAACTGGTTCTGGAGATATAGTCTAAATACTATTACAGTTTAAAATTATACTATGCCAAAGCTTTTTGGATTTTCTATTGAGGATAAACCAGAGTTACCTAAAGGTGCTATATCCCCTGTCCCCGACAACAACGAGGATGGGGTTGATTACTATATTACTTCTGGTTTTTATGGACAATATGTAGACATTGAAGGTGTATTCAGGAATGAATATGACCTGATTAGAAGATATCGTGAAATGTCATTACACCCAGAGTGTGATAATGCTATTGAAAATATTGTAAATGAATCTATCATCAGTGACTTAAATGATTCTCCTATTGAGATTGAATTAAGTAATCTCAATGCCAGTGATGGATTAAAAAAAATTATCAGAGAAGAGTTTAAATATATCAAAGACTTAATGGATTTTGATAAAAAATCCCATGAAATTTTTAGAAATTGGTATGTTGATGGACGTCTCCTGTATCATAAAGTTATTGACTTAAAGAATCCAGAGGAAGGTCTTAAAGATATTAGATACATGGACCCTCTCAAAGTTAAATTCATGAGGGTTGAAAGAAAAACTGGACAGGAATTAGCAAAGGCATATATCACTGATGCAAAGAACAGAGATGCTTTTAATGAACCTGAAATTGATGAATATTTCATCTATTATCCAGAATCAAACATTCAAAAGTATGCTGCAACTGGTAAAGGAATCCAGATTGCAAAAGATGCCATGACATTTGTAACTTCTGGTCTTGTAGATAGGAACAGAAAGCTTACATTATCATACATGCACAAGGCAATCAAAGCACTCAATCAACTTAGAATGATTGAAGATGCTTTGGTCATTTACAGATTATCACGTGCTCCAGAAAGAAGAATTTTCTACATTGACGTGGGTAATCTTCCAAAAGTCAAGGCAGAGCAATACCTGCGTGATGTAATGAACAGGTATAGAAATAAACTTGTTTATGATGCCAACACTGGTGAGATGCGTGATGATAAGAGATTCATGAGCATGATGGAAGACTTCTGGCTTCCAAGAAGAGAAGGTGGTCGTGGCACTGAAATCACAACTCTTCCTGGTGGACAGAATCTTGGAGAACTGACTGATGTTCAGTATTTCCAAAAGAAACTTTTCAGAGCATTGAATGTTCCTGAATCAAGAACTGCATCTGATGGTGGATTTAATCTTGGTCGTTCATCTGAAATATTAAGAGATGAACTGATGTTTGGTAAGTTTATTGGACGTTTGAGGAAGAGATTCTGTCATATGTTCCATGACATGCTCAAAACTCAATTAATCTTAAAAAATATTGTAACTCCAGAAGATTGGGAACTGATCAGTGATCACATCCAATATGATTATCTTTATGACAGTCATTTTTCAGAACTTAAAGAAACTGAACTAATGAATGAGAGATTGAATCTTGCAGCAGCAGTTCAACCTTATATTGGAACATACTACTCCAAAGATTATGTAAGAAGAAAAATCTTACGTCAAACTGATCAAGAAATTATTGATCAGAATAAACTCATCAAGAAAGAAATACAACAGGGTGAGTATGCTGATCCTAAGGAAAATCCACCCATGGGACCAGGAGGTTCGCCAATTCTTCCAATATCAACTGACCAACAAATGCAGATGCTTGGTCAAGTTCCTATGGAACCTGGATTAGAAGATCAAGGAATGTCAACTGATGCTCAGGCTCAGTCTGCTACAAAAATGAATACCA
>Ga0194118_10005878_pt1 | contig 12518 bp, 21 predicted proteins | sample TA2MahsurfametaG_2_FD_148662 | JGI IMG/M metagenome (GOLD analysis project Ga0194118, IMG submission 148662) | Freshwater microbial communities from Lake Tanganyika, Tanzania - TA2015013 Mahale N5 surface | ecosystem: Environmental > Aquatic > Freshwater > Lake | place: Tanzania: Lake...
CATCTCTTACACCTATAAAGAATATATTATCTTTGTTGTATTGTTTAGCGGCCTCTTCCATTTTAACGTCCCAATCTTTAGTAACTATACCAACATCATCACCCATTAACATTATAATATCACCTTTACATTTACCAGCCAATATAGTCCACATATGACCTGTAAATGTAAATCTATCGACCATATATTCTTTATGTTTTAATTGTTGAAATAAATTAATATAATCATTTTTAACTTCATCATCATCTTGTATATAAAACCATAGTTCATTTTGATTTGTTTGTGTATTACGAAAATCAATTATCATCTTTCTAACATTTTCTACACGGCCTCTTGTTGGACAAATTAATGAAATCATTTATACCTACCTACTATTTCTTTTATGGTTTCTTTTAATGTATATTTTATTTTCCAATTAAAATGTGTGTATAGTTTATCTAAATTAGAAATATACCATTGATGATCACCTATTCTATTTTGTTCTTTAATCGTGTAATTCATTTTTACTTTAGTATAATCTTCTATAATATTTACTGCTTCTAATATTGAACAACTATTATCTCGGCCTCCACCAATATTATAAACCTCACCTTTTTGAGGTAATTCATAAAAATGCCAAAAACAATTTATTAAATCATAACTATGAATATTATCTCTTACTTGTTTACCTTTATAACCATATATTGTATAGGGTATTTTTTCTACATTAGCTTTTACTAAATAATTTAAAAAACCGTGAAGTTCAGCACCAGCATGATTAGGGCCAGTTATACAACCAGCTCTAAAGATACCTGTTTTTAATCCTATATTTCTACCATACTCTTGTGCTAATAAGTCACCAGCACATTTAGAAACACCAAACAAACTATGAGTTGAGTTATCAATGGACATAGTTTCGTCTATACCATAATAATAATTATGTGAAGTGTCTATTTCATATCTTGTTTCTTTTTCTATTAAAGGTAATCTATTAGGCGTATCGCCATAAACTTTATTTGTTGATACTTGTATAAAGACGGCCTGATTTGAATATATCTTTGTAAGTTCTAATAAATTTAAAGTGCCTGTAGCATTTATATTAAAATCTGTAAGTGGTTCTTTAATAGCCCAATCGTGTGATGGTTGAGCAGCAGCGTGTATAATTAATGTTATATCTTTACCATATTGTTTAAATATCTTTTCTAAACCATTATACGATCTTATATCTATACTTTTATGTTTATATTTTTTGTATTTTAATAATTCTTTTTTAATATTTTTAGTGCTGGCTTCTTCACCAAAAAAATATTTTCTTTTGTCATTATCAATACCCACAACATCTAAGCCTTTATTAATTAAAAACTTGACCGCTTCAGAACCTACTAAACCTTGTGAACCTGTAACAAGTGCTATCATTTAGGTATATCCTTATGTTCAATATGTTGTAATCTGTGTATTAAGTTTTTATCTTCTTTTGTTTCTACAAGATATCCTTCAATTCTGTCATATCCTTTTTCTTTAGCATATAAAACTCTTTTATTTCCTATGTGTACATAGAAAGATGAATATAATTCTCCCGTTGACGTTTGATGATGTGGATTTTTAGGTAATATTCTTTTAATAACCCATTCAGGTTTACCAGTTGTTACAACTATTGGCCATAGCATACCGTGATTATCAAAACTCTTAAAATAATCAAATTGATTTGATCTATTTTTAATCCAATCTAAAGATGGTATAATTCTAATTTCGTTTAATGGTAATTCTAATACTTTAAATTTTATTTCAGATAAATGATTTTTAGCTCTTAGTATTTTCATAACCAGTCTTTGCTATATAATATGCGTCAATTACATCTGTTACAGGATTGTTAAGCGTGGGTATATCAAACGCTTTCATAAGATTTGTATTTGTATCTTTTGTAAACTGTTCATACATCTTTTGTTTGTCTGCATTACCCTTGGTTGTGGCAAACTTTTTTACAACACTTGGTACTAATACTTTATAGTCATACTCTTTTAATCTATATTTTAAAATACCACAATTTTCTGCGATTTGAAATACAGCCTGACCCTTACTACCATAAGAATAACCCTCAATAAAAATTTTAGGAGATGTATATTTTTTTATGATGTTTAATACAAAGTTAGATAGATTTTCAAATCGTTGAATAGGGTCTTTGTATTCTGTATGTTCTATACCAAGTATATTTTTCATCATATAACCTATATGTTTTTTTTTACTTGTTAAATAAAAAAATTTACATTTATCAAAAGTAAAATCACCCTTACTAACACATACCGCTGGTGAATTTAAACTATAATCAATCCCAATTATCGTCACCTGACTCACTACTTTCCTCATCTATCTCGTGGTTGCAAAATGGACACGATAATGGTTTCATATCGTATTTTTCACTATCCCACATCAATATATATTTAGTCTCACAGTGAGGACAAGTTTTTTGAGCCTTAATTAACATTACAACTTGAATTTCTTAAACTGGTCTTTCTTAACATCTTGTTGCACACCACCAATGATATAACTCTCTATCTCTGTCTCTTGTGGTGCATTTTGCATAGACTTACTATTTAACCAGTGGTCAATCCAAGGTAAGGGATTAATCTTTGTATCGTATCTAGGTTCTAAACCTATGGCCTTCATTCTTCTATTTGCGGTATACTCTACAAATTGGTGTAATAATTTTTCAGATAGACCTATCATTGAACCTTGTTTGAAAAGATATGTTGCCCACTGCTTTTCTGAATTTACTGCGTCATCATACATCTTGTAAGTTTCTTTTTCAGTATCTCTAATTATCTTTAACATAGTCTTATCGTTTTCAACCTCACGATAGTTATTAATAATTCTTTGTGATACTGCAAGGTGTTGACTCTCGTCTCTTGCGATAAACGATATAATTTTTGCTGAACCTTCTAATAGTTTTAACTCACCAAAGGCAAAACTACAAGCAAACGATACATAAAATCTTAAACCCTCTAGTATGTTTACAGTTATTAGAGCCTTCCATAATCTTTTCTTTAATTCATACTCATCTATCTTTTCTGGTGTAAGATGATACTTGTAACCAAGTTCAATTAAATCGTCATAAGTTTTTGTAATTGTATCTGCTCTTTCTTCAATCTTTTTATCTTCTATGATTGTATCAAATACATCTGAAGGGTTTGCATATAAATTTTTTATAATGTATGTGTATGAACGACTATGTATAGTTTCCATAAAGTCCCAAGTTACGATACAACCCTCTAACTCTGGTAATGAACAAAACGGTAAGAATGCCAAACACGGACCACGGCCTTGCACACTATCTAACATTGTTTGATATTTTAAATTAGATGTAAATATATTTTTTTGTTCAGGTCTTAATTCCTGATAGTCACTTCTATCTTTTTGTAAAGATACCTCTTCTGGTCTCCAAAAAAAACCAAGTTGCTGTTGTGTAAGTTTATCAAATATAGGATACTTAAATGTATCATATCGTTGAACGGCAAGGTCTTCACCAAAAAACATATTTGCTTTTGTAAAGTCTAAGCCCTTTGATTTGTTAAATACTGATCTACTCATAAATTACTCCATTATATAGTACACGACTCACAGTTTTCTGCTGAATCATTTGTTTTATTTTCTGGCACGTTATCGTTAAAACCAAGAGGATGCGCCGGTTCATCTTCGTCTTTCTTACCATCATAAGTGTTTTGATAGTAAGATGTTTTCCATCCATACTTATACGTTGTTAACAAGTCTTTTATCATTTCTGACATTGGTGTTTGTTTACTCTCGTAATTTTCAGGATTATAAGACCAGTTACCGCTAATGGCCTGGTCAAAATACTTCTGCATTACAGATACTACATTTATATATCCATCATTGGATTTCATATCCCATAATAGAGTATAAAAGTTTTTTAATTGATTGTAATTGGGTACTATCTGTTTTAAAGGACCCTTTTTAGATTTTTTAATTGACATATAGTCTCGTGGAGGTTCAATACCATTTGTCTCATTTGAAACAACACTTGACGATTCTGACGGCATTTGAGCAGAGAGTGTGCTATGTCGAAGGCCATGCTCAACAATTTCCTTACGTAATTTCTCCCAATTATATGATAGTTTTCTAGTAACTATCTCATCTACGTCTTTTTTATAGGTATCAATTGGTAAGATACCGTCAGAATATTTTGTTCGACTAAAGTATTCACATTTACCTTTTTCTTTAGCTAGTTGTAAACTTGATTTTAATAGATTGTATTGAAATGCCTCTGTTAATTCATCAACTAATTTCCAAGAGGCTTTTTCAGAATACATTACTTTATTTCTTGCAAGATAGTGTGCCAATCCAATATAACCTATACCTAAACTTCTTCTTGCCTTTGTAGATATCTCTGCCGCCTTTACTGGGTAGTGTTGATGTTCAATTATTTCATCAAGTGCCCTTACAGATAGATCACATAATAATTCTAGTTCGTCAAAATCTCTTAGTGTACCTAAATTAATTGCTGATAATATACATAATGCAATTTCTCCCTCGCCGTCAATATGTTGTATAGGTTTTGTAGGTAATGTAATTTCTTGGCATAGATTTGACATTGTAATGGTATCATTAAAAGATGAGTGTGTATTACAATGGTCAATATTCATAATGTATATACGACCAGTCTCTGCTCTTTCTTTTAACATACTTTGAAATAAAGTTTGAGCAGAAATCCTTTTCTTTTTAATTGATGTTTTCTTTTCATAACTCTCGTATAGTTCATCAAACTTTTCTGTACCCCACGTATCATATAACTCTGGCACGTCGTGTGGTGAAAATAAAGTTATACTCTCATCATCTAAAAATCTTTGATAAAATAATTTTGATAATTGTATCGAGTAGTCTAATCTTCTAACTCTATTGTCTTCTGTACCTTTATTATTTTTTAAAACTAATATATCTTCAATCTCTTGGTGCCATATTGGAAAATGCACCGTGGCGCAACCGCCTCTTACACCGTTTTGTGTGCAACACTTTACAGTCGCTTCAAATTTTTTAAGAAAAGGTATTACACCCGTGTGTTGTACCTCGCCACCTCTTATACGTGAATTAATACCTCTTATACGACCAGCGTTGATACCGATACCAGCCCTTTGAGCAATATAACGACCAACAGCCATATCCCCACTAAAGATAGAAGGAAGAGTGTCATCAATATCAACAAGAACACAACTAGCGTACTGCCTAATAGGAGTCCTAACACCCGCCATAACAGGGGTGGGAATATTGATTTTAAACCTCGAAATCGAGTCATAATATTTTTTAACATAAGTCATTCTCTTTTCTTTTGGATAATTTGCAAAGATGGTTGCAGAAATCAACATATACATAAACTGAGGTGTCTCAAATATGTTACCCGTACTACGATCTTGTACCAAATACTTATCTATGACTTGTCTTAATCCTGCGTAAGTAAAATTATAATCTCTTGTATGATCTAACCATAAGTTCATACGGTCAAACTCTGACTTATCGTACCAAGTTAAAATATTTTTATCATACACACCTCGTTCAACACATTTTTTTGTATGGTCATATAGATGTGGGTGGTCCCATAGTTTATGAAATATTCCTTTTCTTAAACTAAACAATAATAATCTTGCCGCAACGTATTGATAGTTAGGTGTCTCTAAGGATATTAAATCTGCCGCTGAACGTATGAGTATCTGTTGTATCTCATTTGTGGTAACTCCATCATAAAACTGTAGACCGCTTTTCATCTCAACAAGTGAGGCGGACACACCTGATATATCTTCACAGGCAAACTCAACCATCTGGTGTATTTTTTCTATATTGAGAGCCTCTTTATCTCTCTCGCCTCGTTTAACAACAAATATTTTTTCTATCGTCATACTTTACATTTTTTCCAGTTGTTTAATTCATTGAGAGCGGAAAGTCCTGTGTGTGTATTGTTACTTATAATACTTTGAATTTCTAAAACTGTCAATCCTGACATCGCCAAATCGTTTACATCTTTAGATTGTAGTGACTTGGGCCAAATAAAAATATTATAATTTTTTTCTAATACTTTATACATACGTTTTACTATCTCAACATTTCTTGGTTCGTTATCAAAAATATAAGTAACATTTTTTGAATTTACATTTTTTATAAAAAGGTCTGCACCCGCAGCGGCAAGACAGTTATCTATAAACAAACTATCAATTGGACCTTCTGTAATGTAAATATGTTTTTGAAAGTTTACTCTTTCTAAACCATATATCTTTTGTTTTGTTTGATCTAATTTAATCGTAAGATATTTTGGTTGTTCATTAAAGAATGCTCTACCTTGAAAAGCAAATATGTTTCCCATTGTATCATAAAAAGGTATAATTAGTCTTGGATGGTCTTTTGTTAAATCTTTATAGGTATTTTCATAACATTTATTTACAGTTACCATAAATTCATTTGTATAATATAATATATCAAAATATTTTTCTGGTATTTTTCTTTTTATAACATATTTTTTTGCCGGGTGATTATTTGGTAATTCTTCAATTGTAGATAACTGTTCTATCCAATCTGCTAATAGTTGTGTATATCCCTCACTAAAATGTGGTGGTTTGATATCAAACTTTGGTTTTGGTGTCGCTGGCGTTGACCCTTTGTATCTTTCCATAACGTATTGATTATGAAGATGAGGGTCTAAAAACTTTAAAAAATTATTTAAATTTTGTCCCATACCACAATTGTGACACTTAAAAAACATATCGTTCTTTACACGATATAAAAAACCTCTTGCCTTTGTGCGACTTTTTTTAGAATCACCACAATGAGGGCATCTAAAGTTAAACAAGAAATCATTTTTTCTTTTAAATAACTTTAGTCTGGACGATACAATATTAATATATTTTAAATCAATATAAGACGACATAACACATCATCTAATATACTATAATTAATTTAAAAAGTCAACCTAAAATAAACTGATTAATTTACTAAAATCTTTTGTAAGTATGGCTATTAATACAATTGCAGCACCAAATAATACCCATTTTAATTTTTCAAGCATTGTAACTCTACCACCTATATCGTTTCTTAAAGCCTTTATTTCTATAAGTAATCTTCTTTCAACCTGATTAATTTCTCTCTGTAATTCTCTATATACGCTATCTATCTCATCTGCACGGTCTTTTATCTTTTCAAATATTACTTCGTCAGTTTTTTCTGATTGTTGTATCTTTTCTTCGTGTACGGCCAACATAGATTTAATTGATGACGAGACATCTGTAAGTTTATCAATAGCGGTATCTAACCGTATATTAATACTATTTACATTTTGAATGTCTTTTTTTAGACCTTCTATTTGAACCTTTAAATCTGTTGTACCGTTTTCTGCCATATTTTTCTATCTCTTAAAGAGACGTTTTTAAACAGCAATAATTTAATTACTAGTGTACGCCGACAATACGTCTTTGTATATTTGTTGCTGTGTTATATTTATTTTATTTAATAATTCAACACTATTTGCATAACGAGCACCTGCCATTAAACTTATTATAAAAATTATCACTATGAATACTTTATACAATTTTTTTCTTTGATTATTCATCATTTAGTATAAGGTAAGCACAAGTAACAATAACAATAACGGTAAACGCAATAAGTAAATCCATTTTACTCCTTACTGTTTGTTGTGATTATTTTTTCTTATTTAACTTGTCGAGTGCTCTACCACCGAACCAAAAAGAGACAACTGCCGCAAATAAAGCCGCTGTTTCTTGGTCCCATAGTAGAGGTAGTGCTTCTACTAATAATTTTCCTTGATCTAATAGTGAGATTAAAGCACAGCCTTTTATTGCCACGAAAAGGCCAAAAAATACATAGGTAATCACAGGCCTTACAGAAGCTCGCATTGTATCTACAAACGTGCCACCTTTTAAAGATGCATCGTGCGAGTATAGACCTTTTGTCTCTTCTACATCAGCCTGTGCCTGTAATTTTTTTATATCAAATAAAATATTTTTTTCTATTAATTGAGCCTGTAGCTCCATCTTTTTTAATTCGTGTTCTCTTTCAGACTTTTCTTTAAAGTGATTAAAAACGGCCGGTATAAATGAAGTACCGAAACCTAGTAATGAACCTAATAGACTCAGCATAAAATTATTTTACGAAAATACCTTTGATCTTATCTTTTAATTTAATAATTACACCTACTACTTTATCTTTTGTAGTATCTACAAATCCTGGTTTAGGTAAATACCAACCAATAATTATTCCAATTAAAATGAGAGTTAACATTTTTATCATATTCTTCCCTCCTATTGTTATATTTATAATTTAACGTTATTCACTTTTTTTGTTTTTATCAATATATGATTGATAAATTTCATGCGCTGCCCTTAATCTCTTACGTGTATCTTCATCTTTTGCACGTTGAGAGGCCACTTTAGCTCTTTGACTCATCGCAATCGCTGCTTGTATCTTATGTGCGTGTGAACGTCCAGAGTTTTCTATCTTCTTTACAGATGCTCTGGCAGTTGCGGCATCTACAAAACCAAGGCCGTGAATTGTACCTTTTGGATTTTCGTCTGTATATAAATCGCTATGTTTTGAAGAACCTGCAGGTTGACCTGGTTTTCTAGGTACTCTATCAGTATCTTCCTCTTTTTCGTCTTTTTGTTTTTTCTTTTTTCGTGGTATATCCTGAGGCATTACCGCAGTTGTTCCACGTGAATAACCAGTTCCTTGATTGTTTGGAGGTCTATCTGTTGGTCCTAAATCTGCCACAGGTCTAAGTGCGTCTAAGCTACCTATTGAGAAGCCACCAGTGCCTGCAAAGTAAGCGTCATCATACTCTTTTAAATAATCTTTTGCAAACTCTTTAAAAGATTTAAATGTTTTTTTTTCTGACATTGTTAATGTGATATTTTTCTTTAAAGGACTTTTTACACTTGGCTTCTATAAATTCTATATTTTCTTTTTTTTGATGTTGTGTATCAATCGCAACATCTACTTTGTCAATACCATCAAGTATTTGTTTTAGTATGATATTATTATTGTCATCATTTTCTTGTATCTTTCTACTTATCATTCCCATTACTACACCCTTTTTCTTTTTCTTTTTAGGTAGTATTCCAGGTTCAACCGCTGGTGGTAGAGATACATTTACACCCGTGCCTACTGCGTTTGCGGGTGCGTCTTCTTTTTTAAAATCTTTTACAAAATTTTTAAACTTTTTCATATTCTGAATATAACCTTCCATCTTTTTCATATATGTCAATACCAAAACAAGTCATATATGGTTTCTCGTTTGTTTCTTTTATGACTCTTACTTCATTAATCATTTGTTCATATCTATTTGTATCTTTTAAATATTGTATTACGACACTCTCAATAAGTAATTTATGTTTTTCCATATCTTTATTTTCTTTTAATAATAGTGCGAGTGCAACACCAAACGATGCGATAGAGCCACCTAGTCCTACTTTAGCTAATATTCTTTTTAAATTAAAGATAAATCTATGTAATATAGTATAAGAATCTTTTTCTGCTTGTGTTTTTAATTGTGAGGCCTTTTTTAACACCTTACCGTTTTTATCTATGATACCCGTTGCAAAAGCCTCTTGTTTTTCAAAAGGCGTAACGAGTAATTTTACAACCCTATACGTAATTAATAAATCAATTAGTGGACTGGCCATTATAGTTCCTTTAACATCTTTTCTATTTTTTTATCACCATACACTTCTTGTAATTCGTGTGGGTATAAAAAATTTAAATAGTCTAAAACAGATTTGAGTGCAGGCCAAAACTTTGTGTCTATCTTATATAACAAAAGTGTTACTGACGCCTCTACCCCAAAAACATTCTGTAAAACAATTATATGATTTACCACTAATCGTATATTTAATTCACCTGTAAAAAGATATTTACGAAATAATCTTTTGAGATACTTAAATCTTTTTAAGTCTTCGTAAAACTCTTTTTGTTTTTCCAAAGTCGGGTTGTCGTAATTATGTTGAGCAAACAACAACCAATTTTCTTTGGTAATCTGTTTAAACATTGCTAAACTTATATAAGCTTAGCGTAGACCTTTGATGTATTGTTACTTATTTTTTCATAACTAATTTCAAGTTTTAAGCCACCTGCTTTTCTGTGACTTATACCATCATCATTTATTACATCTTCAGGTTTTGTGTCAATGTCTTTTCCAAAACGACCGCCAAACTGTTTTAATGCAACAGAAACGGTCCCTTTGTCACCCTCTAACACTACGTTGTCAAAAGATAATCCAATTCTACCCAGTTTTTCTTTTAATTGATTTACTGCGTGTTCTGGATTTATATGTTCTCTATCAGCGATTGCACCGATAGCGGCATTTACTTTTTTCAACACAGCAGGGTCTTCTAAATTATGAGCACCAATTCTACTGTCTTCAACAGAGTTTTGACTCGCTGTTCCAATACCCTGAGCGTCACCTGAATAGTGACCCTCTTTCATATGTTGTTTAAATGTTCTCATTTTTCCTTTTATTTGTATTTGTCTGATTTTCTCTTTTTACCATCGGCACGAGGTATCAGACCCTTGGCCTTCAAGTGTGATATGTCAGTAAAACCAGCCTTTCCCGCCTTATATCTCGCCATAGCGCCGGCGGTATTTGGTGGTGTCTCTGTAACTATATCCTCTTCAAAATCTTTTAAATCTTCATCACTAATAAAAGACTTAAATCGTTTCATTAACTTGTTGCCATATTTAACGCTCTTTCTTTTTCTTCTGGCATTTTATTACCAGTTTTATTAGATAGAACAATTAGTTTATCGACTTGTTGAATCGCACCATATACTGCATTTAAATTGCCTTTCATAGTGCCTAAATCTTTTTCAACTTGTCTAATTCTTTCTGAAAGTGTATCAAAATCTTTTTTTAATACATCTCTTTCAGATAACAATATTTTTTCATCAATTGCCATTATATTCTCCAATTAATTACGCAGCCACATAACCTTGACCAGCTATTATATTCCATTTTGAATTTTTAAATAATAGTGTTACGGTTTCACCTGGTGCGTTTAATGTTATTGTAGTATAACCTCTTAAATTTGTAGGTGTAATTACAACGTTATTTGTACCTGACGTAGAAATGTTTATGATGGTTTTTACTTGACCATCAGAACCATCAGCAAAACCAGCAGCGTGTGTCGCTGATGTTGCGTCAACAACTGTAATTGCAGCGGTTACGTTTATCGCTGTGTTTGTTGAACCATCCGCAGTAATTGTTTGTACTGCCTGTTTTAAACCAATAAATGATGGTATGTTATTAAAAACGTTTTCTGCTGATACTTTTTTATTAATTGGTGTGCCTGACGGGTCATCTATTACGTGAAATAGATCGGCACTTGCTAATGCTGTACCTAAATCGGTCAGCGCCGTTATTTTTTTATCTGCCATTTTATCTCCTATTAACCCTTACGGGAATGCTACTCTAGGTAATACCTAGATCACTTATATTATTTATACGATAGAGCGGCCATAAAAGGCCGCCCTAAAGACTATTAAATTATGAATTACTTGTTAAACAAACTAATGTCTCACCAGTAACTCTACTTGCTCTACCACCTGAACCGGTTGTTTTTAAAACCCAACCTTGGTGTGCGCCAGCAGGAAACTCGCCAGCAGCGTGATTAAATAATCCCACAGTTACTCCTGTGATTAAGTTATTCGCTGTAGCATTATTAAATAATTTACCAGAACCGGCTGCACCCATATTTCCTGAAATAGGTGCCTTATTAACTCGTGCTAAAGCCCATAAAGGTGCCGAGCCAAATGCGTCTGTTTTTCCCCAACTTGACATATTATTCTCTCCTTAATTAATTGTTAAGTACTCAATTTGTTGATGTATAATAGTATTTATAAAAAAACGTTAATCAAAACCAAGTTTTTTTAGTTGAGATATTGTATTAGGCGTACTGGTATGTAAGATACCTCTTCCGCCTCTGGAACTAAACTGTGTAATGTTTTTTACGTAATCATCAATTAAAATTGTAGATTCACCCTTATACATAGCAAAGTTTTGTTTTTCTCTACGTCTTACTAAATTTATTCTACTAGACGGTATACCAAGATTTGATTTTACCCAGGCCGTTTTACCAGGTATACAATTTGGGTCCGTGGTTGCCTCTACGTATGCAGATAAAATGTGAGGTTCATATTTTTTTATAAAAGACCATAGTTGCTGGCCGCCAAACTGCCAAGGTAATGTTCGCCAAAAATCTTTATCGTCTTTTATAGGTTTCCATTTATCTCTTACTGTTTTAAATTTATTTCCTGGTTCTGCCATCCAGTCTTCAATACTCATACCCGTTACCCTTGAGGCTTGTGCTTTAAAATCACATAACACACCGTCCATATCACAATATATTCTTGGAAGATAAATGGCCATTTTATTAATTATTTTTTTTCGTCTTTTTCTTCATAATCATAATTATAACTACCTTGTTCTTTTTCTGTAGTAATCCATTTTGCTGTGTCTTCTACTGACCAAATCTTTGT
>Ga0194118_10005880_pt1 | contig 12514 bp, 7 predicted proteins | sample TA2MahsurfametaG_2_FD_148662 | JGI IMG/M metagenome (GOLD analysis project Ga0194118, IMG submission 148662) | Freshwater microbial communities from Lake Tanganyika, Tanzania - TA2015013 Mahale N5 surface | ecosystem: Environmental > Aquatic > Freshwater > Lake | place: Tanzania: Lake Tanganyika...
AGTTGTTTAAATCGAGCTTTGATTCTCTGAGTCAATCGATAACTGTAACAAAAGGAGGGGTGGAACTTAACTGAATAGTTTGTCTTAAAGAGTGTGTGGATAAAAGCGGGAAGTAACAGCCAGTCTAAATATGAAAGTCGTGCACGAGAAGGTAGAAGTATTATAGAAGTATTTTTAGTTGTTATAGGTTTATACCAAGACGAATCAAGATTCGCGATATTGACTATGTACTTGTAGCGCATCTGAATAAGGGGAAAAGAATTAGGGTGACTACACAGAAAGAGGTCAGCTTTCTTATCGTATAAAGGGATAAGATTGTTAGCACTATGAGGGATAGGTGGAATCAGATAATGAGAGCTTGGGTCATATGAAGAAACATTTTTTTTAAAGCTTAGTTGTCCTTCTTCCAAATAACGTATGCCAACGCACTGAGGGTGATTAATAAAGGATTTTACAAGGTTTGAATTTTGGGAACAATAAAAAACAAAGGGTTTTATCTTAAAGCTTTTAGATGCATAAGAAAGTATGAAGTATGAGAACAGATGCCGAAAAAGAGTAAATAGTATTTCAGTGAATTGAGAATGGAAAGAGAAGATAATTCGCCTCTGCAGAAATAAAGGAATAAATTGCCGGCGTGACATGATAATGCGACAGTTTGGAAGAATATCGTTGTTCGCCTGGATAAAGCCAAGTGCAATGCACAGAATAATGGGGCTATTAATAAGAAAGATATGAAGATTGCTTTTGTTCATTTGAATTTCAAGCTATGGATCAAATTAAGATTATTCAAGTCATTAATATTCTTAACTTGAATAGATTCCTCTCGTGAGACCTCAAGGTAAGCGATATTCTCGCCAAGTAATTCTATAAGTGTGGATTTTTTGGAAATATCATCTGGAGTCCACATTCCAATTACAGAGCCATTAAATGAATAAAATGCTTGCGCATCATGAGAAAGACCTGAAAACCTGCCAGGATTTAGTATTTTAAGTCGATCATGTGATTTTTGAAGAACGGGTTCAACCTGTTGGTTGACAGACAATACTGAATCAGCTGAATCGTATATTATCTGATTAAAAGCACAGTCAATCAAAGCAGAGGTGCGAAATGGAGAATGTATACTTAGGAAGAAAGTAATATCAGGCAACAATTGATTAGAGGAGTCAAGATGTGTCAAGCACGAGCGAATAATTGCTGAAGGGTCTACATGAGACCGCTCTTCTCGAATATGAAATATGAAGTTGTGATCGTAATTCTTGCATATATCCTTAGCATAATTGATAACATCACTAGACTCAGAGGAAATAACAATATGTGTAATACACCTTGCGTAAACGGCACTCAGAATGGAATGTTCAAGTAGAGATTTATCATGCAAATGGCTCATTGGAACATTGTGCCAGTGTTTATAGGACTGCTTTGCAGGAATAATTGCAAGACAGCTATGAGAATAATTACCCGACCTTGCCAATCGAAGATTGTTAAAGATAGAATTTCTAGCTTGAATCAAACGTTGATTATCGGTGCTTAATGAAGAAGAATGCTGTCGATAATAAAACACTGGTGTATGAACCTGAAGAATTTTAAAACAATTTTTTAATCTAAACCATAGATCCCAACCATCTTGAGCATTAATATCAGTGGAATACCCACCAATTGATTTTAATGCTCGTAAAGAGATGAGAGTACAAGCCCCATGGGGGGGGGTATAGTGTGTTGATTTAGAGTGCTCATACTGATCTCTGAATTCAACTCCTAATATTCCACCCTCGTGATCAGTATAGAAATAATTGCCGAATACTAGACCTGCATCTGGATGAGGCTGTATTTTTGTTACTAACAATAAAAGGGCGGATTCATCTAACCAATCATCGGCATCAAGACGCATAATATATTTTCCGCGGGCTAAAGAGAGGCACTGGTTAGCGACCTTTGCTAATCCTTTTGGAGTGCTGTTATGAATGACAGTAACTTTATTTGAAGATGAAGCCGACTTATTTGACTTCATAATATCTAGAGATGAGTCAGAGGATGCTTCATCTACGAGAATGAGCTCCCAGGAGGTATAAAGTTGGGAATATACACTATCGATAGCTACTTGCAGATAGTCACCATAGTTATGGCAGGGAATATAGACGGAGACCGTGGGATTAGACATTCTTATTGTTGTGAGATATCTAGGTTCATGTCTATAGCTGTAAAAGGTGCAATATCTCTTAAGGCTACAGATCCAACGAGTTGAAAATAGTCTCTCGCATCAACACCATGACAAGGTCGAAGTGCTATCAAGTCAGACTCAGAGATTGTCTGCCCTAGCTTCAAAGGTTTATTGAGATAAACGGCGCGTCGAAAACTAGCAATGTGCCCAGAAGAAATCTCAGACTGTTGGGGTACTTTATAATAGACACCAAGAGAAGACTTGACTTTTGAGATATATTCAGTTAAAGATCTTATTTCAGTATTTGTGAGGGATACTTTATGATCGCGAAATACTTTTCCTTCCCTCGAATCAGTGTAATGAAACTCGATTACACGTGCATCCATTGAAATTGCTTGTTTTATTGCGAAGTCTCCCTCGGTATGGTCAGAATAACCAGATTCACAACTAAAAAGATTTCGATAAGTGTGCATCACACTAAGGTTAGCCTCACTTAAAGGGATAGGATACATGGAAGTGCACTGCAAAATGCAAATCATGCTTGGATGATTGTAGAGAGGATTAATACTGCGAATGTAATTAATAGAGTGAAATACATCATCCAAGTTAGACAATCCTGTTGATATTAGAATAGGTTTCCCTTTGGTTGCCATCCATCTCAGGATTGAATAGGCAGTAAGGTCACCTGAGCCAACTTTGTAGAACTTCAGATATTTGTCAAATAGTTCAAGAGTTGGTATGTCCCATATAGAGGCATTATAGTCAACCGAGTGTTCGCGACAGATATCTGCTAGTTGGCGGTGTTGTGTGATAGAAAGCTCAAACTTTTTGAAATGTAGGTTTCTATCGGGATCCTCTACAGCGCTGACTAGATTGTTGCCTGTATATATTTGGACTTTAACACAGTGTGCACCTGAATTACAAGCTTCTTCTACTAGTTTACGGGCATAATCAAAAGATCCTTCATGATTACCACCAACTTCTGCTATTAGATAAGGAGTAGCTTGGAGCCAAGGAATTTCTATGTCAATATCTTGAAGAGAATTAGAAATGCTCTTAGCGGCGAATAGATCATGTGTCTTAATCAAAGAAGAAAGTTGAGTTATATATGCAAGATCAAGATAAGTATCCAACGCAAGATTTTTCCCTTCAAGATTCGGGTGTTCTATGTTTTCATAAACAAATGCATTGAAGTCATCTATATTCTCGTAAATATAACTTGTTACATGTTCTGCGTGAGGTGTGTTTCTCGAGTTTTGCCAGACAGAAGTTAAAGCTTCTATTTTAATGATTTCAATACTCATTCCATAAGGGAATGTACGACCGGGGACATTTGTAATCAAATCATAACAACCTGTTCGTGCTATAGACAACATTCGTAAAAGGGATATGCCATCAACAAAGACATTGTCGCCGTTTATCCTGACTGCATAGTCGAGTTTATAGGACACTGCGCAGTGATAGAAGCGGTCTATAACATTATCAAGAGAGCCTCTGAAGCATTTTAATGATGATCGATTGCAGTAAGTCTCGATTTCGTCATCTGAGATATGATCAGAAGTGGCTACTATGATTTCAGATATAGGAACAACTTTGGTCAGCCTAAGTAAAATATGTGTTAGCACTGAAGCGCCACAAAACTCTCTGAATATTTTTTTCGGAAGCCGGGAAGATGAAGCTCGGCACAGCAAGATAACTCCTATCTTCATGATAGTTCTTTGATGATTTTTGCAGGATTTCCTCCAACGACAACGCCGGAAGCAACAGATTTGGTAACGACGGATCCTGAGGCAATGATTGAGTTATTCCCAATCTCTACGCCAGGCAAAATAAGTGAATGGGTACCAATCCACACATTGTCGCCAATTGCAACTGGGTTTGTAGTATTTGGCTGAAGGTTGAAAGGTGTACCGGGAACCATACCATGGTTGGAATCAACAACGTAACAGAAAGGGGCAATCATGCAATCCTTTCCAATTATTATCTTCTCTGAAGAATAGATATAGGTATAATCTCCAATAGTAGTTCTATCTCCTATTGAAATGATAGACTTTACATTGCAAGGACAGAGTGTACAGTAGTTTTTGAGTATTATACTGCTGCCCATGAAGACATTTGCGGGATACCGAAGCACTTGAGAGTTCCAGAAGAAGATATTGTTGCGTGTATTTCTAAGACCGCGAAGTTTAAGTATAAGTCTTTTTGTGGATAAGATAGTTTCGCTTGGCAAATGTTGCCTGAGCTGTAGATTTGGAACAGGAGACGTGTTGCTATAAACTTGCATCATTTCTAAGATCGTTGATTAACGCATTGAAAATATTTAAGGTGCTGGAAGCCTCTAAGTTATCGTAATCACAACCTTTTTCTAAGAAATAGCGTTTCATACTCGGGGCTTGGCAGCCAAAAAAAGCGTATGAGTCAACAAAGTCAGAAACATAATTGAATATTGCTTTAAGGTCATATACAGGCTTTTTTAGAAATTCATCAAATTTTTGAATAGCCCTCCAATTGTAAACATTAGGAAGATTCTGAAACCAAGTAGTGCCAAAGACTATGCATTTCTTAGACAGCAATGCAGCTTCTACAGCACAGGCTCCAGTAATTGTAGCAACAAGAAGTGAATTTTTGATGAGTATCGTAGAAGGAGTCAGAATGGGTACAGATTGAATATTGGGCATTGAATCAAGAAAATCATAAAATAAGCGACTCCTTCCCTTAAATCCTTTCGATCCGAACATTAATTGATATGGATGTTCTTTTACGAAAATAGATACTGAGTCGGGTAAGAGTGAGCGTAGGAGTAGCAATGCTTTGATTTGATCATGAAATTCGCCACCATCTGGGTTTGTAGTTCGCTCAGGCTCATAGTGAAGAGGAAAGTAAACATACTCTCTATTTAAATCATGCTGGGGCTGTTTGCGTTGAAATGCATAATATGAATTTGATAAACTTGTTTTTCTAAGCCATGGGATTACTGGTGCGATAGGAATTTGAATAGCATGTGGACATTCAGGGCGATAGTCTTTTAAAAGGGAAGACTTGATTAGCGAGGAGTATTCAATTACCTTTTTGAGCGCGTTTTCAGCAAAGATAGAAGGATTAAGGAAGGATTTAAAGGAAGAAACTGTTTTATTTCTTATCATATAGTCGGGTGTATAATTAGAGTTATTACTTCGCACAAATGAATGTATGTAGTTGTCGAGAAATAGCCTTATCAGAGGAAGATGAGTTGAATCTCGCTCTGGTAAGTGCGGATTGTTGAGAGAATTACATACTTGAACAAATTGATCTTTGGATTCATTTAATAATGCAACGGCTGGTGCGAAAGTGTTAAAGGAAACAAGTGAGTAAACTGGAATTTTATTGTAAAGGAGAACGCGGGAGATTATATATTGAACAAAGCTATGAGGTCTGTCACTCATAAGAAGAAAATCTGGCTGTTTTGACTGAAGTTGCTGTAGTGCGAACTTGGAAATCATCTTGAAAAGAATATCTTTATCCAAACGCGACATAAAACCGTAAGGATCGTCTCGATCCATCATTTTCTCTGCTATGCAATAATCGTCAATTGATTGGGAAGACTGATAATACTGAAGAAACTCCTTTCTTAGAGGAACTCCAGACTTGGTTGCTCTTGCTGTCTTGTAGCGAAGCTGATTAAAAGAGAAAACTATATCCTCAGAAAAAGCAACTTGAGCTGCATGAAATAGTTTATCATCTCCTATCCATAAAACCGGCTCGGCAATGCCTAACTCCTGAAGCTTTTGTGCGGATGAAACCCAGTGACTGAGATTTGTACAGAAAAAGAAGTAGCGCTTCATAGATGACAACAATGTGAGGTCTTAGTGATAAGAATTAGACGTGTACGGCAAGTTGGATTTTAGTCAGGGGTAGAAAAGTGATGAGATTTATGGGTTGTGACAACTAAAGGAAGTATACTAGAATGATGGTAGCTTTTAAAGATCTAAAGTCACTTATCATCATAGAGTATGAATGTACATAGAAGGAAAGAAGGCTTGAGAGGAGTTCTGCGAATATAAACCTGTCTAGAATTTTAGAATTTGGAGTATGAGGCACTAATTAAAGGGGATTAAAGTCCAATAAATCATGAAAGCAAGTCCCAACTGAGAGGTGTTCCAGCAGTCACAGTGCGCCGAATCCGACGACCGATAAATTCATCGAGGTACCTTGGGGGAAGCCCATGGCCAGGACGCACAATGCGCAAATTCTCTTTTGTAAACTCAGCTCCCTCCACCATGTCGGCGGCAACATAGATTGAGCGACGAAATACCAGACTAGTTTTCTCCGAATCTGTCGGGCCGTAGCGAACCTCACCGAGAGACTGCCATGCGCGCTTGGTCTCTTGCACAAGTAAAGCAAGCTCTGCAGGCTCTAGGGAAAAAGCGCTATCGACACCACCATCTGCTCGGGAAAGGGTGAAATGCTTCTCAATCACCGTGGCACCAAGCGCAACAGAAGCCACGGATACACCCAAACCCATGGTGTGGTCAGACAAACCTACCTCGCAGTCGAACAACGCCCGAAGATGTGGAATGGTGTGAATGTTGGTATTGGAAGGAGTAGCTGGATAAGTGCTAGTGCACTTAAGCAAAACAAGTTGTGTACAGCCAGCCTGCCGAGCCGTCTGCACAGCCTGCTCGAGCTCAGCCAAGCTGGCCATACCCGTAGAGATGATTAGAGGTTTGCCTGTGGCCGCTGCTTTAGCAATCAACGGTAGGTGATTGTTTTCAAAGCTTGCAATCTTGTAAGCGGGAGTATCTAGCTCCTCTAGAAAATCAACCGCAGTCTCATCAAAAGGTGAACTAAAAGAGATCATGCCAAGATCGCAGGCTCTCTGCATAATTGGGGCATGCCACTCCCATGGGGTGTAGGCCTGCTTGTAGAGATCGTGCAAGTTCTTCCCGGCCCAAAGAGAATCAGGATCAGTGATCTCGAAACTGCCACCACGTACGTTAAGCGTAATCGTGTCAGCGGTGTAGGTCTGCAGTTTGATCGCATGGGCTCCCGACTTTGCTGCAGCCTCAACAATCTCAAGAGCTCGGTCAAGGCTCTGATTGTGGTTACCGCTCATCTCGGCAATCACAAACGGTGTATGGTCTTGGCCGATGAGACGACCAGCAATGTTGATGCTCATGGATCAGTCGAGAACGCAGATGGGGGCACTAGGAGCAGGATGAGGCTTGAAGCATCGAATGTCTAACCTTAGGGTTAAAAGTGATGAAATGGAATGAAGCAACGATCCAGAGAGGACAGAAGAAAGCAGACAAGATAAATCATGAGCGACGGATCAAGAGATCGTAACGTATATTTTGCCAGTAGAAAAAGGCCGGGTAGCTCGCATTATCAACTACACGTAAAAGATTGAACTGCTCAGCTAATGAGCGCTCTGGATCAAGCATGGAATCAGCTGGCCGCCGTCGGTGGTAGTAACTGACCTCGCCGTGCTGGGGCTGCACTGTTGATACGACCTGCAGGTAGCGGTCAAACCAAGTCAAACAAAGATCCGAGGTGGCCTGGGCAAGCAAGTCTCGCCACTCCTCCACGAGCTCGTGGCCCTGAAGTGGAATCTGCTGCTGCAGGTAGATGGAGCCGGCATCGAGATCGGCAACCGCCTCGAACAGGCTGATGGGGATAGAGCTGGCTCCCTCGAGGATTTGCCAGGTCATGGGACTCCAGCCCTGGCCCTGAGGCAATGCGCTCGCATGGACGACGAGATTGTGCCGATGAAGCGCCAGCTGCTCTGAACTGAGCAAACGACTGCAGCTCAGCAACAGGCATACGTCGCCTGGGCATAGAGCTGACGGGGCGTGGATCCAACGAACAGCATGTCCGCGCTGCCAAAGCGCCCCTATCAGGCCTGGAAGAAAAGCGTTGAGCCAACTTCCACGATCGCTGAGCAGTGTGATGCGGCCGGGCGCCAAAGCCAGCGATTCACCACCTGAGGCTGGGTGGGACGAATCCGAGAAGAGATCTGAATCAGACCTCAAGTCTGCTCGCACGAAGCAGATATTGCTGGCGGTGTTGCTCGAGAGCACCTCAGTCATGGCTTCAGGTGCAGGACCCCAGTGTTGTTCCAGCACCAGAAGACCAAGCCGCACCAAATCAGCTGCCAACCCATGCCCACGGGCAGAGAGATCAAGTGAGAAGTCAACGTCGGCCTCGCTTGCATCAGCTTGAACGCTGGCGGGCTGACGATCAAAGCGGATCTGACCGATAGGACAGCCATCAACTGTCTTAGCAATAAGGAAGAGACGATTCGGATCTGTCAGGACTTTCTGAAACCAGTTATAGAAATCATTTGCCTGAATTGTCTCCTGCGAGAAACTACCGGCGCGCACTTGTGAATCGTTGGCCCAGTGCAAAAGCAGGGCTTCGTCCGCAGCTATGGCTGGTCGCACGCTGATTGAGTCCTGGGGACCCAACATCGCCATCGCCAGACGTGGTGCACCCCAACCATCAGTGAGTGCAGTAACTGCTTTTCCAGGATTCGGATCAGTTATAAGAGGTAATAGCGCGGTGCGGATCTGCTCAGCGGTCACGCTGGCCCCATCACCCAAGAGCTGGATGTGTCCAGCCTGATCAAGGGCCTCTGAAAAAGGCAGTTGATTGTGAGCAATGGCCACAACCAGGCTCGGCAAGCCCAGGCAAGACCGCTCCCATGTGGTGGCTCCGCCTGCACCGATCGCTACATCAGCTCGTACCATCAACCCAGCCAGGGTTGGCAAAGTATCGTGCAGGGTGGTGTGGGGCCTGCGATCCACCATCAGGGTAACCGCTTGTCGATGAGGACTATGAAGGCCCAGCACCACATCCACCGCCAAATCAGCAAACGCCGGATCCATCAAGGCTTCAAGCGCCCGTCCGGTGAGATTGGATGGATCAACTCCCCCGAAGAACACAAGTACCCGCTGCAGCTTGTTGCGAGGCGGAACCAGCGGATGCAATTGGGCGTACTCCGGTCCCAACAGGGCGTAGTAGGGTCCGAGAAGTTGGCGGCAATGCCGCGGAACCAGATCCTGATAACGCTGATGTGTGACCTCCCCAAAGAAATTCTGATCTAACAAAAGATCAGCCTGATGAGTTCGATCTGCCAAGTCATCGATCACCAGGAGCCTGGGAGCTCCATCGCTTACGGATAGACCCGCGACCAGTTGAGCTTCCCAGCAAGCATCAAGACCGTAGTGGTCTACCACAACCCAGCTGAAACCTTTGATCCCGGCCGTAGCAAGAACCTCAAGGCACTGGGCGGCATCCTGCGACTGAGTGCAACCAAGCCAAGAGCTATAGAGATCGCGGCCATCCAATCCGTCAAAGGCAGCCAACGCCTGCTCGGGTAGAGCCACCACCGGAAACTCCTGCTCCAGAAGGGTGATCAAGTCACCAGGCTGACGACGGCAAAGAAAAATGGGCTCAGCACCACGCTTTTGCAGCTCGCGGGCCAGAGTTCGGCAACGCATCACGTGGCCACTGCCGATCATCAGGGATGCATCGCAGCGAATAAGGATACTAGTCATACCAACTGCCGGGGCATGCAAAACACTGCCACTGCTTCGAAGGCCATCTGGCCATAGCGCACCAAATATCCAAGGTGCTCTACAACCTCAAGGATGCGGAGATAGAGCCAGTTGCTCATTTCTATAAAAAAAGGGCACAAGAGCTTACCGTTTGCGCTCCCATTGATCTGAAATATCCACGAGCCAGTTCGGCAGGAAAGCCCACACATACCACGGCGGCTGCCATTCGGGCTGGACGCCACCTCAACACTGAGCAACCGCTTCACCACATGACCTGGGGCAGGCCTACCAGCCGTCACCACCGATTCACATAACCGGAGATAGGCCACATTCACACCACCAGCATGGTGGTCATAAACAAAATCAGGTTGGTAGGGCTGAACGCATTCTTCAATCTGCTTAATGCAATGAAGACAATCCAAGGAATCTAGGAGGTTATCTGGAAAGACCACCAGCTCCACATCCACAGCACCAAGGAATGATCCAGCCGTTTGGGCGACTTTTTCCAAGGCTAAGAGTTCATCTCGAACTTGGGTACAATCGCGCTCTTGCTTGTACAAGGTTGATCACTGCGCAACAATTAGAGCCTGAGGTTTAACCATAGAGTCGGAGTGCCGGGCACTTTTTTCCGCCGCAACCGATAACTTTGTTTTAGAGATAGGCTGGTACCAGTAAAACGTGATTGATCGCATCCAGAGCAATAACTCGACGCACCGTTCAATTAAGGCGTTTGAAGCCACCGTGGCAAACAGGACCTTCTAAGAGCTCCTCCACGGATCGCCCTGCTTCGCACTCAGCAATCAGGCCAAAAACTTCATCAAGTGCATCCTGATACGGCCCCAGCACATCGGGCGTGTGCGCCAAACAGCTGTAGCAGCTGGTAGAAGCTAAATAGCCCTTCTTGAGCATTTCTTGGGTGATCAGCGTCTTGTAGGCCAACGCTTGAGGACTATGGAAGGCAAATCCCGTAAGGGCAGGCAGGCCGTTGTGGATGATGCTAAGCCCATGGCACTCAGCGAGCTCCTGCCAAAGGGCACGAAGTTGTAGACCTATGGACGTGACCTGCTCCCAACTGCGCTCGCGCTCCATCACCTCGAGTGTCTTCAGGGCAGCCGTGGGCCCGATACGCTCCGTCCAGAAAGTGCTGCTGATGAAAGTACTCTGAGCTGCTTCCATCACTGTGCGGCGGCCGATGGTGGCGGTAATGGCATAACCATTGCCAAGGGCCTTGCCAAACATCGCCATATCAGGCTCAACGCCGTATTTCAGATGCAGCCCACCGAAGGTTTCGCGGAAGCCTGAAGTGCATTCATCAAAGATCAGAACAATGCCGCGACGTGTGCAGAGCTCACGAACACCTTTCAGAAAACCAGGATTTGGTGGGCTACTGCGCTGCACCTCCATCTTCACGGCCGCAAGCTCGTAATTTGCGGCGATGCTTTCAAGTTGATCAAGGCGATTAAAACTGAACGGCTGCACCGTACCCGCCAGACCATGAGGCACGCCGTTAGGTTCGAGCCCAGGCAGCAGATGCTCTTCTAATCCGGAGTCGTTCTGAAGGTTAGTGGCCAGATACCAGTCATGCCAGCCGTGATAACCACAGATAGCAACCGTGTCTCGGCCGGTGGCTGCACGAGCAATACGGATCGCGATGGCATTTGCCTCGCCTCCGCTTCGTGCAAATCGCGCCATCTCGGCCCATGGGTGCAGCTCCACCAGCCGCTCTGCCAGCCATACCTCCTCAGGGCAATTGAGAGTGCTCATGTTGCCAGCAGCCACCGTAGCTGCCACTGCACTGTCAACCTCGGAGTGACCGTAACCAAGCAGGTTGGTACCTATTCCCATGATGCTCAAGTCAATGAGCTCTCGGCCTTCTAGATCCCATACCCGGCAACCCTTGGCTCGTGAGAAATAAGCAGGCCAGTGCTCCGGCAAGAACATCTCCGGCCTCTTGGAGAGAAGCATGTTGCCCCCTGGGATCACATGCTTGGCACGGCGCCATAGCTCTTGGCCCCGTCTTTGACCCATCGGCATGGTCTGCACCTGTGCTGCATCTTCAACCAAGGACTTCAAAAATCCCTCATTACGCACCGTGGCTAGGTTGCGGGCGGCGAGTTCAGGATGCTGCTCTAGATGCTTAACCACCGCATCCACGCCAAAAGCCGGATCCTTAGGTTCTAGGGCCGCGACTATCTCGCGCACCACCTCCAAATCCACCGAATCATCTACGGTGACGCGGAAGTAAGGACGCACCGGCTGATGCCGGAAATGCCCCCAGCGCAGGCCAGCGCCATTGCTGCGGAACCAAGGTGTGACGTGCTCCCGCTCCGACGGCAGCGACGCTTCTCGAGCGGCACGCTCCAGCAGCTCAGCGCGAAACACTTCGGCATCAAAACCATCGGGGACACTGAGCTGCTGCTCGTCCGCGCAATTAGCGAGGTAATCCCACCCTCCGTCGGCAAAGGCCTCCACCAACTCATCGATCAAGGCTGGATCGCTGAGCGGACAATCACCAGTTAGGCGAACGATGGCAGCGGCCTGTTCCCTAGCCGCGCAAGCACGGAAGCGCTCCAGTACGTCTTCCAAATCACCTCGAAACACAGGGAAGCCGGCAGCGGTCACCACATCGGCAAGAGTGTCGTCTGATCTGTGGACTGAGGTGGCCAGCACCACACGATCGATTTGGGTGCAACGTTGCAGGCGATCAAGTTGGTAAAGCACCATCGGCTTTGTTCCGATCGGCAGCAGCACCTTGCCTGGCAAGCGGGAGGACGAGATGCGGGCTTGAACTATGGCGAGGGTGCTCATGAGCATGGGATCC
>Ga0194118_10005882_pt1 | contig 12508 bp, 12 predicted proteins | sample TA2MahsurfametaG_2_FD_148662 | JGI IMG/M metagenome (GOLD analysis project Ga0194118, IMG submission 148662) | Freshwater microbial communities from Lake Tanganyika, Tanzania - TA2015013 Mahale N5 surface | ecosystem: Environmental > Aquatic > Freshwater > Lake | place: Tanzania: Lake...
GGAAAACTAAGGCAGAGGCTCAAATTTACGGCGGTTCACAGGAACGAGGTTTGCGGGGTGGTACCGAAAATATATACGGAGTCGTAGGTTTGGCAAAAGCTATGGAATTGGCCTATGCGAATTTGGATGAGCACAGGCAGCATATTCAAGCGCTGAAAGACTATATGATAAGTGAGCTCAAAATAATGTTTCCAACAGTATCCTTTTATGGTGAAACGGAACCCTCAAAATCACTATACACCATTTTGAATGTGTGTTTACCCTTAACAGATAAGTCGCGGATGTTGCTATTTACGCTCGATTTAAAAGGGGTTTCAGTGAGCGGGGGAAGCGCATGTTCCTCGGGTTCGAATAAACCCTCGCACGTATTAGAGGGAATTGGAGCAGATGTTTCTTTACCCAATGTGCGTTTTTCATTTTCACGTTACACGAAGAAGGAGGAAATTCGATTTGCCATGGACCAATTGTCAAGTATTTATCAACGAAACTTATAAAAAACCGAGCGATGAAGATTTTATTCTTGACCTCCGCACATTCTTCCTTAGATGATAGAATTTTTTACCACCAGGCAAAAGCCCTTTGCAAAGACCATCAGGTAGCTATATATTCGACCTATTCCGGTGTTTCAGGAGTTAAAGAAGGAATTGAGCTCACTTATGACAATTCAAGTTTTACATCGCGTAAATTGAAAATTGCAGCATTTGCAGATAAGTGTAAAGAATTTTTACCGGATGTCGTAATTTGCTCGGAACCATTGCCCATTTTAGGTGCACATCAACAAAGAAAAAATAATAAATCGTTGAAATACAGAATTTTGTATGATGTCACTGAATTTTATCCTTCAAGAAAAAATCTGCAAGATGCAAAGGGAATTAAACGACTTATTAAGGCCGGGGCATTGTTTAAACTGAATAAAAAAGCGGCATCTTTAGCTGATGGATTTATCTTTGGTGAATACTTCAAATCACTCTTTTATAAAACACATTACAAACGAAAATTAAGTATTGAGCTACCGTATTATCAAGACCTCTCATATTTTTTATCCTCTAAGGCACCACCAGAAAAATTTACCATCGGTTATTCTGGAAAATTATCAGAGGAAAAAGGAATATTCCGATTTGCTGAAGTGTTGAATCAATTTGCAAAAAGGCATGATGCGAATAACTGGCGTGTTGTTCTGATAGGTTGGTTTGACGATAAAAAGACAGAAGAAGAATTCCTTTCCCGTACGAAACCGTACGAAAAAACTTCCTGTAGAGGTTAGGGAAAACCTCCCTTTCGAGGTATATTGTCATGCCCTTTCTGATTTTTCAGTTTTCATGGATTTACGCGATACTAACTCAGAAAATAACCTATGTGTACCAATCAAACTTTTCACTTATGCATCCATTGGCCGTCCCGTAATTTACAGCGCTCTATATGCAATTGAGACCGCATACCCACAGGAAAAATTCATTACAAATAAGCGCGCCGATGACATTCTTGGTATGGTAGAAAAGCTTTCTTTTTATTTTGAGAACAAGGAAGAGTTAGAAATTGATTGTGAAGCTGCCATAAAATTTTCCAGACAACACCAGTGGGAGACAATAAAAGATGATTTTATCCGCTTTGTAACGCATAAATGAAAGATAGAAAAGAACTGTTTTCTACGCTTTTGGCAAGAATTTTAGTACTGGTTTCCTCTTTTGGGCTTGTGCTCATTTCTTCCATTTTGTTTGGAGCAGAGGGTAGAGGTAACATTTCATTGAACATCACAGATGCCGCACTGGTAGCAATTTTTTCTAATATTCTATCGGGAAGTTCCGCCATGTTTTATTTCAATAAATTGAGTGCTGGAAAGGTTTTTTACACAGCTTTGTTTTGGATATTGATTTGCTCGTCGATTGGAAGTGGGATTCTATCCCTTATTCATTCTTCGCCATTTTTATTGTTATTTTTTCTTTCTCTTGCGCTTTCGTTTCATGCATTGGTGTTTAATCAACTGTTTGCGAGTCAGAAGTTTATAAAGGGTAATGTACTGACTCTTTTAGTTCAGGTTACTTTTTTACTTGCCCTGATTCCTTTTTGGATATTTGATTATTCAATTCATTGGGAAATGTATTTTGTTCTCCAAATTTTAATTTGGTTTTCGGTTTCATTTATCTTCCTCACGCCCTCAAAAATTGATGTTGTGAGTTTCTCTGAATTGAAAGCAATTTTCACCTACGGATTCAAAAATGAACTGAGTTTTTTCTTTCAGTTCTTTAGTTATCGTTTAAGTTATTTTTTTATTTTTTTTTATTTGTTAGTGAGTTTATCTCGGAGTGAGTTCCCTGGGAGTTTTCGGTGTAATGGTGATTATTGCAGAGTCAGTTTGGATCATAAGCAAGAGCTTTTCGTCAGTAGCTTTCGCAAAACAATTGCAAGATGAGGATATTTCCGTATCGATCGAAAGAATAAATTATTACCTGAAACTTTCCTTAGTACTTAGTTTTTTTGCACTCTTAATTTTGTTACTCATTCCTGAAAATGTGTATAATTTTATCTTTACCAAAGAATTTTTAGGTTTAAAGGAAATTTTATGGGTCATTTCACCCGGGATTTTAGCCATGTCTGGTTCAACGGTGATTGGTCATTTTTTTGCAGCTCACAATCGACAACGGGTTTTGATATATAAATCCCTAGCCGGTGTGCTAGTCACACTCATCCTAACACCTGTTATGCTTAATGTTTATGGAATTTGGGGCGCTGCCATGGCTATGAGTATTTCTTACTTGGTCAGTTCATTTATCTTGTTTGGCACTTACTACGCCACCATAAAAAGAAAAGTATTTATTTGAACGTGTATTTTTTTTGTACTACATAACTTACGAGCACAACCAAACAACTTGCTACAGCATTACTTATGGACGGATAGATACCGAGAAAATCAATGAAAAATTTAAGTAATGCCCACGAAATAATGCTTGAAATAAGTGAAGACACGCCGTAGCGAAAAAGTTGAATTCTACCTCTCAGTTCACTCTCAGTAAAAACAACATATTTCATCAGTAAAAATCCAATTGAAAAACTCACGAAAAAGCACAACATGGCGCTTGCCGTGTAGGCACTCACTGTAAATTCATACAGGTCAATGTTATTTTTTTCGAAAAGAAATTGATAAAATAAAAAAAACAAAATCCAACTTAAGACCAAATTACCTCCGCCACAGGCCGCATATAGAAATGTCCTTTTGCCCATGATTTTCGAGAAAAGAGGGTAAAAGAATAAAATGACGTTCGTAAAACGGCTAATCATAAGTTCAGTATTACCTCATAACCCGTATGCCTCCGAATGTTCAGTACGGTTTGTTCATCAAAATACAAGTATTGGCCCCTGATTCCAGATAAATTTCCCTGAACAACAGGCGATTCGTCAAATGAAACGGATGCTACGTTCACTGGATATTTATTCACTGGATATTGAATTTTTAAAATGTGATCATCCTCAGACCAAAAAGTGGTGAGATCAGATGGCATTTGCTCGTATGCCTCCCATTTCTCTTTTACCAGGTCGATTTGATTTCCTTTTTTATTGAGCAACATATTTTTCCAATTGGTTTTATCGGTATAAAATTCTTTCATTGCCACCTCAATTAATCCCGCCTGAAAACGATTTTCTGTCTCTGCAACAACGATTACCTCAGCTGCCCCTTGATCAATCCAGCGCGTAGGAATTTGCGTTTTTCGTGTAACACCCACTTTAACTAAATCGGTGCAAGCAAGGTAAACAACATGCGGTTGGAGATGATTTTTTATTTCATAATCTAAATCCCTTCCTTCGCCAAGATGCGCGCGACACAATTCAGGTTTCAAAATGCACGGGCTCGCTTCCGGAGCGGTTTGAAAACAGCTAAAGCAGAACCCTTCGCCAAAACTTTTTTTTGTCGATTTTTTACATTTCGTACATTCGATTTTTCCCGTCCAAGAAATTGAAATATGCTTTCCAATATACTCATTGAGATTTATGGAAGAGGTTTGGTCCTCCAAGAAATAGTGAACACTTGAGTTTATTGTTGCACGGAGCTTTGAGAGGATCATTCAGAGGGAAGGATATTCATTTTTTCTGCAAAGTGATAGCAGTAATCTCTCAAGTCTTCAGAGATAAGGTGTTCCCCCGTTGCTTTCTCGAATGTATCTGCCATGGTCAAAAGTGTTTGATGAAAAAATTGTTTCATCTCATCAATGGTCATGTCTTTTGTCCACAAGTCTATTTTCATTGTATTCTGCTCCTTGGTATCCCAAATCGAGAATAAAAAAGCAGAGGCTTCTGAATTGTTTATTCCGTTATCAGTGGAGCTCCAATTCATTTTTATGGGCAAGTGATTAGCACAACCATAAAATTTTAGGGTTTGTAGGATTTGTAAATTTCTTCTGCTGAAGTGCTTAGTAATTTATCTAACTTAAAATCTTCTGACGCATTTTCTTTCATGAATGCTTGTACCATTCTGAAACCAATAAATTTTCCAATTCGATCGGGGCTATCGTTTTTACCTTCTTTTTGTAGGTTTGATGTAAAAGGTCCCTCAGAAAATAAATTCATTTTTGTCTTTTCATTTGATTGAAATAGTAATTGATTTTCAACGAGATAAGACCAGATTGCTTTTTCTTCATTTACGGACCAAACCCATTTAGATTTATCGTAGCGCAGAATTTGCGCCTCAGACATATCAGGGAAAGCTGCATGAAGAAAGTATAAGATTTTTCCATAACGCGCGGCTTCGTGAATCACATCTGCTTGTTCATCTTGTTTTACAGGAAAAAAGAATTGCTCTAACCACGCCTCTACAACGTCTCGTGTAAGGTATTCTCTCTTGTAGCCGTTGATAGTCCAATTGTGAACGAATTCATTTAATCGGGGTGTTTGAAGTAGTGACAAATTTCCACCAATGTACTTCTCCTCTTGAACGATAATGCTCTTTTCTTTTGGAATAACGAAAGCTCCAATCGGAATATCCGTCGGTTGATTGTTTAATATCGCATTCAAACAAAAACAAGTATTAGCGAAAATCACCTTTCGCGGAAATTCTCCTGAAGGATGATGAACTTTAAGCCGTTTGAATGCTTTGGTTATTTCACCTTTCAATTCATTATCCGTTGTAATATTTTGCGTTCCTTGTTCAATTTGTTGAATGACTTCATAGGCATAAAATTCCTTGGTTTTTCTCACGTAGATAGAATCGACATCTACATTAATACCGAGACAAACCTCCATCAAATATTCCAAGATTTCAGAGTTGTTTTTTTTATACTCGTCCCTTAATTTTAGAAGTTGAACACTATCGCTTGATTTTAGTTCTTTATTCAAATCAACAAAAGTAAGTTCAAGATTGACATCAGAAATATCTACGTCAAATGGATCAAATGGCTTGCGAAGAATGAAATAGAGTAAAAGAGCAATACCTAAAAGAATCCCTATTCCTATCCATGTCCATGTTTTTCGTGTCAAGACTTTTGTTATTTTTGCAAAAATAAATAAATCCCAGTACTATGATGATAAAATTTTTTTGCATCACAATAATCTCACTATCAATATTCTCTTCGATTGCACAAAGCGACGGTGGTAAAAGAATTCAGGGAGGCTTGACGGCCAATGCCGGGTTTAACTTAATTTCTCCCGGACTCTTGAAGAAATTCAATAAAGATGGCTCAAATTCCAATGTAGGAATAGGATTTATTTTCAATTCATCCTTCAAAGGTTCTTCAACTTTAGGAATTTCATCGGGTTTGGAGTTCGATTTTGATGGAGCCAGATTCCAAACTGAAGACTCAATTTTTTATGATTTCACTTCGAATCAAATTTTAACAGAATCCAATTCGGGTGATAAAGAAGGAACTTTTTACCTTCAGAGCAGAAATCAAAAAACGATCTATGCAACCGTTCCGTTAATGTTGCTTTTCCGAACTGAACATGTAGGTAATTTTCGTTATTTTGCAAAGTTTGGATTACGTAATTCAATTTTAATTAGCAGCTTGATGAATGACGAAGGCGTGAATGTAACAGATTCCGCCCAGCACATTGCAAATGATGAGAATTTGAAATTTGAAAGCCCAGGCGAAGTGTTTCTCTTTCGCAGTGCTGTTGGGATTTCTGGCGGAGCAGAGTGGCAATTTTTGGAATCAACCAGTTTAGCTCTTGAATTCGGTTATTTCTACGGTATCACCCCGCTTTATTTGGATAGGAAACCTGAAAACAAGACCCTTTACGAACGTAACGATGCAAATCAAAAAGTTTATCTATCGAATAAAGCAACACAAAATCAGTTCATCTTTAAATTGAGTCTGCTATTCTAACCGTGCAATGTTTACAGGATTTTATTCTATCTTGGCTCCTTGACTATCTTAACCGGTCAAAATGTGAGGGTTTTGTCATTGGCATATCCGGTGGCGTTGATTCCGCGTTGACTGCAAACTTGTGTGCAAAAACAAGTAAGAAAGTTGTGCTTTTGAATATGCCTATTAGACAAACTAAAGATGAGTTTTCGAGAGCATGCCTTCAAATAGCTCATCTTGAAGAGAACTTTAAGAATGTTTCCTCAATTCAATTACCTCTTACCACGGTATTCGATGAATTCAATAAAGTTTTACCTGAACTTGTTCAACAAGATTTTTTGGCATTGGCTAATTCTCGATCAAGGTTAAGAATGACAACCTTATATGCTGTGGCACAGGCGCACAGATGCCTTGTTGTGGGTACTGGAAATAAAGTTGAAGATTTTGGAATTGGTTTTTACACAAAATATGGAGACGGTGGAGTAGATATAAGTCCAATCGCTGATTTAACTAAAACCGAAGTATTTAAATTAGCGAAAGAGGTTGGTGTAATTCCTCAGATTTTGAATGCCAAACCTACCGATGGATTGTGGGAAGATGGTCGTACAGATGAAGATCAAATTGGCGCAAGCTACCCTGAGTTGGAATGGGCCATGGAGTATACTGGGGACCTTACAAATCTTTCGGAAAGACAAGTTGCAGTTTTAAGCATCTACAAGAAATTTAATGCAATGAATCAGCACAAAATGCAACCAATTCCAGTTTGTATCATTCCTTCTTGGATGAAAAGCCAGTTAAAATGAAGCTTTGGGTAATTGTCTCTTTATTCTTAACAACAATTTTTTCAGCATATTCTCAACGCTTCAAATGCGGTTGTAATGAACTTGTAAAAGAAAATTACGCTTCATCACAAAATTTTTTTGAAAGAATAAGTAAAAATGAGTTCCTAAAAAATGCGGGACTCGCACGTTTTTTTTTCACTAAGGGAGAATATGAAAAGGCATATGAGGGCGCAAATCTTGCACTCAATTTGTGGGGCAAGCAGTCTGGTTTTGCGAAAAAAAAAGCGGAATTATGTCAAGTTGACTCCATCCGATTAGAAGAAATTAAATGTTTGTCAGCTAATTTAGAATTTGAGAAATTATTGAACTGGCCAACAGCTGAGGGTTGGACACACTATATTGAAAAATACAACCTCTCATCAAACATCGAGAGGGCAACCTATTACCGAGACAGTTTAATCATTTCGCACATTATTCAAACGAGAAAATCAGAGAACGTTAAAGAATTCATAGAATTGTATCCAAATTCATTCTTTATACCCAAGGCGAAAGAGTTATTCTGTGAATTTCAATATAACGAATTTGTTCCTTTTGAAAATCTGGAATATCTCGAATTGTTTGCAAAAGAACACGTGGACAACTGTAAAATTGAACAAGTTCAGTTTTCTATTTTTTCCATTTATGAAAAAACACAGCGCATACCTGAACTTCAACGATATATTGAAAATTATCCCAATCAACCGTGGGTGCAACAGGCTTGGCAGGCTATTTATAAACTGTACACGGAAGAATGGAACTATAATAAAATTGACGATTTCAGGAGAGAATTTCCAAATTATCCATTTGCGGATGAATTAATTCGTGACATAGCGCTTTTGAACGAGGATTTATTTCCATTCGAAAAAGATGGTTTTTTTGGATTTATAAATGAAAGGGGAGAAGTTCGGATACCTCCTTCTTATGAGGACGTATCTTTTTTTAAGAACGATATTGCAGTGGTGCAACAAGCAGGAAAATTTGGTGCAATCAATAAGCGTAATCAAATGGTAGTATCCTGTCTGTATAATACTTTGTATGATTTCGACCAAGATGTAACAATAGTAGGTGATTCCTTGTATTTCGGATTAATTTCTAAATCCGGGGAAGTGATTGTTCCAATGAGCTACATAGAAATTAAAAGAATAAGTCCGCTTGTCTTTATTTTTCAAGATACATTGGGATATAGATTTCACAACTCCAAAGGAGCCATACTTAAGAGGGATATTTATCAAGAGATAACACCGCTTTCCAATGGAAATTTAAGGTGTAAATTGAATTCAAAAATTGGAGTGTTAAATTCAAAATTAACCGAAATTGTTCCAATCCAATTTGATGATGTCGAGCTTGTAAGCGATTCACTATTTATAGTTAAGCAATCGGACAAATACGGCATCTATGATGCTAAGAAAGGAATTATTGTGAACCCAATCTACGAGCGCTTGAAAGTCTTGGATGCATCAAAGGGACTGATGCTCGTCAAAAAAGCAAAAGAATTACAAATATGTAAGTTTAATGGATCAAAGCACATTGCCCTATCATTTGAGTATTCACCTAAACTATTTGAAATTATTTCCTTTCATCAGAATGTAACTACCTTCTCTCAAAAAGGAAAGTTCGGGAGCATGGACATAAACGGTAAAATCCAATTAAAACCCCAATTCGATGAAATGGGAAGTACAAATATTCTCACTCCATTCAAGTCAAACAATCAATGGGGGTTTTTAAGTCAAAATTTAGTTCAGGTAAGTCCCAGGTATGACGCCTTTTACACACTAAATAAACTAGGGTTTATCGTTGAGAAAAATGGAAAACAAGGTGTAATCGATTTTACTGGAAAAGAAATTATTTCAGTTCAATATAATTCAGTGAAATGGGTTAAAGAGGGGTATTATATTTTAGATGCAAATGGATTTTTAGGGTTGGCAGACCAATTTGGCACCATCATTGCCCCTTGCGATAATAAGACCATTCAAGTTAAAGGTAGCGATTTATTCCTCTTGCAAAACTCGAATGAAACACGTTACTTTATCCCTTCGAAATCGTTATGGATCATAGCTCATGAGTAATAATTTATTTAATAAGCCTGATTATTTTTATTTAGCTATTGCCTTAACGTTTACCATTTTAGTAATGGCTGGGGTTCTTGCCACCATAAATATTAGTAAGCCAGAGAAAAAAACAGCAAAGGTAACAATACGACTGATTGTTGAAAATGACAAAAAATTGGAAGAGGTAAATATTGAGCGCTTCGAGTTAGTCAATTCCAATGGAGGTGAAGTGAAAAATGTGATCTCAGATGCCAATGACAAAAGGGACAAATCTGTTGATGATTGGTCTCAGGACGTGACAAACTCAGTTTCAGGAAATTCAGAGCAAAAGTTCAAGTATTTTGAGGAGCAACTCGAGAGAGAGGCTCAAGAAAACGCTGAGAAAAGAAAAAAAAAGGAGAAAGATACCTCACCACCCCCATTACCTGCATCCGAAACGAATAAAAATTCTCCAGGAACATCGAATAATCAAGCTAAAGGAGATGTTATGGTTAGCTTTAGTTTAACGGGAAGGACGGCTTTTAACGGCGACAATTGGTATGTTCGCAATCCAGGATATACATGCGGTAGAGGTTCGGGTCTTGTTATTGTAAATATTCTTGTCGGTAAAGATGGAAGGGTTGTAAAAGCAACGATCGATAATGCTAAATCAACAGGAAATTCCTGTATGAAAGAACAAGCAAAAAAATATGCACAAATGAGTCGATTCAATATTTCAACAATAACTGAGGATAGTCAAATGGGCTACATTCAATATAAGTTCGTTTCTCAATAGTTAATTGATCAAAAAATAATCAATAAAAAGATTAAAAAATAAATATTTTTTATAAATTTGTTTTTTAAATTTTCAATGATGATAGGTCAAAATCTCAAGGCCCTTAGAAAGAGAAAGGGAAAATCTCAGGAAGAGGTTGCCAGTGCACTAGGAACAAATCGTTCCACATACAGTGGCTACGAAAATAGTGTTGCTTCCCCAGGTATTGAGGGATTAATAGCTTTCAGTAATTTTTACGATGTTTCCATTGATGAGCTATTGAAAACGGATTTCTCTTCTTTCTCAGATACCGAATGGTTCCAATTTGAAGGAGCATGGAAAAAGGAAGCAAAGGGAACGACTTTAAGGGTGCTTACGGCGTTGGTAGATGCTCAAAACAGCGAGGTGGTTGAAATGATTCCGCAGAAGGCCAGGGCTGGGTATACTAGCGGTTACTCTGATGTGAGCTTTATTAAGAATCTGCCTGTGATGCAACTACCTTTTCTCTCTAAAGAAAAAAAGTATCGAGCCTTTCAGATTGAGGGTGATTCCATGTTCCCAGTTCCTTCGGGCTCATACATTGTTGGCGAATTTATTCAAGATTGGACCTTAATAAAATCGGGAACGGCCTGTATCGTTCTGACTAAAAATGATGGAATTGTTTTTAAAATATTGCACAACGAGTTAAACGAAAATAAAGGATTTTTGCTGGTTTCATCAAATCCTATTTTTGAACCTTTTCAGGTGAGAGTTGAGGATGTCATTGAAATTTGGAAATTTGTAACACTCATTGCCTCCGAGCTTCCTGAGGCTGGATTGGATAGTGGCGACCTGGTTACTGGAATTAAAAATATACAAAAAGATGTTCGTGTCATTTTGAATAAATTGTCAAAAGCATGAAAAATCGTGGAAACTTAATTTGATTCGGCGTATCTTTGCAAAAAAAAATGAGGATTAATATCACGTTTCCGGACGGCAATATACGTGGATACGAAAGTGGAATAAACGCTATTGAAATTGCTAAAAGTATCTCTGAAGGTCTTGCTCGAAATGTTCTAGCAGTGAAGGTGAACGGCAGTATTCACGATGCAACATCACCGATTCATCAGGATTGCAGTCTTCAATTACTTACTTGGAATGATGTAGAGGGTAAATCGACGATGTGGCATTCCTCCGCGCACATAATGGCTGAGGCTCTGGAGTATTTTTATCCCGGAATCAAATTGGCCATAGGTCCCCCCGTTGCCAACGGTTTTTATTACGACGTGGATTTTGAAAACTACACCATCAAGGAAGAGGACCTATCAAAAATTGAGACCAAAATGCTTGAATTGTCAAGATTAAAAGCTCCGTTTATTCGCAAAGAGGTGACAAAATCAGAGGCGATAGCTCATTTTACAAATAAGAAAGATCCCTATAAACTGGAATTGTTGCAGGATTTAGAGGATGGTTCCATTACATTTTACACACAGGGAAATTTTACTGACTTGTGCAGAGGACCACATATTCCCGATACAAGTTTTGTAAAGGCGGTGAAACTTACAGCAATTGCTGGTGCCTACTGGCGAGGTGACGAAAAAAATAAGCAGTTGACACGTATTTACGGGATTACATTCCCTAAGCAAGCCGAGTTAACGGAGTATTTGGAGCGATTGGAAGAGGCAAAGAAACGAGATCATAGAAAACTTGGAAAAGAATTAGAACTCTTTACCTTTTCTCAAAAAGTAGGGCAGGGCCTCCCAATGTGGCTTCCAAAGGGAGCTGCACTAAGAGAACGTCTTGAAAATTTTCTTAAAAATGCTCAGCGAAAAGCAGGTTATCAGCAAGTGATTACCCCTCATATTGGCAACAAAGAATTATATGTAACCTCAGGCCATTACGAAAAATACGGAGCTGACTCGTTTCAACCGATTCGTACTCCCGACCCGAACGAGGAGTTCTACCTAAAACCAATGAATTGTCCCCACCATTGCGAAATATTCAAATCCAAGCCAAGATCTTACAAAGAACTTCCTGCCCGATTCGCGGAGTTTGGTACCGTTTATCGATACGAGCAGTCGGGTGAATTACACGGTTTGACAAGAGTTCGTGGATTTACACAAGACGATGCTCACATATTTTGTACGCAGGAACAAGTTAAAGATGAGTTCAAAAAAGTAATTGACATTGTTCTTTATGTTTTAAAAACTTTAAAGTTTGAGAATTTTAAGGCGCAAATATCCTTGAGAGACCCATTGAATAAGACAAAATACATTGGAAGCGAAGAAAACTGGCAAAAAGCAGAACAGGCCATCATTGAGGCTGCTCAGGAGAAAGGTCTTCCAACGATTGTGGCATATGGTGAGGCAGCGTTTTACGGACCGAAACTTGATTTTATGGTTCAGGACGCTCTCAGTAGGGAGTGGCAACTGGGAACCATTCAAGTGGACTATAATTTACCAGAACGTTTTGAACTTGAATACATTGGTTCTGATAATCAAAAGTATCGTCCTGTAATGATTCATCGTGCTCCTTTCGGTTCTATGGAACGCTTTGTGGCTGTCCTCCTCGAACATTGTGCCGGTGACTTTCCGCTTTGGCTTTCCTCTGAGCAAT